>Ga0136846_1234326_pt1 | contig 48118 bp, 38 predicted proteins | sample HopSoiMetagenom2_FD_96841 | JGI IMG/M metagenome (GOLD analysis project Ga0136846, IMG submission 96841) | Grasslands soil microbial communities from Hopland, California, USA - 2 Assembly 2016 (version 4) | ecosystem: Environmental > Terrestrial > Soil > Grasslands | place: USA: Hopland...
AGAGTGCCGAAACCTCCAGGGAAGATCACCAGAGCCTTCGCCAAGTAGGCGAACCAGTACTTCCGCATAAAGAAGTAGTGGAACTCGAAATTGAGCTCGGGAGTGATGTACCGATTCGGAAACTGCTCGAAAGGTAGTCGGATATTGAGACCTATCGTCTTTCCTCCGGCCTCGCTTGCGCCCAGGTTGGCAGCCTCCATGATGCCGGGTCCGCCGCCGGAAGTGACGACGAAGCGATGCCGCTTCGATTGCAATTTCATCGACCATTTAGTCAACAGAAAAGCCAGACGCCGGGCGTCTTCGTAGTAGCGGGCCATGTCCACTGCGGCTTTGGCCCGCTTCAGCTTGAGTGAGTTTTCGCGTCCGTGCAGCGCCCCATCGAGAGTGGCAGGTTGTTCGTGAGCAGGAGCCAGGGTCGCAGAGCCGGGTTTCTCCAGCAACTGCAGCGCATTCTGTGCCGATGACAGGTTCGCAAAGCGTGCCGAGCCAAAGAAAACAACGGTGTCCTGGATGCGCTCGCGACGGAAGCGCGAGAGGGGCTCCTGGTACTCGGCAAGAATACGCATGCCGCGTCCATCAGGGCTGTTCAGGAATTGGGGGTTCTCGTATGCGAGCGGGGCCTTAGCTAATATGGGCTTTTCGTTTTGTGGCATGAGTTAAAGGTGTGCGCCGGGCACATCGGTCCAGAACATCAAGATTACAGGATGGAAGCGGCCTAGGTGCCTGGATCAGCGTCGATCGCGGTAATGAACAGCTTCTGAGATGCCGATCCATAGATCCAGGAGTCCAAGGCCGGTGGCTAAGCCTCGAATGAATCCCGTTCCTAAGAACCAGCGCAGCGCTGGAAAATCGCTTACCAAGGCATTTTCAGTCCAGGCCGGCAGCCACGGTAGAACCGCGAGAATCATTCCAACCCACAGGCAGAAAATTACCGTAGTGATGAGGAAGAAACGCTGCATCCACACGGGCGGCGGCGGTTCCATGGCAGTAGGGTGGGGGGACAGTGCTGTCGCCGATCTGTGGACGCCACTTTCGATACGGTCAGCGGGCTCCGGACTCTCGTGAGCTGGAAACTTCAGGACCTTGGCGTCGCGATCCATCCTGATCGATTGTAGAGCATTTACTTGCGGAGACTCCGGATCCGATCAGCCACGTCGCGGTAGTCGATGTTGGTGCCGTACACTTCCATGAAATTGTCGAGAGCGGCCTTCGTGTTACCTGCCGACTCGAATGCTGTAGCCATGTCGTAATAGACGGCAAGGCGGCTGTCCTCGCTGATGTCTTTGACGTTCAGCGCCCGTTCATACCAGCGGATCGCCGCCTGTGGAGCGCCTTTTTCCACGAAGCAGTGGGCCAGCCAGGTATAGGCCTGGATCGCCTGGGAAAATGCGACACCGCTATCGACGGCGCGGCACACCTTCTGTAGCTCACCGATGGCTTCGTCGAGCAGTCCCATCTCGCGGAAGGCCACACCCAGGTTGTAGTGAGTGTCAGGATCGTCGTCCTCTGCTGCAGGTTCGTCAATGCCTTCCTTGAACTCCTCCAGCAGGTCGGAGAGCATTGACTGGGCTTCACCAGGTACAGCCGACATTCTCGGAGGTACAGATGCAGACTGCGTTGCAGCTACTGCGGGCATGTGTGGCTTCGTTGCGGTTCGAGGCATGGTTGCGGGTGTCTTCGCGGGAGGGGCACTGGGCGCGATCTCTCCAAGAGCATCTTCGATGTCGGAAACCATGCCAGCCAGAGGATTTGCCGCTGTGTGGTTGGCCGCAGTGGACATCGAGGGGGCAGCGGGAACTCTCGGCGCAACGTGAAGGGGCGGAGTAGTCAGCGGCACTCGTTCTCCAGCGCTCAGTTCGGGAATCAACTCGTCCAGCACATCTTGTTCCTGCTGACCCTCCTCTTCAAGGACGAGCTCGTGGAGGAGGTCTTTACCATCCCCGGAGGCGCCAGTCTGCTTACCGGCAGACGCGCTTGATGCCGCAAAGTCAGGAGCGGAAGTCTTTGGGGATTCCACTTTGGATGTGGCAGCGGGTCGGCCGTGATCCGCAACGGGTGCTCCTCGGCGTTGCTTCTGTGCCTCTGCATCTGCCTGAGCACTGAGAGTTGAGCGTAGCTTCTCCAGCGCAGGGTGGCGGGGAACAATTGTTTCTAAGCGTCCAATCGCAGATTGAGCTTCTGACCTCATACCCTGCGAGATATAGAACTGCGCCTCTTCCAGGATCTCCTCTGGGCTCTCTTCGGCCGTGACCTCTTGCACTTCGGACTCGCTGCCGGCGTCCGCCATCTGAGATCCCGCTTCGTCATGGACGGGTGACTCTACCGTCAGCATGTCCTCCCATTCTTCTGCGTGCTCGGTCTCCACCGTCTCCGCAACAGGTTCAGCGGTAGCCTCCGGAAGCGCGTCTGCCGGCACAGCGGACAAATCAAACTCCGCAACTGAGGGCTCTTGCAGGGGAGGAGTAACGCTGAACTCAGTAATCGAAGATGCCTGAAAGGGAACAGCCTCTTCGGTCATGTTAGAGATGGGTTGCGAAGCCTGCTGCAGTGCCGGCTCGGAAGTGGATAACTCGATTACCGGTCCAGTAGCGGATACACCGCCAGCCTGCTTACTGTATTTGGCTGCCAAGTCACGGAACTGCTGCGCCTGATCTTCGAGACCGGCCTGGGCATGCACCTCGGCGAGGGCAGCGCAACAGTTTGCCGCGTCCGCAAACCGCCCCATGCGTACATAAAGCGAGGCCAAACGCTGGCGGATGCGAGCGTCGTTGGGCGCTTGCGGCAGCACATTCTCAAGTGGGGCAATCGCCTTCTCAGGAACGTTGTAGGAGAGGAAGAGCTCGGAGTCGATGAGCGCCGAGTTGATGGTTTCCGCGAGCTCAAGGGAATATTCCTGGGCCAACGCAGGAGGCGCTTCCAACTCATCTCCCATGAGGGCTTGGACGCCCTCTTCGACCGACAATTCGCGAGTAATGGGATCCTTGCCCATCCGCGAGATAATCTGCTTGTAGTTTTGCTGGTGCAGCGGATTGTCGGGCTCAGCTTCTGCGAGCTCATGATAAAGATCAGCCGCCTTGTCCAATTCGCCTGCTTGCACAAAAGCATGCGCGAGTAATTCCTGCACTTCGCGAAGCGCATGGCCCGAGGCGCCCGCTTTTTGCAGCAACGTAAGCATCGATTGCAGCGCAAGCGCACTGTCCTTGGCCCTGGAAATAGAACTGTTAAGCGAATCAATGAAGCCTTGGTTGTTTGTGGCGAGAAGCCGGTCTGCGTATCTGACGTAAAGACCGATGGCCTGCTCCGGGTCGGCGGCATCAAGCAAAGCATTTGCGTAGAGCGTCACTACAGAAAGGTCGTTGTGAACTTCGATGAGCTTGGTCGCGAGCGGCTCTGCGTGGTCGAAATCCCCGGTCTGCAGGTAGGCTTGCAGTAGCGGGCGGACAAGCTCCACATTCGAGTCAACGTCAGTGACCTTCTCAAGACTTTCAACGGCAGCGGCACTGTTGCCCGATTCAGCCGCGATCTGTCCGCGCAATTTGAGGGCTGGCGCATGGTTTGGATCGAGCTTCAGGACGCGGACGAGAGCTTTCTCGGCGGCATCGAGGGAGCCTTGTTGGTGAAGCGACTGAGCCGAATTGAAATAGATTTCCAGCGCGTCTTTGTTCCGCCCCAGCTTGAGATATAAGTCAGCGACCTTCGCCTGCATTGCGGCGTTTTCCGGGTCAAGGTCGAGCATTTTCTTGAGAATGCCCGTCGCACTCTCACGGTCATTGATCTTGAGGTACTGGTCCGCGGCAGTGGTGTACTGCGCGCGTGCGTCGTTGTAGAGACCCTGCTGAGTGTAGAGTTCGGCAAGACGGACCACGGATTCCAGCGATGACGGGTTGAGCTTCGTCAGCTTTTTGTACATCGCGATGGCCTTCACAACAAAGCCATCGGCCGCGTAAGCGTCGCCTACTTTTTTGAAGTAATACATCGCCTGGTCGCCGCGGCCCAGGCGGGCGTACAGGTCGCCGATCGTGTTCAGGACGGTAAGGTCCTTTGCATCTTGCTTCAGGACCTTTTCATATTCGGCAATGGCGTTCTGCAGCTTGCCTTGCTGCACGAATTTCTCAGCCGAACTGAGAATCTTTGCCTTATTAAACGCGAAACCGAGCGCCATAGTGGATGAGTACGGAATCCTGACTAGACGATCGCGCAGGGAGACCGGCGCGATGCCTACTCGCGGCTTGAATCAGCGATGTTCAGCCCCAGCATGAGGCGCGGTGGCACACTTGCGCCTGCAGGGTTGCATCGGTGGCTAACGTTACCACAACGCGTCCGCTGTCCCAAGCGGGTACGCACTTAGTTGATACGGGGAAACACCTGATTACTAAAGGGGTTCTGCTTTCTCGGAGTTCTCGAACCGCTTCCGGTGAGACACCGACAGCGACGAGCTATATCTTCTCTGCCGTCGCGAATTGAGCTCCACGCTTTGGTCGACGGTTCGCCTGCAGGACTTTTTTGCGCAAGCGCAAGGTTTTGGGAGTGACTTCGACGAATTCATCATCGGAAATAAACTCAATCGCCTGCTCAAGATTGAGAGCTTTGCGCGGTACGAGGCGGATCGCGTCATCAGAAGTCGATGCTCGCATGTTCGTCAGCTTCTTCTCGCGAACCACGTTTACGTCCAAATCCACATCGCGGGCATTCTCCCCAATGACCATGCCTTCGTACACGTCGGTACCGGGTTCGACGAACAGTTCGCCTCGCTCTTGCAGGTTGTATAGCGCATAAGCCGTCGCAACTCCGGAGCGGTCAGCCACCAGCGCTCCGGTCAATCGCTGGGGAATCTCTCCCTCATACTCAGTGTAGCCATCGAAAAGAGAGTTCATCACCATGGTTCCGCGCGTGTCAGTCAGCAGTTCGCTGCGTAATCCGATGAGGCCCCGGCTGGGTACGCGGAATTCCAGGCGCACACGGCCATAGCCGTGGTTGTGCATCTTGGTCATCTCGCCTTTGCGCGGACCAAGCTTCTCGATGACAACTCCGACAAAATTTTCCGGGATGTCGATGGTCAGGTGCTCGACAGGTTCCATGAGCTTGCCATCGATCCGACGTGTGACAATCTCCGGTTTGCCAACCATCAATTCATAGCCCTCGCGGCGCATGGTCTCGATCAGGATCGAGAGCTGCAGCTCACCTCGGCCCATTACTTTGAAGTTGTCTGTGTTAGCCGTCTCTTCCACTTTAAGGCTGACATTTGTCAGCAGCTCTTTCTCCAAGCGCTCGCGTAAATTGCGGGAAGTGACGTACTGGCCGTCGCGGCCTGCAAACGGGGAGGTATTCACGGTGAATTGCATCGCGATCGTGGGCTCATCGATGACAATCGGAGGCAACGGCGCAGGCGCCTCAATGCTGGTGATCGTTTCCCCAATCGTGATCCCGGTTACACCGGCGATGGCGACAATGTCGCCCAGCTGGGTTATGTCTATCTCGGTACGCTTCAGTCCGCTGAACGAGAACAGTTTTGTAATCCTTATCTGTTGGATTGATCCGTCACGTTTGGCGATTGCAACATCTTCGCTGTTCCTGAGCGTCCCGTTAAAGACCCGGGCGATTGCCAGGCGTCCAAGGTAGTCGCTGTAATCCAGGTTCGCGACTTGGATTTGGAGTGAACCTGCGGCATCGCCGCTGGGTGGTGGGATATATGCCAAGATCGCGTCGAAGAGCGGCTGCAGGTCGCGTCCGGCGACTTCGACTGAATTCGATGCCGTGCCAGCCTTCGCATTGGTGTAGAGAACAGGAAATCCAAGCTGATCTTCTTTCGCGTCAAGATCAATAAACAGGTCGTAGATTTCGTTCAGCACTTCCTGCGCACGAGCATCGGGGCGATCGATTTTGTTGATCACAAGGACCGGCGGCAGGCCCGCCTCGAGTGCCTTGCTCAGCACGTAACGCGTTTGGGGGAGTGGCCCTTCGCTCGCGTCTACCAGCAGCATCACTCCGTCTACCATCTTGAGTGCGCGTTCCACTTCTCCGCCGAAGTCACTGTGGCCAGGCGTATCCACGATATTAATTTTCACGTCGTGATAGAAGACAGCGGTGTTCTTGGCGAGAATGGTGATACCGCGTTCCCGCTCGAGTTCGTTCGAGTCCATTACGCGTTCGGCAACGATTTCGTTTGAACGAAAGGCGCCGCTTTGGCGAAGCATGGCATCGACAAGCGTCGTCTTGCCATGGTCAACGTGGGCAATGATGGCAATATTGCGGATTGAAGAATTCAAAGAAAATGCCTTGAGTCTAGGATGATGGGGCTGCCAGTACGATCAGCTCTGGCATGGGAAAGTGCTTTTTGTTATCGGTAATCAAAGTATGCCCGCCGGCGATTGCCACTGCAGCAATCATTGCATCTTGTAGTGAAAGCGTCACACCCTTTCTCTTGTACTCGTGCATCAGGGATCCAGCCAGTTCTGCTGCCGACTGCGATGTCGTTATGAACACCATGGTATCTAGCAGGTCTGCCTGTGCTTTGGCGAGTTCAGCCGTCGAAGTGAAACCAGCAAACAGCTCCGCCACAACAATGCTGCAGAACGCCAATGCTTCGGAGCGAGAAAGACGTTGAAGGAATTCGAGCCGGGAACGCTTTGACTTCAACGCATCAATGATGATGCTGGTGTCGATGAGGTACATCAGTGATTGTTTTTTCGCAGGCGTCGAGCGCGAATCTCAGCGCTCTCTGTTCGCAAGCGACGTACCCAGCCCGCCGAGTCGATGTCCCACTCCTTCGGTCCGCCCTTAAAAGGGCGGCTTTTTAGCCGTTCGAGCGCCTTGACCTGCTTCTCGCGGACAAGCTTCTCGCGCACCGCATCGCATATGAATGCGCTCCGGCTGCGCTCGCTAACGACCGAATCAATCTGATCGGTTAGCTCCTTCGGGATTACGATGTGTACGCGATTGGGCATCAACACCGCTCTACGCCAAGAAGTTGAAGTCCGTCAAAAGGTTTAAGTCCCACTTGATGTTAACATCCTGTGGGCCCCAATTGAACGTCTAGACCGATTATTCGATTTAAATGCCGAGAATTAACCAACGATCCGGCTTACTTCACCATCGCGCCGAGAAGCTCTTTCCCGGCGGCGTGAATTCGCCCGTGCGCGCATTCCGCGCAGTGGGAGGCGAGCCGCCGATGATCGTACGGGCGGAGGGCGCAAAGCTTTGGGACGCCGACCGGAACGAATACATCGATTACGTAGGCTCCTGGGGGCCAATGATCCTTGGCCATGCCGATCCCGAGGTAGTGGAGGCGGTGCAGCGCGCAGCCGAGAACGGCACCAGCTTCGGAGCTTCCACTCCGGCAGAAGCTGAATTGGCAGAACTCGTGGCCCAGGCGTTTCCTTCCGTCGAGATGATGCGCTTCGTGAGTTCCGGTACCGAAGCCACAATGTCGGCCATCCGCCTGGCGCGCGCATATACCGGACGCAAGTACATCGTGAAATTCGAGGGCTGTTATCACGGCCACGCCGATTCGCTGCTGGTGAAGGCGGGATCCGGCGTGGCGACGCTCGGCATACCAGGATCGGCGGGCGTACTCGAAGAACAGGCGCGGTTCACGCTGGCACTCCCGTTTAATTCCGTTGAGGCTGTTGAAGAGGCATTTGCTCGTTGCAAAGGCCAGATCGCGGCTGTCATAACGGAACCGATCGTCGGCAACATGGGCTGCGTGCCTCCGCGGGACGGCTATTTGCAGAAGCTTCGAGAGATCACACGTTCCGATGCCTCGCTGCTGATCTTTGACGAAGTGATGACCGGCTTTCGCGTCGCCTTTGGCGGCGCGCAAGAGCTCTACTCGATCAAGCCGGACCTGACGACGCTGGGCAAGATCATCGGCGGAGGTCTTCCCGTCGGCGCATACGGCGGCCGCGCTGACCTCATGCGCATGATCGCCCCCCTCGGCCCCGTTTATCAGGCGGGGACGCTTAGTGGAAATCCACTAGCCATGGCAGCCGGGGTAGCGACGTTGCGCCGGCTGCTGCGCGATCGCGGCCGGATCTATGCCGCACTGGACCGAAACGCTTCAGATCTGGTTGATGGCATAAGTGAAGCCGCGCGTGAGAGCGGGATTAAACTAACGAGCGCTCGAGTGGGCTCGATGTTTACCTGGTTCTTCCGCAGTGACGCTGTCTCGAACTATGAGGATGCCGTGCAATCTGACACAACGACCTTCGCACAGTTCCATCGCGGCATGCTCGAGCGCGGGATCTACCTTCCACCCTCTCAGTTTGAAGCGGCGTTTCTTAGTGCGGCGCACACGTCGGCGGAGATTGAGCGCACTATCGACGCCGCCCACAGCACATTCAAGACATTCCACCACAGCGCGGCTACCAGTCTTTTGTGAATCCCGTCCAGTAATCGAATGAGTTGCAGGCTTCCGATTGCTCTGCCTTGGAATAGAGCGTGACATACGTCAACGCTCGCACCCGTCCAAATGTCCTCCTGTCTGGTGTGGCTGGAATCACGTCCCGCCAAGTGCCGGTATTGATGTAGAAGCGATCTCCCCATTGATCGCCCTTGATGAGACACACCTCCGGCATATGCGTGTGGCCAGCCAAGACGAGGTGCACTTTGTTATTCACCACGAGTTCCTCGCGCATCGCTGAGAGTTGTGGCTGATCGGGTTCGCCGCCCAACATGAAATGGGAAATCTTGCGTGCCGCTTCCCGGGCTGGACGATTGTCCCAACCACCTATTTGCAACAGTCCTCGCGCGAGTTCCAGTTCGGCAGGCGCCCATGGCTTGGCGCGACGCGAGAGCCAATAACGAAAAAATTTGTTGTCGTGGATGTCTCCGAGCAGCTCCTCGATCACCGGTACCAGTCTCTCCCAGCCTTGTTCCGCTGAAAAATTTCCTTCGGAGTCATCGAGCATGTAATCGAGCAACGCGGATTGGGGTCGCACGTCGTCGAACTGCAGCAGACGCAGGTACAGCGCTTCCAGTACTGAATCAGTCAGTATTTGTTCATCGCCATATTTTTTCCTGAACAGGTAAGGTAGCCGTGCTGCCACGTCGATGGTGGTGAAATCGCCGAAATTCGCGTGCGAGTATCCCTGCTCATCGAGTTCCAGCGGAATCGGACCCGTTCCAGGAAGGTCCAGGGCAAAATTGTTGTTGTCGTACTCGTGGCCGTGGCGAACAAGGACATTGGGATCTTCGAATAATGCATAGTGGGGAAAACGCTCGCTCCACTGCATTCCAATTAATTCGCCGATTCGCTTTCGAATTGCGGTCGATCCGTTTGCTAGCCGGTCGTGGTTTCCAGCGAGACAGGTGATCTTAACGGCACAAGGAAAGTCCTGATCCAACCATTCACGCGTTTTCTCGTTGTACGCCTTGTATTTTCCCAGGGAGAGATCGTGAAACAGAGTGAGAGTTTGTTTGATCGACGTTTCCGCTGCAATTGCCTCGAGAATACCCAGTATCTTTCGTTCCAGCTGGGGTGAAATCTCATCAAGGGAGACGTAGGGCCGCAGCTCATCGGCAAACCACAAGGTAGTTCGATTGAAGTCGAAGAGGTCTCCTGCGATTACCAGGTGGAAGTTTGCAGAGCGGCGACGCCGGGCCTCCTCTGCCATGCGCGCGATGAAGCTGCGATAAGCCCTAGGGTCAAGGTTGCGGCGGAAGATGATCTGCTTACCATCGCCGCTGATGATGTCAGAAGCCTCTTCTTCGAAGTGCAGGTCGGAGATTACGGCAATCATTGGCGAATGTGAGCTCTACGTTACGATGTGGGGACACTCGATGGATGCGCAACGAATCTTAAGGTTGTCATGCTGAGCCCCTCGCCCGTCCAGGACGTCGCGGTCGCAAACATCGCAGACCAGTATTGATGGGTGCTTGCTCTTATCCATCATGATCTATTTCCGTTCTTAGCACGCGTGCGTCCAAGCTCCCGCGTGCGAGCCGTACCTTCAGCTCTTCTCCGACAGAAACCTTTGCAGCATCGCTGAGCAGGTTGCCTGCTGGATCGAAGACTACTGCGTATCCACGCTCCAGGATGCTGAGTGGAGAAAGGCCTTCAAGGCGCGCGGCCAACTGCTCCCATCGCGCCCGGCGGCTGAAGAGCACAGCGCGGATCGCGCGTGGCAGCTGCGAATATATGGAGTGGAGATTCTTTTGCATACTTTGAAACTGGCGTCGCAGGTCATGGTGCCTGACGCGAATCGCTGCAAGTTCGAGACGGCGTCGATAGCGCTGCAAGAGGTCGCGTTGGGAGGCGAGCAGGCGGCCTGAGAATTCGTCGAGTCTCTGCGCGCGCCGACGAACCGCGTCGGTCATGCGCATGACAGCGCGATGTTCTCCGAGTTCCTGAAATCGCTGCCGCTTGAGCATAAGGCGATAACGGATCCCGTGCTCCAGCCGGCGGGCAAGCGAACCGATGTCTTCTTCGAGTTGCTGACGCGCCGAGATTACGATCTCGGCCGCTGCGGACGGGGTTGGGGCGCGGAGATCGGCGACAAAATCCGCGATGGTGAAGTCGGTCTCATGGCCAATGGCAGAGATTACCGGAAGCTCCGAAGCGGCAATCACGCGAGCGAGCGCTTCGTCGTTGAAAGCCGCCAAGTCTTCGAGCGACCCACCTCCGCGCGCGATCACAATCACGTCCACCTTGCGGGACTTGTTCAGGTAGCGGATAGCTGCGGCAACTTCACTTGCGGCAGTATCACCTTGAACCTGCGCAGGATATATCAGCAGGCGGGCTGACGCGTGCCGCCTACGCAGCACGTTGAGGATGTCGTGAATGGCAGCTCCGCGAGGTGAAGTCACGACTCCGATGCATTGCGGCAGCTTTGGGATCGGTTTCTTGCGCGTTTGATCGAACAGACCTTCGGCTGCGAGCTTCGCCTTGAGCTGCTCGAAGGCGATCTGAAGCGCGCCCGCTCCCTTCGGCTCCAGATACTCGGCAATGAGCTGCAGCTCACCGCGGCTTTCATACACGGTGATGCGTCCGCGAGCCACAATCTCCATACCGTTGTCGGGACGGAAGCGCAGCAGGCGCGCTTGCATGCGAAACATAACGACGCGAAGTTGGGCATCGCCGTCCTTGAGGGTGAAGTAGAGATGACCAGAATCAGCAGGTCGGTAGTTCGAGATTTCTCCGCCTAGCCAGATGTCGGTGTACTCGCGTTCAAGCGCCGTACGCACCGTGCTGACCAGGTCGCGAACCGTGAAGATGCGCCGCTGCGGCTGGAAGCTGAAGCCAAGCTGCTCGAGCGACGACATGGCAGCAAGTTTAATTCACGTGCGAGGCGAGCAGAAGATCGGGTATTTTGGCAGTCGAGTAAGTGCGAAATTGGGTTCTTCAAAATCAGCCAACTTCGAAATTATGGTGACTGAATTCTCTCTCGGTCAGTGGGTGAAGTGGCTCTCATCGCATAAAGCGGTTCACCAGCCAGATGATCAAGCTGAGAAGAATGCTTAGGATGATGCAGGTCGTGATAGGAAAGAAGAACGCCGTACTCTTACCCCGGTAGGCGATGTCGCCTGGCAGGCGTCCCAGCGGCACGTTGGCGCGACCAGCCAGCTGAACGATGACGCCGATCAGGACCAGTACTCCGCCGGCGGTGATCAGGAGCTTGCCCACAGAGTTCATCCAGACAGTTTATCGATTCGGCTCGACGTGCGGCTGTCGTTTGTGTCCCCGCTACGTCCAACCGCCACAAACCAAGCTGCTACACTCTGAATTTCTTTACCGACTTGGAGACCTCATGCAAATTCGTCTGTTGCCTACGATTCTAGTAATCACCGTCGCTGCATGCGCGCAAACTGTTCCTCAGCCATCAGCACCCACAGCGCCAGCTGCCAAAGTGCTTCAGCTCAAAGGCCTGGACCCCAACTTCGTCGACAGGAGCGTCGATCCTTGCACGGATTTCTATCAATACTCATGTGGGGGCTGGCTCAAGCAGAACCCGGTGCCCTCAGATCAAAGTTCGTATGGGCGCGACACTGAGTTAGCTGAGCGCAATCGTCTGATTCTCCGCGACATTCTGGAGAAAGCATCGACAAATGATCCCAAGCGGAGCGCGGTCGACCAGAAGATCGGGGACTACTACTCGTCGTGCATGGATGAGGCTGCCATCGAGCGAAAGGGGACGACACCTTTGAAGCCAATGCTCGATGTCATTGCAGGCATCAAGGGTAAAGCAGACCTTGCTCCGGCGCTTGCGCGTATGCACCTGATCAATGTGGACGCCTTATTCAGCTACGGCTCCGATCAAGATTTCAAAGACGCGAATTCTGAAATCGCCGAAGCGGACCAGGGTGGGCTCGGTTTGCCGGAGCGCGACTATTACACCCGCACCGGAGCAAAGGACGAAGAGATCCGTAAGCAGTACCTCGAGCATGTGACGAACGTGCTGAAGCTGCTCGGGGAATCCCAGCCCCAGGCCGCGGCTCACGCGCGAATTGTGATGCAGATTGAGACCGCGCTGGCGAATGCTTCGCTGACAGTTGTGCAGCGTCGCGATCCTTCCAATCTGTACCACAAAGTTGCAGTTAAAGAGTTTGAAACAATGGCTCCAGGGTTCGACTGGCCTGTCTATATGCGTGGCGTGGGCACGCCGGCGGTTGATTCGCTCAACGTTACAGAGCCTCAGTTCTTCAAAGGTCTCAACTCGGTCCTCCAACAGCAGAGTTTGGAGGACCTCAAGACGTATCTGCGCTGGCAGACCGTCCATGCACTGGCTCCGATGCTGCCGAACGCTTTCGTAAACGAGAACTTCAACTTCTACAGCAGGACGTTGCAAGGCGCTAAGGAACTTCAACCGCGATGGAAGCGTTGTGTACGCTCCACCGACCGGCTACTAGGCGAAGCTTTGGGGCAGGCATATGTCGACCGGACGTTCGGCGTTGAAGGAAAGACGCGCACGCTTACGATGGTGCACGACATTGAAAACGCGATGCAGAAAGATATCGACCAGCTCGATTGGATGACACCCCAGACCAAGCAGCGCGCACAAGAGAAGCTGCATACAGTCGTGAACAAGATCGGCTACCCGGACAAGTGGCGCGACTACAGCAACTACCAAGTGGTTCGGGGAGATGCGTTGGGCAACTTTGTGCGCGGGGCTGAATTCGAGTCACATCGGCAAATCAATAAGATTGGAAAGCCGGTAGATCGCGGCGAATGGGGCATGACTCCGCCCACCGTGAACGCCTACTACAACCCGCAGATGAACGACATCAACTTTCCTGCCGGCATCCTTCAGCCGCCGTACTACGACAACAACATGGATGACGCTGTGAATTACGGAGATGCCGGTGGTGTCATCGGCCACGAGCTCACTCATGCGTTCGACGACGAAGGGCGGCAGTTCGACGCCAAGGGCAATCTCGAAGACTGGTGGACTCCGCAGGATGCTAAGCAGTTCGAGGAACGTGTCTCCTGCGTGGTGGATGAATACAACAACTTCATTGCCACCGATGACGTACACGTCAACGGCAAGCTTACTCTAGGGGAGAACGTCGCCGATCTGGGTGGGCTGAAGCTTTCGTGGATGGCATACCTGGCGCATGCCGCAGGGCTTGACCAGAAGCAGCAGGCGATCGATGGCTTCACACCCGAGCAACGCTTCTTCATCAGCTACGGACAAGGCTGGTGTGAGAACTACACGCCGGAAGTGCTGCGCCTGCTGGCGCAAACAAATCCGCATTCACCTGTGAAGTATCGCGTCAACGGTGTTGTAGTGAACCTGCCAGAGTTCAGGAAAGCGTTCGCATGCAAGGCTGGGACACCGATGGCGACGCAGAAGACTTGCGCCGTGTGGTGAAGGGAACGCTTCTAAGCTCCTGAGCTGCTAACCTAAATTCAAGCTACTTGTCATAATGCAGCAGCGAGAAGACGTCGTATTCCTTCAGCCGTTCGCGCCCATTCAGGAAGTCCAACTCGACCACGAACGCCAGTCCGGCAATGTGTCCGCCTAGAGACTTGGTCAGTTGAACAGTTGCGGCGCAGGTGCCGCCGGTGGCCAGCAGATCGTCGACGATGATCACGCGTTGTCCTGGCTGGACGGCGTCTTTGTGCATTTCCAGAGAATCGCTGCCGTATTCCAGCTGATAAGTGACTCTGGCAGTCTCTGCAGGAAGTTTCTTGGGCTTACGTACGGGAACAAAGCCGGCATTCAGTCGATATGCGAGTGCTGGTCCAAAGATGAACCCGCGGGCCTCGATTCCCAAAACAAGATCAATGTCCTTTTCCATGTAGTGCGCTGATAGCGCATCAATCAGGGTGGCGAAGCCTACTTTGTCTTTGAGAAGTGTGGTGATGTCGTAGAAGAGGATGCCTGGTTTGGGAAAATCGGGGACTTCGCGAATGAGCTTCTTGAGGTGGTCGCAATTAATGGTGGAGGGTTTCTGCGTCGAACTTGCCGGTGATGGGCTCACTACCAGGCTCCTTCAATGCGGAATGATGTTTCGGTCTCTTGTTGTGCTTCGGCTTCCCGGACTTCGTCTACTCTTGCAGCCCGGGGCCCCTGCTCGAGAGCTTTACGCAATCGAGCAAGCTGGTCCGCAGTGCCGCTAGCCACCACTTCAACCGTGCCATCGTCGGCATTGCGGACCCAACCACCGACGCCCAGGGCACGTGCCTCGCGTTCAACAAACCAGCGAAACCCTACCCCCTGCACGCGTCCGGCAACGATATAGCGACGAGTCATAAGAAGCTGCTCGCGACTTGCTGCTGGCTAGGCTCGGGACAAATAGGCGCCTTCGGCCGTATCAACACGAATCTTCTCGCCTTCATTGATGAAGGGTGGCACCTGCACCACCAGTCCAGTCTCCAGCTTCGCTGGTTTGGTCACGCTACTGGCGGTTGCGCTCTTCAGTCCCGGTTCAGTTTGGACGACGGTCAATTCGACGGTTTGAGGAAGTTCAATGCCTACCGCTTTGCCGTCGTAAAACTCTACCTTGATCTGCAAGTTCGGAGTCAAGTACTCCACCGCGTCGCCGAGCGTATCGCGCTTGAGATGTGTCTGCTCATAACTTTCCGTGTTCATGAAGTAGTAATCGTCGCCGTCGCTGTAGAGATACTCCATATCAACTTCATCCACTACGATCCTGTCGATCGGATCCGGCGAGCGAAAGCGATGCTCGAACATGGCTCCAGTACGCAGGTTGCGAAGCTTAGCCTGAATAAACGCGCGCAGGTTGCCGGGCGTACGGTGCTCGACGCTGAAGACTGAATGGAGATCATTGTTATGTTTAATGATCATGCCCGGGCGCAACTGTGTGGCTGGAATGGCCATGCAGAAAAATCTCCTTGCTGAACTGGTGAATGCCCGCTGAAGGTGGGCTGGAAGCCGCAGATAGTCGGAACGCTGGGCGCGGTGCCCGTGCTTTTCGGATCGCGCGGCAAACAAGATATTTTATCAGGCTCTTCGCTGCGGGTCGCCATTGCGACTGTAAATGCGCCGTCTGTGTTGCGGGGTGTACGGGAGGCATGAATCAAGACAGATCACGCCAATTCTCTCCAACACCAATGTCCACCATGAGCGGCACCTTGAATGGATAAACATTCTGCATGTGTTCGCAGACCAGCTCACGCATGGCCTCCACTTCCTCATCTGGAACTTCGAAGACGAGTTCATCATGTACCTGGAGGGTCATGCGAGAACGCAATTTGCGGCGCGTAAGCTCAGCATCGATCTTGATCATGGCCAGCTTGATGACGTCGGCTGCGGTCCCTTGGAGCGGCGTATTGACTGCAGTGCGCTCGGCGAAACCGCGCATGTTCGCATTCTTGCTGTTGATGTCGGGAATCGGCCGGATGCGACCGAAGAGCGTGCGCACCCGCTGCTCGCGGCGCGTTTCGTTGAGGACGCGATCAATGTAGGCGCGCACACCACTGTAGCGCTCGAAATAGGTTTCGATATATTTCTTGGCTTCCTTCTGATCAATGCCGAGCTGCGCGGCGAGTCCAAACGGCGAGATGCCGTAGACGATTCCAAAGTTCACAGCTTTGGCGCGGCCGCGGTGCTCGGCTGTGATGAGCATCGGCGGGATCCCGAATACTTCGCTAGCAGTGAGCTGATGGATGTCGTCCTCACGGCGGTAAGCTTCGACCAGCAGTGGATCATCGGAGAAGTGGGCAAGCAGCCGTAGTTCGATTTGCGAGTAGTCGGCAGACAGCAGCACGTTACCAGACTCCGCGATAAAGGCGGATCGTATCTTGCGGCCCAGTTCGGTACGTATCGGGATGTTCTGAAGATTGGGGTTCGTCGAAGAGAGCCGGCCGGTCGCCGTGCCGGCAGGATTGAAGGTTGTGTGCACACGCCCGGTGCGGGGATCAACTAGCGTAGGAAGGGAGTCAACATACGTGGACTTCAGCTTCGAGAGTTGGCGAAAGTCGAGTACCTTGCGCGCAATCTCGTGCTCGGTTGCCAATTCTTCAAGAACGTCGACCGCAGTTGAGATCGTCTTTCCTTTGCCATATTTCACCGGCTTGGGAAGACCCAACTTGTTGAACAGCACATCACCGAGCTGCTTAGGAGAGTTGACGTTAAACTCCATGCCGGCAATGGCGTGGATCTCACGCGAGCGCGCATCACACTGCTTCTCGAGCTCAACCGACATGGAATCCAGCGCCGAGGTGTCTATCTTGACCCCTGCAGATTCCATCCGGGCCAGCACCGGCACGAGCGGCAGATCGATAGTGTCATAGACGTTGATCAGGCCGGGCTCGTCCTCTACCTCTTTCCGGAGCGCGCGTGCCAGGCGCAGTGTGACATCTGCAGCTTCTGCAGTCATGCCTGAAAGCTGCAAATTAAAACGACGCAAGGCGACCTCAGCCAATGTGTGACTGCTGTAAGTGGGGTTCAGTAAGTAGGAGAAGAGCATCACGTCATCGCGAACTCCAGCTAGCGGCGGCTGTGCGACAGAGTTGGAGAGGAGGCGAAGTGCAGACTTGTAGTCATGAACGGATTTAGGCAGCGCTTCATCTGCGAGCATCTTCTCAACGGCTTTGGAGAGGGAATTTTCAACGAGACGGAAGCTGATCGCCTTGTTCTCCTCCACAGAGATCCCAATCTCGACAGGATCACACCCTTGCTGCTTGAGGTTCAGCAGCGGAAGCTCCGGCTCGTCATCTCTCGCTTCTGCGCCGACTGGAATTGGTGACGGAGCGCAGATAGCCACACCGATCGACTGCTCCCTGGCGCTTTTCACCAGCCTTTCGAGTTGGTGCTCGTTTTCCAGGGCGCCGTACTCTACATTGGCTTCATCAGTCTTCTGCACGAAGTCTTTGAGCAATGTCGTGAATTCGAGCTCGTTGAAGAGCACGCGGCAAGCTTCGTAGTCCGGATCTTGGGCGCGCATTGTTTCAAGGTTCAGGTGGACGGGCACATTGGTGTCAATCGTCACCAGATCCTTACTGCGCAGAACTACATCGCGATTGTTCAGGAGGGATTCGCGATATGTTTTCTTCTCGACTTCTTCCGCATGGTCGAGCGCGTTCTCCACTGATCCGAACCGCTTGATCAGCTCCACGGATCCTTTGTCTCCGATCCCGGGTGCGCCAGGAATGTTGTCGATGGAATCCCCACGCAAGGCCATTACATCGATTACCTGCCGTGGCCCGACCCCCAGGATCTCTTCCACCTTTGCGGCGTCGCAGATCAAGTTGTCCTTCGTCGGATTAAGCACGCAGATGCTATCGCCGACGAGCTGCAACATGTCCTTGTCGCTCGAGACGACATATACGGGATAGCCAGCGGCGACTGCCTTGTGCGCGAGCGTGCCGATCACGTCATCGGCTTCGAATCCAGGTTGTTCCAAAATGGGGATGCGGTACGCTTCAAGTGCGCGACGAATGTAGGGTAACTGCTGTGCCAAATCGTGCGGCATCTCAACGCGATTTGCTTTATATCCGCCGTAGGCAACCTCCTGATAAGCCTGAGTCTTGCTGTCGAACTTCTTGACCGTCGAGATCGCCTTGGCCTGCTGGTCGCGAAAGGTGGGCGCAGCCACGTCGAAGACTGCGGCGAGGTACTGCGGGCTAAAGTCCGCCCGAAGTTTGTTAAGCATGTTCACGAACACAAACGTTCCAGCAGTGGGAATGCCAGTACGGGTGGACATCGGTCGCTGCCGCTGCATGGCGTGATAGGCGCGAAAGATGAAGGACATCGCGTCAATCAGGAAAACGTGAGGACGCGCTTCGGGTTGTGGTTTGGCCGACAAGGTTTAGCAAAAGTCTAACAGCGGATTCACCACGCAGACACGGAGAGGACGGAGCTTAGAGCGGAAGAACGATTTGCGCCAGCCCGCGACAACCTCGAATCTGGGACCGTAATGATTAGCAGTAGCCCGGCGCCTAACCAACGGTCACTCCCACCGTCTAACGCTCTTGTAACGGAGGCGCGATGGACACCGTCATCCAGGATATTGCCTATGGATTTCGAGGGCTGAGGCGTGCACCGGGATTCGCTGCCATCGCGATGCTCACACTCGCCTTGGGCATCGGGGCGAATACTGCCATCTTCAGCGTTATTAACGCCGTTCTGCTTCGGCCACTGCCCTACGCACAGCCAGGCCAGTTGGTTCGACTGTATGAGACCGAAGACGCTCCGGGACATTACCCCTTTGTTGGCGTCGACTACCTGGATTGGAAACGCGAAAACCACAGCTTCCAGGACATGTCGTTGATGAGCTGGACGCACAGCATGAATCTCAGTGGACAATCTCAGCCCGACCACGTTCTGGGGACGCCAACAGAAGCGAATTTTTTCTCGCTGCTGGGCGCCCGGCCCTTACTCGGTCGCACCTTTGCGCAAGGAGAGGATGAACCCGGCCATGACCGCGTCGTCGTCCTCGGCTATGGTCTTTGGCAGAGCCACTTCGGAGGCGACGAGAAGATTATCGGTCGCGACATCGAGCTCGATGGACAAAAGTACAGCGTTATTGGCGTGATGCCAGCCGGCTTCCATTTCCCCAGCCGGGCGCAGCTTTGGGTGCCGCAGGATATGGATACCAAGACTATGAGTCCTCGTGGCAGCCACTCATACAATGCCATTGGACGGCTTAAACCGGGCATCACGGTGCAGCAGGCGCAGTCGGAGATGTCTCTGATCGCTAAACGTCTGGAGCAACAATTCCCGGAGCAGAACCGTCATGTTGGCGCATTCCTTCTGCCTTTGCATGAGGACCAAGTCGCCGAATCGAGGAAGTCGCTGCTGATGATGCTATGGGCAGTCGCCCTTGTACTTCTCATCGCTTGCGCCAACATCGCCAATCTTCTGCTCTCGCGTGCCGTGGCACGGCAAAAAGAAATGGCCATCCGAGGTGCACTTGGGGCAGGTCGCGTTCGCCTCATCCGTCAGTTGCTCACGGAAAGCGTATTGCTCTCCAGCGCCGGCGCCGCTCTCGGACTGCTTCTGGCATGGGGCGGCATAAAGCTCATCACATCGCTCAAAGATCTTGCACTCCCAAAGCACAACGCGATTGGCATTGACCCCGTAGTGCTGGGGTTTACATTTGCATTGGCCGTGCTTACTGGATTGCTCTTCGGTCTTGTTCCTGCGCTGCAAATTTCGCGCCCCGATCTGTACGAAGGCCTCAAAGGCGGCGCGGGAAGCTCGAATACTCCGGCGAAGCGGCGCCGCTCTGCGAGCGATGCGCTCGTTGTTGCTGAAATGGGACTTTCGCTGCTGCTCCTCATCGCCGCCGCGCTGTTGCTGAAGGATTTCGTGCGCCTGCGCAACAGCAACATCGGCGTGCGGTCGGAGGGGGTCTGGACTGCGGCAGTTTCACTGCCCAAAAGCAAGTACTCACAGGACCACCAAGTGTTGAACTTCGGACAAACGCTGCTCGAACGAGTGAAGCATCTCTCCGGAGTCGAATCAGCGGCGCTCAGCGATCGCATGCCGCTAGAGGGTGGCAGCAACGGGTACGTTATTCTGCGCGGACAACCGTCGGAAGCGATGACTGGTCCGCTCGTCGAGAACCACTCAGTTACTCCGGACTATTTCCGTGCTATGGGTATTCCGCTTAAGGCAGGTCGTATCTTCACCGAGGAGGACGTGAACACCGCGTTCGCTCTCGATGAACGTGCCACCGAGCTCTTCAAGAACGACAATAAACCGCCTGCCAATGTTACGGATGGGATGATTTATCCGGTCGTCATCAACGAGATGATGGCGCACAGCATGTGGAAAGAGCAAAATCCGCTCGGCAAGGTGTTCTCCTTTGGAAGTAAGAATGGTCCCTGGAAAGAAGTAGTAGGTGTCGTGGGCGACGTGAAACAGTGGGGGCTTACGCATCCTCCACAGCCCGAAGCCTACGATGCATTCGATGGCAGCCGCGGATTTTTCATCGTAGTACACACTTCGTCGCAATCGCTGAGTATTACACCTGAAGTGCGAAATGCACTCGCACGGCTCGACTCCACGCTGCCGCTGTATGACATTCGCACGATGGACGAAGTCGTCGCCGAAAATACCAGCGGAGAACAGTTTCTGGCGATGCTGCTTGGGTTGTTCTCCGGGCTGGCGCTGCTATTGGCAGCGGTAGGCATTTATGGAGTGCTCTCGTATTTAGTGACGCAGCGCACGCGCGAGATCGGGATTCGCATGTCCCTCGGCGCGAGTCGCACCCATGTGCTCTCGCTCGTCCTCAAACATGGAATGCGGCTCGCCGCGGTCGGTTTCGCTGCAGGGCTTGTCGCCGCACTTGTCGCGGGCCGACTGCTCTCCGGGCTGTTGCACGAGGTACATCCCAGTGATCCGGGAATCATGGTGGGTACCGCAATGGCACTTAGTGCCGTCGCCCTCGCGGCCTGCTATCTGCCCGCAAAGAGGGCCGCCAAAGTGGATCCCATTGTGGCGTTGCGGCACGAGTAGTTGCGCACGTCTAAGGTTGGGAGCGCCGGAACGCGCCGCCGCGTGTCTCGAGCAGTATTCCCACTCTAGCGCGGCTCTGGACGTCATGAATCCCAACCTATCCACTCCAGCCAGCAGCTCGCGCCGTGCTATAGTAGCCCCATTTTCCGGGCTGAAGTGTGAGCATCGAGCGTCTCGCGGGGAGCGTCTGCGGCCTAAGGCATAAGTATGTCCACTAGTTTTGTCAGCAAGCCAACGGTCAGCTCGACAGTTCGCCTGTTGCCATTGCTGGTCTCCTTCGACGAAGAGATCGACATCCGCCGCAATCTTCTGGAGATCCCGCGCTACCGTCACCTCTCATTCGAGAACTCGCTCCAGTTGCCTTCCGAGCTTGAACGCATCGTCATCAGCGGACACGAGCAGCTACTCAGCAAGTATTACGAGGAGATTCGAAGGCCCACTTGCCGGTTGATCGGAATGACCGATCACCGTTTTCACGATCCCCGCATTGACGCTCTTGTCTATGCCTATTTGCCTGCGAATACTCCGCACACGTTGCTGGAGCGCACGATCGATAATGCGCTCGACCACATTCATCTCATTCACGTTCGCGAACAGATCAATGAGCGTTTGCGTGGGGTTACGCGCGAGATCGAGGAGCTGAACAAGATCGGCGCGGCGCTCTCGGCCGAGCACCACCTCGATAGTCTGCTCGAACTCATCCTTACCAAGAGCCGGCACATCACCAACGCCGACGCGGGATCGCTATACCTGGTTGAAGCAGCAGAAGAAAAAAACGAGACGCAGAGTGCCGAGCATCCCCCCGCGCTGCCGACGAAAGCGAACGGCGCGAGCGGCCTTCCCGCCGCGGCGCTGGCGCGCGAGGAAGTCGAGGATGCGCGCAAACCCAAGCGCCTGCGCTTTAAACTTGCGCAGAACGACTCTATCGATATCCCGTTTCGGGAGTCGACGATGGAAATCAATCATCATTCGATCGCCGGCTACGTTGCCTCGACCGGCGAGATCGTCAACATCGAAGACGCTTACCACGTTACACCAGAAGTTCCGTACAGCATCAATCGCAGCTTCGATGAAGACTCCGGGTATCGGACAAAGTCCATTCTTGCCGTCCCGCTCCGGGACCAGAAGGACCGCATCGCCGGGGTGTTGCAGTTGATCAATGCCAAACGAGATGGCCGCGTGCGTCTTGACTCGTTGTCTGCGGTTGATGAACAGGTGGTCTCATTCAATAACCGGCAGCAGGACATCGTCGCTTCTCTCGGTAGCCAAGCCGCTGTTGCTGTCGAGAACAGCCGTTTGTATGAGTCGATTCAGCGGCTGTTCGAGGGTTTTGTGCGCGCCTCGGTCATCGCTATCGAAGCGCGCGATCCGACTACTTCCGGACATTCGTTCCGCGTTGCCAACCTCACGGTCGCGCTGGCCGAAGCGGTTCAACGGGTCGAAACGGGACCTTATGCGGACCTGCGCTTCACGCGCGAAGAGATGCGGGAGATCCGATATGCCTCCCTGCTACACGACTTTGGCAAGGTCGGTGTTCGCGAAGAAGTATTGGTCAAAGCCAAGAAGCTCTATCCCGCGCAGCTCGAGCTGGTGAAGCAGCGCTTCGAATTCGTGAAGCGCTCGATGCAGGTGGAGAAGCTGCAGCAACGGCTTGACTACGTGCTCGAGAAGGGCCGGGAAGAGTACCTGGCCAAGCTGGGCAAATTTGATGAAGAGCTTCGTGAGCAACTGGAGGAGGTCGATCGCTTCTTCTCGCTCGTGCTTAAGTCCGATGAACCTACGGTGTTGCCCGAAGGAAGTTTTGAGAGGCTCCTCGATATTGCCGCGCGGCACTATCACGACTTCGATGGTGGCGAGAAGCCGCTGATCACCCCTGACGAAGTGCGTCTGCTCTCCATCCGCAAAGGCTCACTTGACGATCAAGAGCGCCAGCAGATTGAATCGCATGTCGTCCACACCTTCAACTTTCTCCAGCAGATCCCATGGACGTCAGAGATCCGCAACATCCCTGAAATCGCGCGTGGACACCACGAAAAGCTAAACGGACTTGGTTATCCCTACAAGCTTTCCGCCCCGGAGATTCCCGTGCAGACGCGGATGATGACGATCTCCGACATCTTCGACGCGCTCTCCGCCGCCGACCGGCCTTACAAACGCGCAGTCGATCTAGAACGCGCGCTTCAGATCCTCAGTTTCGCTGTAAAAGACGGTGAACTCGATGGATCGCTTTTCCAAATATTCGTGGACGCCAAAGTGTTCGAGAGATGGAAGATCGAAGCGTATCCCTACTGAGAGCTGTTAACTGCTCACTTTGATCGCTCGGTCACGAGACGGCTAGGGACCAGCAGCCAGCACCTTCTTCTGTCATAATTCATAGCTATGGGAGACGCGTTCACCCGGCTCTTCTCGCACTTGCTCACCTTCACCTGGTTTGCTGGCGCAGGGCTCATGCTGCTCACCATTCCCGCATGCGCTTACAAGATCTTCTCCGCACTATGGGAGAACGACGATGCGGCAGAAGAGGAGCAGGGCATCTACGACACGCCTGGAACGCGTGCCGCCCGTTTTCCTCCATCCTAGCTGTCAAGCTACTCAATTGGCTCAACCTACTTCCACCAATCCATATCTTCTTTGCCAATGAGTCTTCAGGTGGTACATGACTGTTGTTTGTTCCGATTTGGAAATATGCGCTTCTTCCCCGGCGAGTATGCGTTGGGCTTCAGTACGGGCTAATTCCAGGAGTTTGCGATCACGAATGAGGTTGGCGGCGCGAAAGCTGGGAGCCCCAGCCTGCTTGGTGCCGAAGAATTCGCCGGGGCCGCGAAGCTCCAAATCAAGTTCGGCGATGGCAAATCCGTCCTGCGTCCGGACCAGAGCGTCGAGCCGGCGCTCGCCTTCCGGAGATATTTTGCCTCCAGTCATCAAGACGCAGAAAGATTTATGCGCGCCGCGTCCGATGCGTCCCCGCAATTGATGGAGCTGTGAGAGGCCGAAGCGCTCGGCATGTTCGATGACCATCACGGTGGCGTTCGGCACGTCCACACCGACTTCGATCACCGTCGTGGCAACTAGTACATCAATTTCGCCCCGCTGAAAACGCGCCATCGCGATCTCCTTTTCGTCGGCAGGTAGCCGCCCGTGTAGCAGGCCAACGCGCAGGTCAGCGAAAATCGTCTTGCGCAACTCTTCGTACATTTCTGCCGCGGCCTTCAGCCCGATGGTTCTCTGTGCTTTGTTTCTTTTCGGGCGAAGTGGCTCGATGCCTTTGAGAGAAGCTTGGGAGGACTTTGTGATTTGTCGGTTTTGTGATTTCGCGATCTGAGAACCAGGGAGAGGTAAGCTCTTAGCACTCATTCTCATGGGCGCCTTGCGTCTTTGTTTTCCCTCGACGGGCACCGAGCCTGGTGTTTCCCGCTCCACTTCGGGCAGGAGTTGATCTCCTTCTTCTCCTGCGCTTTCGATTACCGGATATATCACGTACGCTTGACGGCCTTGGCTGACTTGCTTGCGAACGAACTCCCACACTTCCGAAGCGCGTTCATCGGGCACGCTGCGGGTGGTTATCGGAGTGCGCCCGGGAGGAAGCTCGTCGAGAACGCTTACATCAAGATCGCCATACAAAGTCAGCGCGAGAGTACGCGGGATCGGAGTCGCGGTCATGACCAAAACGTCTGGCTCAGGGGAGGAATCGGGTGGTCGGGTGATCGGGCGATCGGGTGATCTGCTCACCGAAGAAGAATTGGCTGAACCAGCTGCGATCCGCGTGGGATCTTGCTTTCCGTTTTCGTGTTGAGCCGAAGCGGAGTCGCTTGGCTTGCGCATGAGGCGCCACCGTTGCATTACTCCGAAGCGATGTTGTTCGTCCACTACGATGAGGCCCAACTTCGCGAACTCCACCTTTTCCTCGATCAGAGCATGAGTGCCAATGATGAGTTGCGCATTGCCCTGTGCGATGTGGCGGCGGGTGCTTCTTTTGCGATCCTCTTCCAGCGAGCCGGTCAGGAGAACCACTCGATATCCGTGGGGCTCGAGCAACTTCCGGGCCGAGAGATAGTGCTGAGTCGCGAGAATTTCTGTGGGAGCCATGAGAGCAGCCTGGTATCCGTTTTCCATCGCGATAACTGCTGCCTCGAGCGCAACTAGAGTCTTGCCCGATCCGACGTCTCCTTGCAGAAGGCGGCGCATGGGGACGGCAACGCTCATGTCCGCGGCGATTTCGCCGAGTACCTTTTTCTGCGCAGAAGTTGGACGGAATGGAAGAAAACGCTTGATAGACTCGCGCACGCTTTCATTCAAGTGGAAGCCAATGCCCGTGCGCCGGCGCAGATTTCGCCGTTTCAGCTCCAACCCAACTTCGAGAAAGAACAGCTCCTCGAAGATGAGCCGCCGATGTGCGGGGGTATTGCGCGCTTCGAGATTCGCAAGGCTCTCTCCCACTACGGGAAAGTGTGCCTGCTGGAATGCTTCGCGGCGGGACATGAGCCCCAGCTGATCGCGGACTGCAGGTGGAATCCCGTCTGCAACGTTGGGTGATAGTTCGGCCAGCACGCGATGCATGGTGTTCCGAAACCAGCGCGAGTTCAGCGTGCCGACCGCTTCGTACACCGGAACAATCTTCCCCATTTCCAGTGACTGTTCCAGGCGTTGTTCAAGCAGGCTTTCCGGCTCGTCTTCCGCCTGCCCAAGCATTTCAATCTGCGGCTGCATGACTTGCAAGCGTCCCTTGGAGGACTTGCCCCACCCTTCTTCAACCTTCCCATACAGTGCGAGCATCTGCCCGGGCTTGAAGCGATCACGAAGGTAGCTGCCGTGGAACCACGTGCAGACGATCGATTTTGGTCCCTGCCCAACCACGAGTTCAAAAATCGGCATGCCACTCTTCGTGCGATAGAGATGTGACGCGCGCACTTCGGCGATGATGCTGGCCATCTCGCCGACACGCAGCTCGGCGATTGATTTTGGATTCGCACGATCTTCGTAGCGAAAAGGCAGGTAATAGAGGAGGTCCTCGACCGTGGACATCCCCTTGTCGCCCAGGATCGAGGCGATGCGCGAACCTATGCCCTTGACGTGCTGGATCGGCGTGTGCAGCTCAAGCATGAATTTGGAGAGAGACTAGTTTACCCACGAGGAGGAATGATCGTGTGACCGATACGGCAATCGCCAATGCTCCGACTATTTTATGTGCGGGCTCTGTGGCGTTCGGCCGTGGGTGCGCCCGGGCTGATTCTGAACGTGAACGTCGAACCGGATTGGAATTTCCTTCGGCGGGAAGCAGGCGTTGTCACTGCAGGCCTGATAGTTCAGTTGTCCGTGAACGGTAAAGTTCCCAGTGCTCGCCATCTTTGCGACACTCATCTTAGCCTTTACCGTGAAGTCATCGGAGTAGACGTTCAATTTCTCGCTGGGATCGAACGGGAAGCTCACATCTTTTCCGGGAGGATAGCTGATGGTGCCTGCAGCGAGATCGGTGGGAACATCGAGTTTGAGGGTAGTGGGAATCAGTAGTTCCGATTTGGGCTGGTTTGAGTTGATGTGAAATCCCTGCTTTACTTTGAAGCGGAGCGCTACCGGCGTGGGTTTTCCTGGCGAGACGGTGACCGGAGTTGCGCCCTCAAAACTCACGTACGCACGCGAGGATTTTGGCTCGTCGGCGGCGAAGAGCTGAAGGCAAGCAATAACAACTATTGCAAAAGTTGTTTTCATTTGGGCATACATTCCTTCATGCCCCTGCAAATCCTAGGAAGCTATCTTTGTTTTGCTGCGGGCAGTTTCGGCCTCGGCTTTCCCGTCGCTGAGAGCTTTCTTCACGTTCTCCTCAATCTCGCTGCGACTGACCAAGCCCGAATCGGAATCAATGATTTTCCCGCCGCGATCGATGAAGTAAGTAGTCGGTAAGCCCACCGCACCATACGCATCGCCGACAGCATCATGTCCCTGGAGGATGGTGTAGTTAACCCCCATCTCTTTAGCGAACTTCTGAATCGCTTCTTTGCCTGAATCATCGAGGGCTACTCCGATGATCTGTAGACCTTGCGGTCCATATTGCTTCTGCATTTCAACGAACCAGGGCATCTCGACTTTGCACGGTCCGCACCATGTTGCCCAAAAGTTCAGGAGTACCGCCTTGCCACGGAAATCCGACAACTTCACCTGCTTACCTTCAAGATCGTGCAGCACGAAATCGGGGGCTTCCTTGCCTTTAACCTCGCCATAGATGAGCGGTTTCGTACTTCCCAGCATGGGCGAGACTTTCGGCCCACGCGAACTTCTCACTCCGGCGAAGATCATTACAGCCACAACCAGAGTAAGGATGAGAATGGCAGAAGCGTTACGTCTCACAGGCCGATACCCCCGAGTAAATCATCTCAAGTTCTGCTTCACAGTGCAAAGCGGTTTAGAAACCCCAGGTACCCCGAAAGTACAGTGAAGTGTCGGGTAAGAAAGAGCGCACCTATCACGATCAGTAACACGCCGCTAGCCACTTCGACCGCATGCAGGTGGCGGCGAAAGCGGTTGTAGAAAGCCAGAAAGCGCTCGATGCCCAAAGACGTTAGGAGGAACGGCACGGCCAATCCAAGGGAATAGATGGCCAGCAGCAGAATCCCTTTGGATACGGTTCGCTGAGATGCGGCGATTGCGAGGATGGCCGCCAGGATGGGTCCAATACATGGAGTCCATCCGAAGGCGAAGGCAAAGCCCACCAGGAACGCTCCCCACGCGCTCTTACCCGTGCCGACGCTGTGCATACGTTTGTCGGCATAGAGAGCACTGATCTTCAGGACGCCCGTCAGATGGAGGCCGAAGATGATGATGATCGCCCCTGCCATCTGACCCATCAGTCCTTTGTATTCACGCAGCAGGCGGCCAATCGACGTGGCAGCCGCACCCAGCATCACGAACACGAGTGTGAATCCTAGAATGAAACTAAAGGAGTTCACCATGACCGCACGCATGCGGCTGGCGTCGTGCTCGGACTTGAGATCCTCAACCGAGGCGCCGGAGATCAACGAAATATAGCCGGGGACGAGCGGGAGCACGCAAGGCGACAGGAACGAGGCAAGTCCCGCGACGAATGCGGCCATGGCTAATGGAAGACTTTGCATACGCGCAAATTCACTGAGCACGAGAACTCATTGTCCCACCATTGCACTCTGATCAGAAGATGCAATCAGCAAGAACAATCAAGCGGCATCGTGCGTCTTTAACTACCTGGTTCGGGGCATTCCACGACACAGTAGATTGGCTAAGCCAATACAGATAGTAAAGAATAAACCGCGCTAGGAAGCTATGAAGTGAATAATTTCTGGGCCGGAATGTACGAGCGCGCCTGAGGTCGCTTGATCACTTCACCTCAACGATTGCTAAGCTTTGGGCAGGGAGATCCAAGCTTAGCTGATTGTCGCTGATCACCCGGCGTTCTGGTGACGGCAATGCAGCGGCGCGCTGCAGGGTTAGTATCTGGGAACGATTGGGGTATTGAGGGCTGCCCATCTGCTGGTACGCAGACAACAACGATCCATGAGTCGCGTCCACACGGTAGATAAGAGCCGTGCGATTGCCACTGAGTCCGGAGAACTGGAAGGTTACGCTCTTCGGAGCGCCGGTCGCACCGGGCAGCACGAGGTTCCAGGTAGCCAGCACAGGAGTGTCGTCCTTCATCGTCGCAAGTACCGCATTGGAACTCGCTGCCAAACGGCGGTCGCCGAGCCGATGCAGAATTTTGAAAGCATTGAACGCCGGTTTCGGTAACCCGCCGGCAGCAATGATTCCAAAGCCACCGTAGAAGGGCTGCTTCACCACGCCTTGTTCTTCGAATACGTCGGAGAATGTCCAGTACGACATTACGTCTACGAGGCCATCACATTGCCGGATGGTATCCGCGAGCCAGGGCGCCATGAACACCTGATCGGTAATCTCGGGTTCGTTCATGTAGCTGGCGTTGTATTCGCTCCAGATCAGCGGCAGGTTCGGTCGTGCCGACGCTTTGATTTGGTCGTGCACGTTCTTTACTGCGCGGCACACCATCTGATCGCGGGGAATACTCTCGTTAGTGCCGAAGACGTCTTTCGACGTGTCATTGGCGTAGACGTGCGTGGAAACGAAATCGGCAGGAACGTTCGCTTGCACCACATGTTTAATGAACGGCTCGGCCCATGCGGCCTGCGCAGTTGCCGGACCTCCGACACGCAAGCGCGGACTCACCGCCTTCACCGCGCGCGCGGTGTGATCATATAGTTCGAAGTAGGTCGCCTGCTTTGGCTCTCCCGCCCAAAAATCAATGTTGGGCTCATTCCACACTTCCAGATACCACTGACTGACTTCGTCGAGCCCATAACGGTCCACCAAGTGCTTCGTGAACGCAGTGATCAGAGCGTCCCATTTCGCGTAGTCCTTGGGAGGCGCAGGGGAAGGCTTGTACCAGAACGCGTGGAGCACTGGGGTCGCCGCGAGTTTCTTTGGCATGAAGCCGAGCTCGATGAACGGCTTCACTCCATGGGCCAGCAACCCGTCGTAAATCTGGTCGACATAAGAGAAGTTGTAAACCGGATTGCCTTGCGCATCTTCGTCATACACTCCATTCTCGTCGTGAAAGATGGCGTGGAAGCGGACGTACTTAAGTCCGGTGATCTCGCGCGTCCAATCAAGATCGCGACGATAGCTATCGCGCAACGTAAGGTTGGCACGTCCCGAGCCAAACATCTGCTCCCAGAAGTGCGGGAAAGGAGTCGTGGGCGCCGAGAGATCGATCCGGATAACTTCGGTTGCTCCGCCAGGCGATGGCACTTGCGCCACAGAAGCCAAGACGACTAGAAATACGCAAGTGAGCAGAAGCGAAACAGCGCAATGTTTGATCATGAATTCAGAGTTTCAGGGTCTTTACACGATCCATAAATGCTTGGTAAACCGTTTAACTAGGCGCTAATCTGTAACACTGTTACTCGCTTAAAGTCAAGCCGCCTGCTTGTTTGTCAATGTCTGGTGGAGCATAGTAAAGGAAATGCACATGCTCACACGTCGAGAGGTGATTCGCCTGGGAGCTGCAGCTGCCACCGCATTCTTGCCTCTGCCATCTTGCTCCTCGAGCAAAAGGACCTTTCGCCCACCGGGAGGAGTCCCATACGAAGGCACAGACGACCAATTGCTCGACGAAATCCAGCGGGCTACTTTCAATTTCTTCTGGAACGAAGCGAGTCCCGCCACCGGACAAGTGAAAGATCGCGCGCTCGCCCGTGGCGGCGATCAGCGGCGGATGTCGAGCATCGCCGCGACTGGATTCGGCTTGCCCAGTCTCTGTATCGGCGAGCGCCGGGGCTACAGAAAACCGGCCGAGATCGCCGCCAGAGTAAGAACGACACTGCAATTCATCGCAGACATGCCGCACGAGCATGGCTTCTTCTACCATTTCATCGACATCGAAACCGGACAACGCTGGGCGAAATGTGAGCTATCGTCCATCGACAGTTCTCTGCTGTTGTGCGGTGTCCTCACCGCTCGGCAGCATTTCTCCGATCAGCAGATCAGGGATCTTGCTACGAAGATCTACGAGCGCGTGGACTGGCCATGGATGCTGAATGGAGGCAAGACATTTTCCATGGGCTGGCATCCGGAGTCCGGGTTTCTCGGCGCGCGCTGGGAACACTACTGCGAACTGATGATGATCTATCTCCTCGCAATCGGTTCGCCAACGCATCCGATTCCTGCCGACACTTGGAATGCGTGGACAAGGCCGACCGTTACGTTTCAAGGTATTGAATATATCTCTGGAAATGATCCTCTGTTCACTCACCAGTATTCGCACGCATGGTTCGACTTTCGTAAAAAGCACGATGCCTACGCGAACTATTTTGACAACTCGGTCAAAGCCACAAGGGCGCACAAGGTCTTTTGTCTTTCGCTCCGCGATGAATTTCCAGATTACAGCGAAGACCTCTGGGGAATCAGCGCGTCGGATTTCCAAAACGGATACACCGCCTGGGGCGGACCGCCGAGAATGGGTCCGATTGACGGCAGCATCGTGCCTTGTGCTTGCGGAGGGTCGTTGCCCTTTCTATTCGACGACTGCATGCGCGTGCTGCGAACGATCCGGGGAGTCTACGGCGAAAAGGCGTGGACGCCCTACAGCTTCGTAGATGCATTCAATCCGCTCAATGCATGGTATGACCCAGACGTGTTGGGAATCGATCTCGGAGTCACTATGCTCATGGCTGAAAATCACCGCACCGGATTCGTGTGGGAGATATTTATGAAGAATGCCGAGACACAATCAGCCATGCAGAAAGTCGGCTTCAGGCCGGAGTGAAGTCGCGTCTTGCGGCAACGCCGTCAGCGGATTCTTCCTGCAGGGGCGACTACCGTAAGTCGCCGCCCACCAGGATGAGAGTTCTAGAACTGGAACCTCGCCTGAAGTTGAATAACGCGCCCTTCGTACGCAGTCTGAGCCTTTCCGAACTGACCGGTATTAGCAATGTCAGTGGGCGCCGTCGCTACTCCGAAGTTCGAGAGGTTCAGAATATTGAATGCGTTGAACGCATCTCCTCTAAATACGAGTTTTGCCTGTTCCCCCAGCACAGGCATTTTGGGCAAGAGGAAACTCTTCGCCAGCGAGAGATCGACGTCGGAGTAACCGGGACCAAGGAAGATGTTGCGACAGCGGCATCCCGGGCCTTTAGTGGCGACGTCGAATTCGCTTTTCGGATTTGGAAAAATGCCATTAATGAACTGCTGCTTCGAAGCACCCTGGATCACTCCTCCAAAGTATGCGAAAGGATAATCGGGGCAGGTAGCGTTACCGTTACGGTCATTATTAGTGTCACAGCTGCCAATCGCTGCGGTAAAGGGATACCCGCTATGGTTGGTCGCGATTGTGCTGATAGTCCAGCCACCAAGAACGCTGCCCAGGAAATCGTGACGCCCACGAAAGATCGGCAGCTCCCACACTGCAGCGAGCTGGAAATAGTGTCGAACGTCAAAGTCGGAGTTCCCTTTGTTCACTAACTGGTTGCCAGGCTCAAATTGTTGGGCGCCAATATCGTTCGACGCGGTATCAATCGAATGACTCCAGGTGTACGTTCCCGAAAAACTTAGCCCAGAGCTGAATTGGTGCGTGTAGTTAGTGATCAGAGAATCGTAACTGGCATTCACGTCGGGCAGCGTAGTAAAGATCTGGTTGAAGCGATTGTTGCCGACATTGAAAGGCGCAGGGCAAGCTGGATTCGATGGGCCGCAGGCGACCCCATTGGCGCTGGCACTCACGGTCTCATCGTTGGCTTTATCAAACGTGTCGCCGGAAACGATGCGATTGATGTCAATTGTGCGCACAAGTCTACGGCTGCGGCTGCCGTAGTATCCCACCTTCATGGCGTCGTGTCGCGCAAATTGCTGCTGCAGTTCAAAAGAGAACGAATACACATATGGATTGGGTTCGTCCTGTCTCGCGGCGAATAGCTGCACCTTTGTAACGGAGGTGCAAGCTGGGTTGGCGCAGAGAGCGCCGTCAGGCGCTACACCGAATGCGAATGCCGGGTTTACCGGATAAGCGAACGGAGAATTACTCGCTGCGATGTTGTACTGAATTCCCGAACCGGGAGGCGGTCCCTGGATCTTGCCAGGATCGAAGAAGCAACAAGCCGATGCCAGCGCGAAAACGGGCGTGTCCTGGCGCACGTTCGCGAATACTGTACCCATCACACGGTTAAAGCTGAGGCCGAAGCCGCCGCGCAGAACCGTCTTCCCGTTGGAAGCACCCGGGCTATAGGTGAAACCAATTTTTGGTCCAAAGTTGTTTTTGTCCGGATTGTATAGCTGGCTTACGGGACGGACAGCGCCATTACAGGCGCCGGCGAAATTGACGCACGGTAAGCCATTGCCGACGCCGGAGCCCGCACCAAAGATGTAGTTGCTGAGGATGTTGTTAGTTTCCGTAACGGGCGGGAAGTACTCCCAGCGAGTGCCGAGCGTCAGCGTCAAATTGGGACGCAGCTTCCATGTGTCCTGAGCGAATACGGCGTAATCTGCCGTACGGAAGTGACGCAAACCATTGGCGGGGCCACCCGTTGTTGGATTCACAGCTACCTGCTCGAAAAAGCAGCACGCGTCATTCGCAAAGTTCAAGAGCCCACGGAACTGGTATTGGGGGCGGGATTGCCCCGACTCTTCATTATTGTTTTGTTCGCGGATATAGTCGCCGCCGAACTTGAGTGCGTGCCGCCCGAAAACCCAGGTGACCGAGTCACGCAAATCGTAGGTGTTCTGGGCCAATCTTCCGGGGGTTGTGCCCGCTTGTGATACGCCCAAGAAGTTGTCGTTCGCGGCAAAGCCGTTGATGTCGAAGTCAAAAAGACGAATGTGGGGAATGCCGTAATTCGTTGTTCCGACCGTGGCGAGTTGGTTGAAGTTGTAGCGGGTTACGTTGGCACGGAGATCATTCAATAGCGAGCTGCTGATCGTGCGAGTCCATCCGATCGCCGCCGTCCAATTAGTAGGTGAAAGGCTGACATCCTGAATCGGACGCACGCCACCGCTTAGATTATCGAGCAGCGTGTAATACGTGCTGCCAAAAAACTGGTTTTTGCCCGCAGAATAATCCATACGTCCGTTGTACTGATTTCCGGTCGAGCTGCTCGGAATGCGAGCATCAAATACTCCCCAATCGGGAATACCGTCAGGTCCATTGCCGATCGCCTGACCAATGCCAGTCCCAGGCTGGTACCAGGTTCCCAAAGCCCGGCCGTCAAGGGAGCAGCAGTCGACCGTGCAATTTGTGACAGTCGTAGCTGAACAAGCGCCTGTAGTGCTGCCGATACGGGACGCAATTCCCGACGTTTTGAAGATCTTTGCTGCGAGGCTGTTCGGATTCGTATTGATTACATACTGCTGGAATTGCGGAGTTTCCAAGTGCTGCGACCGTAACAGGGTGCTGTTGCGCAGACGAACTCCTTCATAGGAGAAAAACCAGAAAAGATGATCTTTCACCAGAGGACCACCTACACTCCCGGCGAACTGCCGATACTTTTCCAAGTCGCGCTCCGGACAAGAGCTAGCGAGAATCTGAAAAGTATCTGAACCGCTCACGCAGGTAATCGGCTTGGCGTTCGCGGCGGGTGACGGTCCATAAAACTTATTAAATGCGTTTAGACCGGGATCCTGAAAGAGGATGATGCCGCTGCCATGTAGATTGTTTGTTCCACTTTTAGAAACGCTCTTTACGATGATGCCGGAGTTGCGTCCGTCCTGGGCATCGTAGCTGGCGGCGACGACGGTAATTTCTGAGATCGATTCCTGACCAGGAGTGATGACCGCGGCTCCACCCCAATTGAGACTATTTACGCTTACACCATCCACCAGGTAGTTGTTAGCGTCCACTCGTTGACCATTGGAGATTGCCTGCGTCTGGTTCTCGGTCTGAAAAATTTGGCTGCTGGTCCCCCCAGGACCTTGATCCTGCCCGGGTAGGAACACTGCCTTGCCAGCGCCGTTACGCGCTCCTTCGCCGAAGACGCCAGGGACGGTGCGCAACAGCTCATAGGGATTCCGCCCCTGCTGCGGGATTTCGAGTACCTGCTGAGTCGTGATTGTGCTCTGATTACTTGCCGTTTCGGTCTGGAGCTGCTCATCGCCACCAACGACTGTAATTTGCTCGGCAGCCGCTCCCGGTTGCAATGTGACGTTGAATCCCCGAGGGGTTTCCGCCAGGACCTGAACGTCATTGCTCACACTCTGGCTAAATGATGGAGCACTGACACTCACGGCGTATGTGCCGGGCTGCAGATGTTCAACGCGGTAAAAACCAGCACCATTGGAAGTCACCGTTGAACTCACGCCGGTAGCGCGATGGGTCGCGGTAACCGTTGCTCCTGAAACGACGGCTCCGGAAGGATCCGTCACCGTCCCCTGAATCGACGCGTTGAATTGAGCAAAAGCAGGGGCAGAGATACAGAGGCAAATTGCCGCCAGAAACATTGCACGTAAACGAGACATTCTCACCTCCACGGCTAACGTGGTTCGATCACGCAGCGCGTACGTCGGAAATTCCGGGGGGACAGGTTCAAGGATTCATCAGTTAAACGATTAACCACAGAACGGCAATCTGTAACATTGCGGCGTGATGGAAGTCAAGCCGAGAGTGCGAAGTCCATGTTGCATGATGGCGTGTAGACTTATTCCGCAACAATATCAGCCGCATGGCAAGTCGAAAGAAAATCGGGCGAAGCGCTCAGAAGCAAGAGACCGCGCCCGCGACCATCCGCAGTCTCGCGACGTATCTGAAGCTCTCGCCGGCCGCTGTCTCCATGGTGCTGAACTCCACACCCAAGGCCACGCGCTTTCCCGAAAAGACAAAGAAGCGCATTCTGGCCGCCGCCGCAAAGTTCGACTACCGGCCCAACTTCGTGGCGCGTTCTTTGCGCAAGCAGCAGACATTCACGATCGGAGTGCTCGTTCCCGAAATCAGTGAGGGTTATGCCGCATTGGTTCTGGCAGGCATCGAGGACTACCTGCTGCAGGCGGGCTACTTCTACTTTGTGGTTAGCCATCGTCACAAGCCCCACCTGCTCGAGCAGTATCCCCGCCTCTTCATGGAGCGGCTAGTCGAAGGAATTATCGCCGTCGACACTACCGAGCTGCCCTCGATTCCGCAGGTGCCCACCGTCGTTGTCTCTGGGCATCGACGTATGCCCGGAATCACCAACGTTGTGCTCGATCATCGCCACGCCGCAGTGTTGGCGCTCGAGCATCTGTTGCAGCTTGGACATCGACGCATTGCTTTTATCAAAGGCCAGCCGTTCAGTTCCGATACCGAGACACGCTGGTCATCGATCCGCGACGCAGCGCGCAAGTTGGGAGTGGCGATCGATCCCGAATTGGTAACCCAGCTCCAGGTTGACTCACCGACGCCTGAACCCGGCTATGACGTCACCAAGTCACTGCTCGCGAAGCAGCGTCACTTCACGGCAATGTTCGCGTTCAACGACATTTCGGCGATCGGAGCGATCCGCGCGCTGCTCGACTCCGGCATGAAGGTTCCGAGCGACGTCTCAGTAATTGGCTTCGACGATATCCAGAATGCAGCGTTCCAAAACCCGCGACTCACGACCATTCGTCAGCCGTTGCGCCGCATGGGGGAGCTCGCCGCAGAAACGCTGCTCAAGCGCATACGTGGCGCTGAATATCACAAAGTGATTGCTGTGGAACCGGAGCTGATTGTGCGCGAGTCCACGGCGGCTCCGCCACTGGAGAGCTTGGAGATGTTGACTGCGGATGTCGCGCACGCAGAGAAACTGAAGTGAGATTCCTGTCCTCCTGGCCCTCGCGAGAATTGTTGTGAAAGAGCTACGACGGATTTGAGTCCGATATATTCCGGCAGATCCCTCGGGTGACTGCGCTCTTCAGGATGACAAGCTGTCAATGTCAACGAGGGCCCTCCCTGAATAGAACCATATGTCCCCGGCGTCCATTCCGCCGTCAGCAACTGCGGCGCAGCGCAACCCAGCCGCTCTGTCACTCACACCTCGCAGCGCAGCCTCCTTTACGCTGTACGCCTGTGCGCTCTTCATCGTCCTCGGCGTCGTCACCACGCTTCTCGGACCAACCCTGCCGTTGCTGGCCGTGCGTTGGTCTCTCTCCACCGTCCAGCAAGCGTCGCTGTTTTTCTGGCAGTTTGTGCCCTCAACGATTGGAACGTTGCTTAGCGGAGCATTGCTCGCCCGGCGCAGCTTCCGCTTCGCGGTGGTCTTAGGTGTTTCGCTTTGCCTGCTTGGAGTGGCGGCGCTGATTTGGTCGAACTGGAACCTAGGAAGATTGGCGATCGCATGCTATGGCGTCGGACTTGGCATCGCGCTGCCCGTACTTAATCTGGCTGTGGCGGAGGCCAACCGAACGCGCCGAGCGGCATCAGTCTCTTTGCTGAATTTTTCCTGGGGTATCGGTGCTATCTGCGGCCCGGTGCTGCTGCGCCTCGCGCACAGTCTTGAGCTCTTTTTCACTCTGCTGAGTACGTTCGTAGCTTTGGGTCTGCTCGCATCTTTGTTTTGGGAGATGCCGGGCAGGGATACCTGCGCCTCTGCAGATACCGGTAAGAGTGCTCCATCGAAACGACTCTGGATGTTAGTCCCACTATTCGCCTTTTCGATGTTCATCTTTTGCGGCGTAGAAAACGCCGTGGCTGGGTGGGCAGCGACCTTTGCGCTTCCCAGCTTCTCCGATGCATTTAAAGCCACCAACGCCAACGAGGCTTTCTGGGCATTCTTCCTCGCCGGCAGAGCGTTGGCTCCATTTGTCCTGCGGCGTCTCTCCGAAGCGAGTCTTCTACGCGCATCGATCCTCACTTCGGCAGTAGGAGTACTAGCGTTTTACTTCGCGTCACATCCAGTCACCATTCTTGTCGCCTGCGCTGTGGCCGGCTTGGGCATCGGACCGGGATTCCCTCTACTGATCTCCCGCGTTTCAGAATCGATTGGCTCGCAACATTCCGCGTGTACCGTTTGCTTCGCCTTTGCCGGGATTGGTGCTGCGATCTTGCCGGCCATGGTCGGCATTATGGGAGAAAAGCTCCACGAACCCCGCCTCGGCCTGCTGATCCCTCTGGTAGGTCTTAGCGTGTTGCTTCCGCTCAGCAGGTGGCGCTCGGCGTAACGCGTGGCTAGTACTTCTAGGTCTGATCCAACCCGAGTACGGGGGCATAGAGCGGACCGCTAGATCATTTGTCTGCGGTGCAATGCACCGAGTGCCCACGCGGCGTTCTCTCTCGCATGTGCCTCAGGAGAGCTGATTAGGGTCTTAATCAGTGCGTCAGTCGATGATCTGCCGATATTGACCAGGGCGGCCGCAACCTCTTCGCCGAGGGTCAGCTTGTGCGTATCGAGTGTGTCGGGCTTGCGGTATTTGGCGACTTCGATGGGGGTGGCATCGCCGAGGAGATCGACGAGTGCCGGAATAGCACGTTCGGCCGCTGTGCCCTTGTGTCCCAGCCAGTAGGCTGCAGCTGCTCGCTGCTGCGCTTCCCTCGACCGAAGCTGCGCGATGTGACGGTTAATGCTGTCGTCATTGTTCGAGCTGACCGCGACCGTTTGTTCGCGACCGATAAACCCAGAAAACAGGACGATGCAGCTCAACAGCGTCGAAAACAGAATAGCGTCCCGGTATTGCCTCATGACGTGCCTCGCAACCTCACTCAAGAAACGTCTTCAGGAAAGTTAAGCAAGCAACTGAGTTGCCGACCTATTTTTCGATCCTAAGTGGACGAAACAAAAGAGGTTAATACGGAATAAAGCGTCCATTCTGACCCGCTTCCTCGCCCGACAATGGGACACTCTGTTCGAAATCGGGCGAACGGCACGAGGACAGATAGCGGCCAATGATCTCTGCTGTGGATTCCCACTCACGTTGTAATCATATGAATACATTGCTAAAAGTCACTACATCCAGGTACTTGACATAAACACACTCACATTTTATTATCCTCTTGCGCTTAGATAGCATCTAAGCTAGCAAAAGGGCAATGCGCCCGGCAAAGCTCTGATTTCGATAACAGATTTAGGAGGTTACAAACATCATGGTTGTCACTCGTTGGGATCCTTTCCGTGAGCTCGCAACATTGCAGAATCGCGTCAACAGCTTGTTTCAAGACTACGGCCGCCCTGGCCAGGACGAACTGACCACGACTAGCAGCTTTGTTCCCGCCGTGGACGTCTACGAAGACGAGCACAAAGTTACGTTGAAACTCGAGATTCCTGGCATCAAGCAGGAGGACGTTGATATCCGCCTGGAAAACAACACGCTGACGGTTCGCGGCGAGCGGAATTTCGAGAAGGAAGAGAAGGAAGAGAATTTCCATCGCATCGAGCGTCGCTATGGCAGCTTTGCTCGTTCATTTACATTGCCGAACACGCTCGACACCGACAGCGTGAACGCCAGCTATGAAAATGGCGTTCTGAGGATTGAGCTCGCAAAGCGCGCCGAAGCGAAGCCGAAGCAGATCAAAGTAAACATCGGCGGCAGCAAGAGCCTGGGCAAAACCGTCGAGGGTACGAAGGCGGAGAGCAAGAGCACCGCAGCCTGATCGAAGGAGTACAGTGTTTAGCAGTTAATGGGAGATGAGCCCAAGGGCTGCATCTCCCATTTTACTTTTGAAGGGTGGGCGATGAGCTCAAGTGGAAGTGGGCGTCCCGCTTTGGTTATCAGCTCCCGGCCGATCGCGATTTTTCACACGCCCCTGATTCCCCCCTCAAGCATCAAGGGTTGAATAAGGAAAACTTATGGCAATTCGTTGGGACAAGTTAACTCTGAAGTCGCAGGAAGCGGTGCAGAAGGCCAGCGAACTGGCGGCTGAGAACGGCAACGCCGAACTGCTGCCCATTCATCTGTTGGCTGCGTTGTTGGAGGACAAAGAAGGCATCGTTGCTCCTGTTCTGCGCCGAATCGGGACAAGTCCCGAGAAGCTACTGAATGACGCAACTTCCGAGATTGGACGTCTGCCTAAAGTATCCGGCGGAGCGGCCCAACCAGGCATGTCTCCGGCTTTCCAAAAAGTGATGGACTCAGCTTTCAAGCAAGCCGATACCTTCAAGGATGAGTACGTCTCGGCGGAGCATCTCCTTCTCGCCCTATCGCAGCTTGCAAACGATGCTGCGCAACGTTTATTGAAGAGCGCGGGAGCTACGCACGATGCCATCCTTCAGGCGCTTACGCAGGTACGCGGATCACAGAAAGTGACGGACCAGAATCCCGAGGCCAAGTATCAGGCGCTGGAGCGTTACGCAAAAGATCTGACCGAGCTGGCCCGAAAGGGAAAGCTCGACCCAGTGATTGGACGCGACGAAGAAATTCGCCGCGTCGTCCAGGTCCTCTCTCGCCGCACGAAAAACAACCCAGTGCTCATCGGCGAGCCGGGTGTTGGTAAAACAGCGATCGTGGAAGGACTCGCGCGCCGCATCATTTCGGGTGATGTGCCTGAAATCCTGAAAAACAAGCGCGTCGTGTCGCTCGATTTAGGCTCGATGCTTGCCGGTGCGAAGTACCGCGGCGAATTCGAAGACCGCTTGAAAGCGGTGTTGAAAGAGATCGAAGATTCCGCCGGGCAAATCATCCTCTTTATTGACGAGCTGCATACGTTGGTGGGAGCGGGCGCTGCGGAAGGGGCTATCGACGCTTCCAACATGCTCAAGCCTGCGTTGGCGCGTGGAGAGCTGCGTGCCATCGGAGCGACGACGCTGAATGAATATCGGAAGCACATCGAGAAGGACGCTGCGTTAGAGCGCCGCTTCCAGATCGTGTTTGTCGGCGAACCGAACGTGGAAGACACAATCGCGATCCTGCGCGGACTGAAGGAGCGTTACGAAGTCCATCACGGCGTGCGCATCAAGGATTCGGCGATTGTGGCTGCGGCCACGTTGTCGCATCGCTACATCTCTGACCGTTTTCTACCCGACAAGGCAATCGACCTGATTGATGAGGCTGCAGCGTCGCTGCGCATCCAGATCGACTCCATGCCCACGGAGATCGACCAACTCGAGCGCAAGGCTACTTCGCTTGAGATCGAACGCCAGGCGCTGAAGCGGGAGACTGATCCGAACTCGAAGGAGCGCCTCGCCGAGGTAGAGAAGGAACTCGCGCAAATCCGCGAGGAGGCGAACGTCTTAAAGGCCCGGTGGAAAGAGGAGAAGCAGTCGATCGGCCGTATCCAGGAGTTGAAGGAGCGTATCGAGAAGCTGAAGTTAGAAGAACAGGCTGAAGAACGTCGCGGCAACCTGCAGCGTGTTGCAGAAATTCGCTACGGACTGCTACGCCAGGCCGAGGACGAATTGAAGCGCGTCAGCGCGGAAAGCGACGTGACTCGTCCGGTCAGCCGCATGCTTAAGGAAGAGGTTGATGAAGAGGACGTCGCCCGCATCGTTTCCAAGTGGACTGGCATTCCCGTTTCGAAGATGCTTGAAGCGGAAGTCAAAAAGCTAGTCAACATGGAAGGGCGTTTGCGCGAGCGCGTGATCGGACAGGACGCAGCCCTGGAGCGCGTTTCCAATGCGATTCGCCGTTCGCGGGCGGGATTAAGTGATCCACGCCGTCCGATTGGTTCGTTTATTTTTCTTGGCCCCACAGGCGTGGGCAAAACCGAGCTGGCGCGAGCGCTTGCCGAATTTCTTTTTGACGATGAGCACAATATGGTGCGCATCGACATGTCGGAGTACATGGAGAAGCACGCCGTGGCGCGCTTAATCGGCGCTCCTCCGGGATATGTCGGCTACGACGAAGGTGGTCAACTTACCGAGGCTGTGCGTCGACGCCCGTACTCCGTGATTCTGTTCGATGAAATCGAGAAGGCGCACAACGACGTGTTCAACGTGCTATTACAGATTCTTGACGATGGCCGTCTCACCGATAGTAAAGGGCGGACAGTGGATTTCAAGAACACCGTCATCATCATGACGTCGAACCTGGGCGCGATGTATCTCACGTCTGACGCTCTCGCAACTCCGGAGGCGTTCGAGCGCGCGAGCACGCAGGTGATGAACGTCGTGCAGGAGCACTTCCGTCCGGAGTTCCTAAACCGCGTGGACGACATCATTATCTTCAAGCCGTTGCAGGAGGCGCAGCTGATTCGAATCGTGGATCTGCGGCTGGCCGATTTGCGCAAGATGCTTGCGGATCGCAAGATCTCCATCGAGCTCACGCCGGCGGCGAAGGAAACAATCTTCATGGAGGGTTACGACAGGGCGTATGGTGCGCGTCCGCTGAAGCGCGCCATCCAACGCCTGGTGCAGGACCCATTGGCCATGAAGATTCTCGATGGCGAAGCGCTGCACGGTGATCACGTAATCGTGGATGCTGATGTGCGGAACCGTCGCCTTACATTCCACGTGGAGCGCGCTGGCGCGGAGCAGCACGCTCCTTCGTTAGAGACGGTGGAGAGCCCATCGTAAAGACAAGCACTCAGCATTCAGCCTAGAAAGTAAATGTTGGGCGTTTTTGCGTTTGGTTAGACGCGCGGCATGCTGCGTCTATAGGCGAGGGCCGCATCGGCGGATCCGCTAATGCATGTCATTCGCGGAATTGGTTTAGGGCATCATGCGAGCTAATGCGTGGCGCAAGCTCGCAACTTTCTTGGACAAAAGCGTAGCCGCATTTGTCACCGGATTCAGTACGGGACTGAACCATGATGAACGCTGCTGAGGCGTTTCAATCGCGGTGGTTTCAGAAGCAAACTGCAGCAAGTAAAACTCGTTGGTGAAGGGATGCGGATCCAGCGATTCATTCAGGCCACGCGACAAATCGCGTCGGGTACGTGAATCGATTTGCGTTTCAAACGGTCGTGACTTACTAGTGACCTGCGCTGTTGGGACACTCGCTGTTGCAGCCGGAACAAACACAGCCACAAGCACTCCAGTCAGGAACACTGGCACGAGACGGCGCACACAAGCATCTTACGCCACTCCAGAGCAGCTCCATCTTTCTCACGCTCTTAGAAAATTACTTAGTAACGAGACGCTTTACTTCAGCCGCTTGGCTTCCGAGTTCCGCCAGCAGCTGCCGGATCCTTCGTCCAGACGTTGGATGGCGGACTTCCGGCGCAATCTCGGCGAGAGGCGCGAGCACAAACTTGCGTTCGTGCATCGCAGGATGGGGGATCTGCAGGTCCGCTTCATCAATCACTTGCGATCCAAATAGAAGAATATCGATATCGATGGTGCGCGGGCCTTTTGGGATCGTCCGCCTGCGACCCATATCTTCTTCAATGCGCTTCACGGCCGCGAGAAGCTCCTGGGGCGTCAGTTCAGTCGCAAGCTCCACTGCGCAGTTGAGAAACCAGGGCTGATCGCGAATCTCCACCGGTTCCGTTTCATAGAGCGATGAGACCTTCGTGATGTCGCCAATGGCACCGAGGTGAGAAAGGCACGCATCAAGGTTGCCGCGTCGGTCGCCGAGGTTGGAGCCCAATGAAAGGTAAACGACGCTCATGATGTCCACATTAGGGAGCACGCCACATGCAGCTTCGATTGTGCTGGAGGTCGATCGGGCTTACTTCGTGAGTTGCTGCGCAACCTTGGGGGCAAGCTTCTCAAGGACTTCCATTACGTCCTGATTGTCAGGCGCCTCGCCAAGCTCATATAGCTGGGCAAACACGATCTTGCCACTCTTGTCGATGATGAAGATGGCGCGCTCATTGATTCCTGGAATGGGATCGCCTCTGCGGAAGACGCCGTACTTCTGCGCCACCTCGCCATGCGGGTAAAAGTCACTGGCAAGCGGATAATTCAGCTTTCCGATCTCTTTGTCCTGCCAGGCGATGTGGCTCCAGGTGGAATCGACGCTAATGCCCAGCACCTGGGCATCGTAAGCGGCGAACTTGTCGAGTTCTCGACTGTACGCCGTCATTTGCTCGCTTCACGTGGGGGTCCAATCCAACGGATAGAATGCGAGCACAACGTTCTTGCGTCCCCGGAAGTCACTCAGGCGCACCTTGTGGCGGCGATCACCTGTAACTGCAGGAACTTCGAAATCCGGGGCGTCACTACCTACTTCAAGCACTCCGTCCTCCGCTCTCGCGAGTACGCCTGTCCTGACTGGGTTGGGAAACTGGGCAGGGTGGGATAAACAATTCTAGCGGGTGGCTAGAGCGCCATCAACTCGTGTGATCTAAATCCCAGGGCCGAGATGCCAAACAAGAGACCACTCCGGAATTCATACCTGCAACACTTCTTTCTCTTTAGCCCTGCTCATTTCTTCCATCTTCTTGATCTCATCGTCGGTGAGCTTCTGTATCTCGTCGAGCGCCTTCTTCTCATCGTCTTCTGAGATCTTTTTGTCCTTCAGCGCTTTCTTAATGAGATCATTGCCGTCGCGCCGGATGTTTCGTACTGCGGTGCGGTGATCCTCGAGAACTTTATGCAGATGCTTCACCAGCTCGCGACGACGCTCCTCTGTCAATGGCGGGATCGGGATGCGAATGATCTTTCCGTCGTTCTGCGGATTAAAGCCCATATCTGAAGTACGCAGCGCTTTTTCGATTTCGGCCATTGAACTGGGATCGAATGGCTGCACGGTGATCAGCTGCGCCTCCGGAGCGTGCACCTGGGCAATCTGATTAAGCGGCATCTCCGAACCGTAGTAAGGGACGCGGATCGTGTCCAGCATGTGCACGGAGGCGCGTCCGGTACGCGTCGAGAGCAGGCTGTTACGAAAATCCCCGACGGCTTTGTCCATTCGCGTCTTCAGCTGCGAATAAGCTTCTCTTAGCGCCGGATTGCCGGCCATCACCGACACAGCCATCTCTTGCTCCCGAAAAAGAGCTTCGGCATCGAAGCTCGACGATTGAAAGAACGTAATTATAAAGGAAGCTCCGCAGCGGCTTGCGGCATCGAGCGGATGCTAGATTGGCGCTAGAGATCTGATGCCAAATCCCACCGAGGCCTCGCACACGCAGAAACGTGTCACGTCAGCTGCCGGAGGCTCCGCAATCCTGGTTGCGGCAGGCATCTTTCTCAGCCGCATCGCCGGCCTTATCCGCGAGCACGTATTCGCTCACTACTTCGGCAATTCCGACGCCGCCGACGTCTTTCGCGCGGCAGTCCGCATTCCCAACTTCCTGCAAAACCTCTTCGGTGAAGGAGTCCTTTCGGCGTCATTCATTCCCGTCTACGCGCGGCTGCGTGCCCTGGGTGAGGATGACGAAGCCAGCGATGTTGCGGACGCGATCGCCACTTTGCTCGCGCTTGTCACTTCTGTGCTGGTGTTAATCGGAGTTCTCGCGACTCCTTTCATCATCGATGCAATAGCGCCAGGCTTCCATGGGGCCAAGCGAGAGTTGACGATCCGTCTGGTGCGGATTTTCTTCCCTGGCGCAGGCCTGCTGGTGATGTCTGCATGGTGCCTCGGAATCCTAAACAGCCATCGCAGGTTCTTCCTGTCTTACTCCGCGTCGATCGCCTGGAACGCAGCTATGATCGCGACGCTGACGGGATTTGGACAGCGGCATTCACAAGAAGCTCTCGCGGTAATCACCGCATGGGGATCAGTGGTCGGCAGCGCGCTGCAGTTGGGAGTGCAGCTGCCCAGTACGCTGCGCCTGGTGCGCCGCTTGCGAATTCAACTCGGGCTTAAGCTCGCGCCTGTTCGCGAGGTCATTCGCAACTTTTTCCCTGTTCTGGTCGGTCGCGGCGTCGTTCAGCTGAGCGCTTATATCGATTCCATCATCGCCAGCTATCTTCCAACCGGAGCGGTAGCAGCGCTGGGTTATGCCCAGATTCTTTACACGCTGCCTGTAAGCCTGTTTGGCATGAGCGTCTCCGCAGCAGAACTACCCGCAATGTCAGGAGCGCTCGGATCAGAGAGCGAGATTGCAACGGAGCTGCGCGCACGTCTTGGCAACGGTGTTCGCCAGATCGCCTTTCTGGTGGTTCCTTCAGCAGTTGCGTTTCTTGCCTTGGGTGATGTGATCGCAGCAGCCATATATCAATCCGGTAGGTTCAACCGAGCTGATGCTTTGTATGTTTGGGGAGTGCTCGCGGGATCCGCCGTCGGCCTTCTCGCTTCATCGTTGGGCAGACTTTATGCTTCCACCTATTACGCTTTGCGGGACACGCGCACCCCGTTACGCTTCGCCGTCATTCGCGTGGCGCTCACGACCGTGCTGGGTGTCTTCTGTGCATTGCGTTTCCCGCAGATACTTGGAATCGACCGTCATTGGGGAGTCGCAGGGCTAACTGTTTCTGCCGGGATCGCGGGATGGATTGAGTTCCTCTTGCTTCGATGGAAGCTGCGCCGACGTATCGGTCCGACTCAGCCTGCCAGCGCTTTCTTGGCGAAACTTTGGCTTTCGGCAGCTCTGGCTGCGCTGGTAGCTTGGGCAATCAAGTGGAGGATGGGGCATTCCCACCCGATCATTGAAGCACTCGCGGTCTTGGCACCTTACGGTGCTGTTTATTTCCTGATCACTTCGATGTGGCAGATACCTGAAGCCAGGAGAGTGTTGGGAAGAGTTTCGCGGATGGTGAGGTGAGGCGCGGCTCGAACGCTATTTTTTCTTTGCCTTCGCCTTGAGACGTACGTTGCCATCCTCAACTTCGACGGCATACTCGACGACTGACGAGCCGTATTCCTTCCGAAGCTGTTCGGTTTTCTTCTTCACGAACTGCTGGAACGATTCGAATGTTCCAGCTGGCCCTTTTGCATTGAACTGCTTGCGAGCAGCGACCATGGCATCGTAGAGAGCTTGCACTTTGCTGCTCTCCTCCTCAACGTCAGAGCAGACAATGCTGAAGTGCGCCGCCCCACCATTTTCGGAGACTTCAGAATCCGAGTCATCGACGGAGCGAATGCCTTGGATGGCAAGCAGCGCGTCCTGCGGCCGGCGGTATCCTTCTTCTTTGATTCTGAGCTTCTGCTGCCAGAGGCTGTTAAAGACGGCGTACTTCTGCTGGATGGCACTGAACTTATAGCGCTGCCCATAGGTTAGCCGACGCCCATCACTGTATTTCTTGAGCAGCGCCTGGACTCGCCAGTCCAACTCCGTGGGTGGCTTTTTGGCGCCGCCTCCAAAGAAGATGTCATATTCGATTTTGAGACGACGAACGCTGTCGTCAAGCTGATTCAATTCTTCGTCAATGGTCAAAGCTACACCTGGCCAGCCGAAAATGAGGCAGCTTGGAGCGGACTATAGCACAGGAAATCCGGCGAGAACCGGCTGGCTGACACCTTCGTAATCCACTCTCAGCAACTCTCGACAACTACCGTCCGGACTGCCCCACCTCAGTTACTCTCCTTGCATCTAACCGAAGACCTATGCCCGAATTCGACGTGCGCAAAATCAGGATTGTGGTCGCGGATGACCACGCGATTGTTCGTGAGTCGCTATCACTGTTGCTCGCCACGCAGAAGGATTTTGAGGTTGAAGGCTCGGCGTCCAACGGTCAGGAAGCATTAGACATGGTGCAGCGCTACCATCCCGAAGTCCTGGTGCTTGACCTGTTCATGCCAGACTTTGATGGTTTCGAGGTTCTGCGCACACTCGACCGCTCCGGCAACCGCGTAGCCACTGTGGTGCTTACCGGATCCGAATCCGATACTGATTATGCTCAGGCAGTCCGTCTCGGGGCCCGGGGCTTGGTCATGAAAGGTGACGGGCCGCAAAGTCTGTTCGAGGCTATTCGCGTGGTCGCAGCCGGCGAATTGGCGTTCTCTGACGAATTGGCTCGGCAGGTAGTGAGCAGCCTCGCAAATGATACGCGCGGAACGCAGGCCTCCCCCCAAGCTTCACTCCATCGTCTCTCCGACCGCGAACGGCAGATCGCATATTCGGTAGCTCGTGGAATGAAGAACCGCGACATCGCCGCTCAGCTCACCATCAGCGAGAACACGGTCAAGCGCCATCTGCAGAGCATCTTCGGAAAGACCGGAGCAAGGGATCGTCTGGAGCTAGCGGTGCTGGCGCTCAACGAAGCCAGCAAAGCAGCCTGAGAGGAATTCGGCAGTCTTGTAATCGGGTAATTTTGTATCGAATCGCAAGTACCCGATTCGAATTACTCAGCCACTCTATTTCCCTGAACCCGCCGCCAGTTTTTTCACCATCGCGAGCACCAGCTTGCGATCGCTGTCGTTCAGGTTGTTGGAGTAGCGGCGGAACTGGCTCAAGAAGCGCACTTCATCTTCGCTCCACTGCGGAAGATGTTTGCCATTAGGAGCTTCGGCGCTGCGGTCGGCGAAAAACTGTGCCAAAGGAATGTCCATTGCGCCAGCTATTTTTGCCAGCGTGTCCAGCGACGGAATCGTGTGGCCGTTCTCGACTCGGGACAAGTAGCAGCGCAGCAGCCCGGTACGTTTCTCGATGTCTCCCTGCGACATGCCCTTTTGCAGGCGATAGGTACGGATCGTCTCACCAATGTTCATATAAGGGTTTTCTCGTGGGGGCTGCTTTCTGGGGATGCGAGCCGAATAGTAACCAGAGTAGAACCTTTGTGCAAGGACAATTTTTGTCAGGCGGTTAATGCCCGAAGAGGTTACTCCCCCGTTTTGGAGCTATGGGGCGTAGCTTCCGCTGCCGCCCACTGTGCCTGCGAACGCTTGAGGTCTAGTTCCATGTACTTAGCGCCTGGGATGGGGTTGGGTCGATAGGGAGCGATCTCCACAAATCCTAAGCTCAGGTAGATTCCTACTGCCCGGGCCATCTCTGTGGGAATGGTATCCAGCCGCATCTGTCGGTAGCCGATCGCAACAGCTGATCTCAAGATCGAATCGATCAGTTCGCGGCCGACTCCGCAGCCTCG
>Ga0136846_1236850_pt1 | contig 48079 bp, 41 predicted proteins | sample HopSoiMetagenom2_FD_96841 | JGI IMG/M metagenome (GOLD analysis project Ga0136846, IMG submission 96841) | Grasslands soil microbial communities from Hopland, California, USA - 2 Assembly 2016 (version 4) | ecosystem: Environmental > Terrestrial > Soil > Grasslands | place: USA: Hopland...
ATCGGTGAGCCCGGCGCGGCCCAGCAGCACCTCGAAGCTGCAGCGGTCGCCCTCATGGGTGATCTCGCCCTCGAACATGTCGAAGCGCAGCTCGCCCGCCTTCGGGACATAGCCCTTGCCCGGCACGAAGCGGATTGCCGCGTCGGGATCGATGAAGCGGCGGATCAGCCAGGCGCAGGCGATGCGGTCGACATGCACCCCCTGGCGCGTGACCCAGACCCGCCCTGTGAATGTCGTCGCCGCCTGCGGCTGTTGCTCGGTCATGTCCTTGTCCTCCGCGATCCGGGCCTCGAGGCCCGCGATCAGGCTTTCTGCTGTAAGGCGGCCGGTGGCCCCGAAGAAGTCGATCGCCACGATCTCCATCAGCCGCTTGCGCAGGCGCCTGATCTGGGCAGGCGCCTCGGCGTCGTCTCCCCGTGCAGTGGCCGCATCGAGCTTGGCGGCAAGGTCTCGTGCCTCCTTGGTGAGCGCCTCGTAATCCTCGTCCCGCGCAGCATCGAACAGCGCCCGCACCTGGCCGTCGGACAGGCCGTCGACCAGCCGCGCCTCGCACACCATCGCCTCGCCGCCGCCCTCAACAATCTCCTTCAGGAGCCACTCGAAGTCCTCCTGCGTCTCGGCGTTCGCCGGCAGGGCGTAGACGGTGTTCTTCACGGCGACGGCGCCGATGCCCTGCAGCCGGCGCCAGACCTTTACCCGGAGATACGCCGGCTTGGTCGGCAACTGGTGGATCAGCAGCAGCCAGCGCTGCTCGGTCGACGTCATATCGGTGTTCATCGCCATACCGTATCAATGCTGCGACAGAATGCAACAGCCGTATCATTTCTGAATCGGGCTTAGTGTGGGTCTCCAGATCGATGTGCAGCCATGCGAGGACGCCATGCCGCACCGGATCCTGTCATGCCCGTTGAAGTCGCCCTGTCTCGGCGGCCTCTCCGGGCGACCACCGGCCAGTTATTATGAGAAACAGCTATGGCGACGCTGTTCGTCGCCCGAACACGATCGAGGCACGACTCTCGGACCTCTATCGCCCTGATCATCCGGGGCGCACCCACCTCTGGCACGGTCTGATGGTGCCATCGGCCAGGCTATCCGTGACTCCGACGACCACCGGCTGCCGGGGCACCGCCTGATCCTGTACGACGCGTTCCATCCCCGATCCACCTGACACAAAGCGCAACCCGAAACTGGCCGCCTGCCAGCCATCGGGGCGCAAAGTGACCGACATCATCATGCTTGGAGCAAGTTCCATGACGGACGGAATTGAACGACGCGACTTCATTCGAGGCGCGGGCCTGGTTGCCGGTGCCGCAGCAGCGGCGACGCTGATCGACACCCGGGCAATGGCCCAGACACAACCCAATCCAGGCTTCACACCCATGACTTACGACACCAAACCGATTCCATTCGATCCGAAGGCAATCAAGGGCATCTCCGAGAAGGTGCTGGTGAGCCATTACGAGAACAACTATGTCGGCGCTGTAAAACGGCTCAACGCGATCGGCGCCCAATTGGCGGAACTGGACTACGCCAAGGCGCCCGTCTTCATGATCAACGGTTTGAAGCGTGAAGAGTTGATTGCCACGAATTCCATGATCCTGCACGAAGTGTATTTCGAAGGTCTCGGCGGCGGCGGTGCGCCGAGCGGGTCTCTGGCCGATGCAATCGCCAAGGACTTTGGCAGCGTCGAGCGCTGGCGAACGGAATTCGCGGCCATGGGCAAAGCCGAGGGCGGCGGGTCAGGCTGGGTGATCCTCGCCTATTCACCGCGGGACAAGCGACTGGTCAACCAGTGGGCCGCCGATCATACGACGACCCTGGCGGGCGGGCGGCCCGTGCTCGTCCTCGATATGTACGAACACGCCTATCACATGGACTACGGGGCCAAGGCCGCCACCTATGTCGATGCCTATATGGAAGCAATCCGCTGGGACAATGCCGTGAAGCTCTATGAGCGCTACAGTGGGGAGGCATGATCTTCAACGACGGCGCGACACACGGAGGGCATGTCATCCGTGACGCGTCGGATGATTGACCGCACCAGGCGGCGCTGTTCGTCATGTGAACGCGCTCGAGGCAGGGCTCCACGATCGCCCTGATCGTCCGCGAGGCGGGTACCGCGCGGCACACTCTGACGACGCGATCGGGCGGCTCTTCGCCCTCTTGCCCGGCCTGTCGGCGAGCATCGCCGACAGGCCGGGATTCAAGAACATCGGATGGGAAGCGGTCGCCTCTGGCCACGAAACATCCCGCGGCTGATCATGTGCCGGATGACCACGGATGCTGCTCCTGAAGATCCTGATGACACTTGCCGTCCTCTGGCACAGCTTTGCTTTCGCGGCCGGTGGCGTGTACGCATTTCTCGCGTATAGGTCGTTGTTTGACGGCCGTTACGATAGGCGCTGGACACGGGTGATCAGGTCTGCGGATTGGCAGCTGTGGGTCTCCGGTAGCGCGATCATAGTGCTCGGTATCGCCTCGTCCGGATCTGGTCTGTACATGGCCAATCCAAAACTCTGGACCAAACTCCTCGTGGTCGCCACCTGGCTCGTCTCTACCCAGTTCCTCCGACATATCGGCGTTCGACACAGCAGGGCAGGGAACAGGCGCTCGGTTCTCATTGCCTGCGCCCTCAACGTCGCATGCTGGATCTACGGCGCGTTCCTGGGTGTCGCAAAGCCGCTGGCCGACGGGTCGGTGCCATTCTCTGCTTTCCTGACAGGCTTTATCGGCGTCGCCACAGTCTCTATCGGACTTACGCTCCTGCTCGAGAAGAAGCATCGCCGTGCTCCATTTAGCACCGGTGGGGATCGCGGCGAGCTGCTGGACATCGACCTCCAACGGGTCAACGCAGCTCCTGTCGGAGATGACGGATTGCGATCTGCAGGACATCGGCCTGCGCCGCGTCCGCGCCCGTCAGGTTGAGCAGATCATCCAGGCCGGCGGTCCGACGGCGCCGTTCCATTGAACGCGCGGCCCGCATCCGAGCATATCCGGCAGCGCCGCTCGGCCCGGATATCGACGGCTGTAGGTCTGCCGTATCAAAGAGGACGCTATTAGATACACTTGTATCAGTTTCGAATCGGGCGTACCGTCCGGACCTGAATGATGTGCCGCACTGGAGGGGGTTATGTCGCACCGGATCGTGCCTCTGCCGTTCAAGCCGCCCCGCCTCGACGGACTGTCCGAACGGCTGCTGGCCAGCCATTACGAGAACAACTACGGCGGCGCGGTCCGCCGCCTGAACGCGATCGAAACCCGGTTCCAGGGCCTCGACTGGGCCACGGCGCCGGTGTTCGAGATCAACGGGCTGAAGCGGGAGGAGTTGGTCGCCGCCAACTCGATGATCCTGCACGAGGTCTATTTCGACGGGCTCGGCGGCTCCGGCGACGCCGAGGGCGAGCTCGCCGCCGCGCTGGAGCGCGACTTCGGCAGCGTCGCCGGCTGGCGCTCGGCTTTCGCCGCCTGCGCCAAGGCCCAGGCCGGCGGTTCCGGCTGGACCCTGCTGACCTGGTCGGAGCGGCACGGCCGGCTCATGATCCAGTGGGCCGCCGACCATACGAACTGCCTTGCCGGGGGCATGCCCATCCTGGCGCTCGACATGTACGAGCACGCCTATCACCTCGACTTCGGCGCCAAGGCCAGCGCCTATGTCGACGCTTTCATGAAGAACATCCACTGGCAGCGGGTCGCCGCGCGCTTCGGCCGTGTGCAGACCCGTCAGGCCGACACGCCTGCCAGCCCTGCGGCCGACAGCAATGGTGCCGTGGCGCCGGAGGACCTCCGGGCGCGGATCGAGCGCGGCGAGGACCTGGTCGTGCTCGATATCTGCCTCGCCGACGACATGGCGAAGCGCAGCGACATGCTGCCCGGTGCGCAGATCCGGGCGCCGGAGCGGATCGCCGAATGGGCCGGCGAGCTGCCACGGGACAAGCCGATCGTCGCCTACTGCGTCTACGGCTTCCAGGTCAGCGGCGATGCCGTCGCCGAACTCCGCCGCCGGGGCCTGGACGCCCGCAACCTCGCCGGCGGCATCGCTGCCTGGCACGCCATCGGCGGCCCCACAGTGCCGCTGCCGCCAGCCTCTGAAAGGAGTTGAGACCATGAAATGGGTCACGCGCGAGCGTCCGAAGATCGACCGCATCGCCTGTCCCTGGCTGATCTCGCGGTTCATCGACAAGGAGCCCGAGTTCCTCTACGTGCCGCCGGACAAGGTGCTGGCCACCGCCCAGGAGACCGGCGCCACGCCCTATGACGTCCCGGATGTCGAGTTCAGCCATGTCGGCGAGAAATGCAGCTTCGACGCCTTTTTGGACAAGTACAGCCTCGATGACCCGGCGCTGCGGCAGCTCGCCGTGATCGTCCGCGGTGCCGACACCTCGCGGCACGACCTGACGCCGCAATCGGCCGGGCTGTTTGCCGTCTCGCTCGGCCTGTCCGCCAACTTCCCCGACGACCACGAGATGCTGAAGCACGGCCTGGTCATCTACGACGCGCTCTACACCTGGTGCCGCAAGCTCCAGGGCGAGACGCACAATTGGAAGCCGAAGGCCTGAGATCGGAGGGACGGGGGGCCGCAGCAAAGGGAACTGAGCCATGCCCGCCACTCTCGGCAGGATGATCGTGCTGTCGCTGTTTCTCGGCATGTTGTCGATCGGTGGCCACGCCGCCGATCGACCGCTGGTCCTGGAGCGGACGATCCCCCTCGACGGCGTCGAGGGGCGGATCGATCACCTGGCGATCGATCTCGGCCGGAAGCGGCTGTTCGTGGCCGAGCTCGGCAACGACACCGTCGATGCCGTCGACCTCGACTCCGGCAAGGTCTTGAAGCGGCTCACCGGGCTCAGCGAGCCCCAAGGCATCGCTTATCTGCCCGGGGCCGATCTGCTCGTGGTCGCGAATGGCGGCGACGGCTCGGTCCGGGTGTTCCAGGGCGAGGATCTCGCGCCGGCCGGGAGCATTGCCCTCGGCGACGATGCCGATAACGTTCGGGTAGATCCCGGCACCGGCCGGATCCTCGTCGGCTATGGCGACGGCGCCCTGGCGATCGTCGATCCGCTGAGCCGGTCCCGGATCGGGGATGTCGAGCTCGCCGCCCACCCGGAATCCTTTCAGCTCGATCCGCAGGCGGGCCGGGTCTTCGTGAACCTGCCCGATGCGCGCCGGATCGCAGTAATCGATCTGGCCTCGCGCCGGCAGGTGGCGAGCTGGACCATACCCGGCCTGCGGTCGAACTTCCCGATGGCGTTGGACGATCAGGGCACGGCTCTGGCCGTGGTCTATCGCGATCCCCCGCGGCTCGCCCTCCTCAACCCGAGGACCGGCGCGGTGATCCAGAGTCTGGAGACATGCGGCGACGCCGACGACGTCTTCTTCGACACCAAGCGGCAGCAGATCTATGTCAGCTGCGGGATCGGCGCCGTCGACGTCGTTGGGACGGACGCGACAGGGCTCCGCCCCGTCGACCGGATCGAGACCTCGTCCGGCGCACGCACCTCGCTCTTCGTGCCACAGCTCGACCGGTTGTTCGTGGCGGCACGGGCTGGGTGGCTTGATTCGAAGGCGGCAATCCTGGTGTTCCGCCCACCATCATGAATGCGCGCGATCGCGTGGGCGACATGGAATGAGAGCCCGGATCCGCCCCGGCTACGGAAGGGCGTTCGAAATTCTCGAAATATCCGGCCCATGCCGGAGATCGCGGTGATCACCTCACCGCTCCTACACCACTCCCGGAGACACGAACGCCAAGAACGCGCCGGCTCCGGTGGATTCGAGTGACGTCCGCATTTGAAGTGCCGGTGCCGCTGATGGTTATGGCGTCACTGCGGCAAGCTCAGCTGCCTGAGATTGGGGCGCTGCGGCCTGTCCGAACCGAGTACTGGCCCGTCGCTTGGCTTACGGCGACTCCGGTCGGGACGGGCTCGCCATCATGGCCTAAAACCAAGGTGTAGGCCGGCGCAACGAATCGAGTGCCCCGAAGATCTTTGGTGCGATGGTGCTGTCGGCACGACCGGTTCTAGAATCTGAGCAACGGGACCAATTGCGTCGCCGTAGCCCAGCCGCTCCAGCATCGATCATGCCTCTGGATTTCGTCACGTCGGTGTTGAGGAGGAGATGCGTGTCTCTCTGGCGTCGGGTCCTCTTCATTGCTTTGGCTGTCGTGATCTCCGGCCTCCTGATGGAGGCGCCGGCGTTCGCGCAGATGGCGGCGGCTAACTCCGACCAAGCCCCCACGGCCGAGGCGGAAGCGCAATCCAGCGACGGTCTGTGGGATCGCGACACGCTACTGGGGGACCTCGGTGGCGTCCGGTCCCGCCTGACGGACATGGGGATTGAGCTCAAGGCGCAGGAGACAAGCGAAGTCCTGGGCAATGTCACCGGCGGAGTGAATCGGGGCGCAATCTATGAGGGCGCGACCCTGGCAACACTCTCCATCGATACGGAAAAGTTCTTGGGTTTCGGAGGAGGCACGTTCACCGTCAGTGGTATCCAGATCCATGGGAAGGGCCTGAGCGCCAACAATCTGGACAATCTGAATGTCGCCAGCGGCATTGAGGCGAAGCCGTCCACCCGCCTCTTCGAGCTGTGGTACGAGCAGTCCATCGTCAGAGGCAGGGCGTCAATCCGCATCGGCCAGCAAGCGGCGGACCAGGAATTCGCCGTCAGCCAATACGGGGCGCTCTTCGTCAACTCCGGCTTCGGCTGGGCAACGCTGACGGCGATCGACCTGCCGTCCGGAGGGCCGGCCTATCCCTTCGCGACGCCGGGTGTGCGACTGAAGGTTCAGCCGTCGGACGATCTGGCGCTGCTGGTTGGCCTCTACAACGGCGATCCGGACGACAATGGCTCCGGCACCTCGTTCCGTGTCGACAAAGGCGCCTTCCTGATCGGGGAGGTCCAATATTCGATCAACGGCTCCGAGAGCGATACCGGTCTTCCCGGCACCTACAAATTGGGCGCTTGGTACAATTCCAACTCGTTCCCCGATCAGCGCTTCGGGACCGATGGCATGTCTCTGGCCAATCCGGCAAGCAACGGCGTGCCGGTGCTCCATCGCGGAGATTGGGGAATCTACGCTCTCGCGGACCAGATGATCTATCGAGTGCCCGGGACGAAGGATCAGGGCCTCGGACTATTCGGGCGCGTCATGGTGGCGCCGAGTGACCGGAATGAGATCAGTTTTTATGTCAACGCCGGCGCCAGCTACAAAGGGGTGATCCCAGGCCGTCCCGACGACACGGCCGGCATCGGCGTCATCTACAGTCGGATCAGCAACACGGCGAGGAATCGCGACACGGACGCCGTTACCTTTTCGGAAGCGCCGGGCCGGGTCCGCGACGCAGAGACGGTGCTTGAGGTGACCTATCAGGCCCAAATCACGCCATGGTGGACGTTGCAGCCGGACTTCCAATACGTCTTCAGCCCGGGGGGCGGGATCCCGGATCCTAACCAACCTTCAAAGACAATCGGTGATGCAGCAGTTCTCGGACTGCGGGCAACGATCACGTTTTGAAGGACGCCCCTCGAGACCCGGACACTATCAAGCGCTTCCCACCATCTGCGTGAGGTCCAACTGGGGTCTGATTTTCCATAATCCTGATTATCCGTCAACAATATCAACGTGTTAGCAATATCAGCACCTCTCGGCCGCCAGTCACCGAGGTGGCCTGAACCGCTCGAGTGATAGATCGACTTCGCCGTAGCGGCGGAAGAGCCTCTTCAACCTTTCATCGATCCAAGCACGCGACTTGTCGGTGAGCTCCATGCCGGGCTTTCGCAGGTATGACGCCCACGGATCGGTGTTTCCGCCACCTGACCGAGCGTTCTCCCAAGTTGATCGCCAACTGTCTGGACCTAGCTGATTCAGCATCTCGTACATAGAGACGCCCTCCCCCAGGTCGGCATTCACGAACCGTGCGTCGTAAACACGAATATAGTTAGCGAACTCTGCCCTCCAGGGCTGCGTGCCGATTTCCGTCTTGGTGGCGACGTCCTCCTTGTCGCGATGACGGCGCCCGATAGCGTATCCGTAAATCAGAAGGTCGTCAGGTTGCGAAATTCTGGCCATGTAGAGGATATCGCCGTCTTGGACCTGGCGCGGCCGAGCTTTGGTCGGATAGGTGCAGGCCCAGTTGCAGCCCGAGTCGGCGACAATGTCAGCGATCGACACGGTGCGCGACGTTCGACTTGCACCACGCCCAAAGAACTTGAGGAACGCCTGGTTGGTGTACTTTTTCCCACCCCGAGATCGCGGCACGAATGGAGTGTTGGTGGTTAATGGAACACCATGGTCTGGGAGGCGTGGAGTTCCACCTCCGCCGTTTGCCTGGCGCGCATTCGCGACGTCCGAGCGCCATCCACTGAGCCGCCGCCGCGTCAAGTCATCGCCGGCTTTACCCCAGAGCCCATCGAAGTATGTCTGGCAGCTCGCAACAACCTCGTCGTCGTCGGACACGAAGCCAAACTCATGGTTGCGGAGCAAACCGGCGTCGGTGACGTTCGCACTAGTGGCAATTGCGCTCGCGCCGGCGAATATGAATAACTTCGCATGAAGGTTTTTAACGCCCCGAACACTAGAACCAGTCTTTAAAAGAAGATCGAGTGCTTCCAGATCACTGACACCCTCCAGAAAGCAGTTGAGATCGAAGCGTGTAATGATCTGCACGGGCCTGTCATGTCCCGCACGAAGGACTCGTTGAATCGCGCCGGCCTTGATGAATGGACAAACGATGCGCAATCCCCCTGGGTTACCTTGTCTCGCACCCAGGATTTCAGTTTCCCACCTGTCGTTGATGAGCCGGAACATAGACCCTCCCCGCTTGCTTCCGGGACCTTGTAAATTTGGGCCGTAAATCACGCCCCGCCCCGAAAAATCTATCTGACGCTTACGAGGTCGCGTCTAAGCCGACACCATACTCACCCATCAGGTCCCAGATCCACGATGACGAGAGCATCGGCTCCCCTTTTCGACTTGGCGGAGTTGTCAGCGCTCCGACGGCTCGATCGAACAGCGCGATGCAGAGCTGCTCGTTGTCGTGCCGGCTCACATAGGCGATGCCGCTGACCTGGTCGTGATGCTCATGGACCTCGCGCGCGAACGCCTGCGTCATCGGGTATTGGTCCTGTGGGCTGGCGCTGATCAGTGCCGTCTGGCCGATCTTGGCGAGGCCTGCCCCATAGGCCTGGAGCAGCATGATTGGCTTTAGCCCGACCTCGATCATTGCCCGCCTGGCCAGGAATGATTCGGAAATCAGTGTGGAGCCGACGTTCCGGAGGCAGGTCTCCGCGAACGCCGCCTCCCTGGTCTGCCCGAGATACATCACGCCGAACATCCGCAGGGGATCGTCGAAGCGATACGCCGCGGAGGTCCCGAAATACAGGTATCCATGGTCGATGCTATGGCAGCGGTAGACCGGCCCCTCGACCGTGACCACTGGAAGAGAGGCCGGTAGCGACATTGAGCGGGCTTCAGCCGGGCACGTGGCGACCGAACGCCTCTGCCGCCTGTAGGACGGGCTCCACCTCACCCCGGGCGAGCAGGTCGACCGGCACGGCACCGAGCCGAGCATCCGGATTGACCAGCCAGTTCAACTTGACGAAGGGGCTGCCTTCATCAAGCCGCGTCAGGACCTCCTGGAGGTGCTGCCGGACCTGGGGGCTGGTGAACTGGAAGGCGGGAAACCGGAAATGCCCCTGCGGGTCCGGCACCGCCAGGAGCTTCCCGGCCTGGCGCTGCTTGTTCACCGCCTGAGCGCTGATCTCCAGGTGGTCGGCGACCTGCTGCGTCGACAGGGTGCCGCCGGCCACTGCCAGGTCATTCTCCATCATCCGGCGGCCGCGCTCGATTGCACGAAGTCGCTGTTCGCTCGCTTTCGTCAGCTGATAGGCTTCACGCGCGGCAAAATTCTGTTTCTGGCGCCTCGCAGCCAACTCGGCCAGCACCGCCCGTACGCGGTCCTTGACCTTAGCGGCGCTCGGCGACTTAGCCGACATCGACCCGCGGGCGAACCCGCTCCGCGGCCCCTTCGGCGGTATCCTCTTGGCGGTGGTGCTCATAGAACTAACATTGTCTAGGTTGCTCAAGTTGTCAACGGACGCGATTGCCGCATTGCGATATCAGCCGTCAGCTGGTTTCAACCCTTCTCCGGCCCGCGATCGACAATCGGCCACATCCCGGACTGGTGGGATGCTAGCATGCGGCCGTTGCCCCACCTTGCGCGGAATGCACGGCGGCGCATGGAGGCGGTGTCGAAATGTACAAGAAAAGGGAGCTCGGCCCACTGCTTGGGAGGAAGCTGTACATCTCGCTCTCTCGGACAGGTATGCCGCCAGATTCGGAGCTCGATAAGGTCTTAAAGCGGCCCTCTGGCGCCAAAACCGATCAGGACGATGAACGGACGGCTCCCGCGCGGCCTACGGCCCCCTCGATGGTCGGCCCCAGAGAGCAGCCGCTTCCGCCGCTCCTCCTATTTTTCCTGGCGCTCGGTCCGTGGGCCAAGGCATTAAAAGACTTAGTCGTTACCAAACGTCTGCAAGAGCCAGCGGATGAAGAAGACATTGACGTTGCATACTTCGATGACGAGGGGTCAGTTGAAAAGCGTCCCGGATGGATCGTGAGGCTTCTAAGATACCTGCGGCACCGAAGATCGGACGATGATGAATTCGAATATTGACTTCTGCAAGAGCCCAATTGGTAAACTTCGGGCCGGCCAGTTCAAAAATTGCGCTGACCGGACCGAAAAATTAACTGCCTTACGGCAGATTTTAGCGCTTACTGAGCTTTACGATTTTGATGACTTAGCTCAAAATTTTTAGAGCCAAAAGCGCCACTGTTAGACCAGTGATCATTTTTTGATCGTCCTTTCATTTTAAAATTTCGGTCCCGAGAGTCTCCTTTGCCACTCATCGCGTGATCGATAAGAATAATATACATATTTTCGTGTGCACTGTCAATATTATTGAAAACGAATGCTATGATTTACTGCAATTTTTACTTACGTGACCCAGAAACAGAGAACGCTCCAGCTCAATCAGCGATGCAGGCGCCGCGTCATTTCGCAGGGTCGCCGCGAGCCACACCTCACGCCAATCCGCTTCCGCCCCCTCGTCCCGAAGCTCCATCCCGGATACGGTGAAGCGGATGTGGTCGGAGATTGCTGTGGCCCCGAAGCTTCCGAACTATGCCGTTTCTTTCGCTGCGCGATATGCAAGCCCCGTCGGTGGCTACTTGAGCGCGCACAGCGCGCTGGTCCGCCTGAAGGAACTCCTTCGAGACGCCGAAAGAATGAGCGGGTACTTGGATGTCGTTGATCCGCCTGATCAGCGGCGAGCCCCATGGTTCGGGGCCGAGATTATCGCCTACTACTCAGTCGGATATGTAACGTGCTTAGAGTGGCACGCTCGATCTCGCCTGATAGATCTACTTTCATTCAACCCCAAATCCCTCAAGTCCGACGACGTCAAGTCACTGAAAGACTCGGCCGTTATCGATATGGTTGCGGCGAACGTCACCGTGGCAGCAGTGATCGGAGCCGGCACAAATGTTTCATCCTTTCAGACTTACATGGCGATATTCGATCGCGTCCTCGAAGGAGCGGGCGTCGCTCGCGGGAGCTATGATGCTATTAAGGATCATCCGTATTTCAATTCCGAACCATGGGTCGCCGGAGCTGAGATTGGCGATCTAGAGCGTCTATTCGAATTTCGAAACAAGCTTGTGCACGAGATAAGTCCCGACACACTTGGGCACCCGATTGCGCGCGTGACGTGGTCTCCGGGTGACGCCATTCGGTTCGGCAAGCTCGCTGTGCGTCTGGTTGAGGGCTTGGAAGCTGCCATCTCGGGTGGAGCGCCGCGCGACTTCCCGAACCTGCTGAACAGTGATGGGGACCCCGTGTCCCGCCCCACGATATTGCTGGCTGCCTTGGGACGCTTGGAGAAACAGATTGAGGCCTACTCAAAACATATCATCGGAACAAACACAGAATCGGATGTCAGGTGGGAGGAAGCGAAGCGCCTTGCTGTCGATCAATTGGAAGCGGAGTACGAGTATATTAGATTGGCACCGGTTCTGCACTACCGGTACGAGGATCTACGAGAACCCATGAGAGTCGCTCTTATTCAGGCTAGACACACCTACTTGACGACATTTCTGCAAATTCTCAGGGCCGCTTGGGGACCATTGCCCGAAGCTGACCCAAGTATCCCCGATGGGCGCGGACCAGAGCTGTCACCCGAGTAGCCGTCCCACGAGATCCTTCAGGTTGACTCGAGCCCTCGATCGAGCTTCCGGCTTGACGCACGCTCGTGGGCCAGGCGCCCCTGCTTCTGTTCCAGCGTCTCGATGGCCCGCTCTGCCTGGCTCGCCTTCCAGCGCACATAGGCAGTCTGCTCCTTTGCCGGCGCCTCTCCCTGCTCCACCCCCTTCCCAGTGCGCTCGGCAGTCTGCATCGCCTTCCAACTCGTAGGGCGAGAGGGGCGCGACATCGACAGCCTGACCAACACTGGGCGTTGCGCGACCATCGCCCCTACCCGCCTGCATCAGGGCCTCGGCCGCTCGCTGGGCGTCGCGCAGCGCGTGCAGCTTCTCGGTTCGAAGCACCTGGTCTCCACCCTTGGCCGCGGCGTCCAGATCCTGGCGGGCTTCGGCGACACGCCGATCGGCGGTGACTCGTCGGACGGCCTCGAACAAGCCCGCGTTGCGGGCGAGTCGTTCCGCGTTGACCTCGCCGGCTCGATCCAGCGCGGTCGGTGCCTGGACGCCGGCACCGCCGGCGAAGGCGCCTGCGCCGAACCGCCTGGTGAGCGCGAGGTCCACCCGGATGATCTCGGTGGAGATCGCCGTGTCGGCCGAGATGATGCGAGCGGCTTGACGCCAGGCGTCAGGTCCGCCTGCGACCCGGGCTGCTTCCGCTTCACGCAGGAGCCCGGAGGCTCGCTCCGAAAGCTCCGGGATCGGTATGGCCATGGCAGTGCGTCTCTCCTCCTCGGCCGCGATCGCGACGGGAAGGTCGCGGTGCCAGGCGCCTCCCATGCTGCGCGCGTGCGTGGCGATCTCCTGAAGGGCCTCGTCCCTGCCCACCCACTTCTTCCAGGCAACGAGGCCCGTCTGCATGTCCCGTGAGCTGGCGAAGGTCTCCGGCGTCGAGACGAGCCGCACGGCAACGGCGCGCGGGTCCGCACCAGGCTGGACCAGCGCGCCCCGGATCGCCGCGAGGGTCCCGGCGGGATCCCGGTACACTTGCGCCGCGGCCGCCTGCAGGGCTGCCAGGCGCGCCTTCCAGCCATCGAGATTCAGCAGCGAGCGGCGCGCGGCCTCGTCGACCGTGGTGTCGAAGGACGTGACCGCCGTGACCGACATCGGGCCCCGGCAGACCTGTGCACCTCCCTCCCCCATCTCGAGCCGGATCTCAGACATCGCTGCGAAGGGCGGCTCCACGCCGCGCTGCAGAGCGAAGCCAGCCAGGGCGCGGCGGCAGCCCTCCTCCCCCTCGAAATCCAGCGTGGTGAGGCTGGCGCCCGACCGGCCGAGCTTGGCGGCGAGGGCCTCGAAGTCCTGGAAGTCGGTCCTCGGCGCGTAGAGGGTCACCTCGTGGCGATGCCGCGACATGCCGACATAGGCCAGGTGCAAATCCATGCCGGCAGTGCCCATCAGGAAGACACGGTCGACCGTGTCGCCCTGCGACTGGTGAACCGTCGCGGCGTAGCCGTGGTCGATGTTGCGGTAGGTGTCTGGGGAGAAGGCGATCTCCCGGTCGGCGTCGAGGCGCACCCGCAGGAAGGCGTTGCCGTCGGCATCCGTCGTCCCGATGACGGTGCCGAGCATGCCATTCTTCACGCGCTGCTCGCCCAGCTCGGCCGCGGCCGCTTCGATGAACCGGGCGTTCTCAAGGAAGATCAGCCGATCGCCGACCGCATAGCTGTCGAGACCATGCACGCCGGCGTCAGACCCGCACGCACGCTAGAGCCGGGCGACGAAATGCAGAAGGGGCACCCCGTTTCCGAGATGCCCCTCCTGGCCTTTAGAACAGGCGGAAGGCCGCGAAGATCACCGAAGCCCAAGTCGGATGCAATCCGCATCCAAAGGCCAGGCGGTACTTACGACACCCTTCCTCCTGACTGGCTTCGAGGCAGAAAAATGCAAGCATGCATTCTCTTTCCCGATGTGTACGAGGGACCCTTACGGTAGCCGCCGTCGTACGCTAGGCCAGCAGTGAGGGTTTTGATTTTTGCCTAGGAGACCCTCAACTCGCTGCGGCTATATCGTCAACGGAGCGAAACGTGGTGACGGTCTCAGCTTGGTTCAAGCCCGGGCCGGTCAGAGCCCCAGCCTTGGGCCCTTCTCCTCGGCCTGAGCCCGGGCCTCGCTGGTACGGGCGCTCTCGGCTGCGCGGGCTTGCCGCTCAGCTCGGGCTTCGGGCGTTTCCGTCCGATCCACGGCCTCGCGGGCGGCCCGGGCCGCCAACGCTTCCTCCGCCTTGGTTCGGCCGCCCCCGACGACACTCATGGTGTCGATCGCCGTGACCAGCAGCTCATGCAGGCGGACCAGACGCTCGCGTCCAACGTCCTGCACCAGGCCGGCGGCTGTGGCGGGATCCGCGCCAGGTCGGAGCGCCGTCTCGCCAAAGCGGGCGGTCAGCGCGGAGCCGAGCCGCTTCAACTCGTCGACCCTGTCGGCCGCGAGGCCCTTCGCATGGGCCATGAACGCGCGGTAGTCCTGGCCGCGCAGTTTCTCCATCGCCCGGAGCTCCGACGTGAGGGCATCGGAGGGCCGGAACACTTCCTGAGCCATGCGTGCGCGGCGAGCCGCCTCCTGGTCCACCGCCTGGCTGAGCGCGCCGGCGTAGCGATCGGCGGCTTGGTGCAACGTCTTCTGCGCCTCGGCAAGGTCGAAGAGCGCGGCGCGCCGCTCGGCGGCGCCAGCGCCGAGACGGTCCCGGAGGCCGGTTCCGCCCCGCAAGGCCCCAAGCGCCTCAGGGTTGGCTTGCAGCATCCGGTCGATCGCCTGTCCGCCCTTGCCGGTGCGGACAACGGCCAGAGCCGCATCCCGTGCCGCGACAGGGTCGCGCCAGACCTTCGCCGCGGCATCGGCGAACTGACGTATGGCGCGCTGAAAATGAGGGTCGGCCTCGGCCGCTTCACGGCCGAGCTGGTCGACCGTGCGGTCGAACTGCGTGACGGCGCGGAAGAGCGGCCCCGCCTCGGCCGCGGGAGCGGCCGTCGGGGGCGGCCCCTGCCGGCGATCCTCCCGAGAGGCGACGGCCGCGGCGGCATCCAGGGCCTTGTCCTGGGCGGCCGCTGCCGCGTCGAGCACCTTGTCCTCGACCGCGCCGAGCCGCGGCCCGTCGCGCTCTGCGAAGTGAATGTGCCCGGCGAGACGCCGGGCGATCTGCCAGGTCTCTTCCAAGGTGACGCTCTCCAGCAGCGAGCGGTCACGGCCGCCCCTGATCGTCCCATCCATGTCGACCTCCGTCGATACCGCCTGTGCGCCGATGCGGATCCGATCCCCGGCGGTGGTCCTCGCTTCGATCTGCCGGCGCGTCTCCTCGTCCTGACGCGGTCCGAAGGCGCGCCACCCGAAGCGTGCGGTCAAGGCGGCGTCGAGCGCCCGGACCTCGACCGCGACGACAGTGTCGGCCGCGGCCATTCGCGCCGCCTGGAACCAGACGGCATCGCCCCCACCGCGCACTGCGGCGCCAAGCTCGGCCAGGCGCCGGGCCGAGCGCTCCGACAACTCCGGAATAGGGACGGATGCGGCCTCGCGATGGCGGGTCTCGGCGGCAGTCGCGATCGGCAGCTCACGCCGCCACAGCTCGCCAAGGCTACGTGTCAGGGTGGCGGCCTGCGAGAGCGCTTCCCGACGCTCCGATCGCTTCAGCGGGGCGAGGGACAACATCGGACGCTGGGGTGCCACCAGCAGGTTCCCATTGCCAATGCGCTCGGGGGAGGAGATCAGAGATTCTGCAAGCGCGCGCGGCCGAGCCCCGCCCTCAATGAGGTCGCGGACGCGCTGCAGCGCCGCGTCCGGATCGCGATAGACCTTGGCCAGGGCTTCGCCGAGAAGCGCTTCCCGACGCTGCCACGTCTCCATCGCCTTCACCCGATCGCGGGCGGCCTGTTCGGTCGACGTATCCCAGGCCGTTTTCGCCTGCAGCGCCATGGGAGCAAGCGCAGCTGCCTCGGCAGAAGTCCGGGCGGGCGCCGACGGGCTCGGGACCTCGATCGACGTTCGGTCGCGGGCGAGCCCGGGAAGGAAGCGCGAAAGGAAGTCCTCCGCCATGTCCAGGAAGCGAAAGCGCGCGAACGCCGAGAGCGCCTGGCGGTAGCCATCCGTGTTCTCGAAGTTCAGCGTTGTGGTCTTCGCGCCGGAGCGGCCGAGGCGCTCCGCCAGCGCGTCGAAATCCTCGAATTCGGTGCGCGAGGAATAGAGGGTCGCCGTTTCGCGGTGCCGTGACATGGCGACGTAGGAGAGGTGCTGGTCCATGCCCCGGGTTGCGAGAACCAGGACCTGGTCGACGGTCGCGCCCTGGCTCTTGTGAACGGTCGCGGCATAGCCGTGATCGACATGCGCATATTCTGCCGCCCTGAACATGACCTCGGCGCCGGAGCCGTCGAGACGGACACGCAGCTGGCCATCCCGAGCGTCGACCACGGTTCCCAGGCGGCCGTTCTTGACCTCGTGGCGTTCGCCGGCGGCTGCGCCGTCGAGGCGAGAGTTCGCGAGGAAGACGAGACGATCGCCGGCGGCGAACTGGCGGTTGCCCCGCTGGGTCCGGAACTCGGATTGCAGGCCGAGTAGACCGCGCTCGATCATGCCGGCGCGGATGCCCTCGTTGATCGCGCGCACATCGTCGTTGCGATGGGCGAGGACGAGGAGCTCGTCCCCGCGCAGCGACCTCCCCTCCCCTGCCGCAGCGGCCGCCTTGGCGTCGCGAGCTGTCCACCACTCGGCAATGATCGCGCCGATCGCCGCCTCGCCGTTCTCATGCTCGCGCACGAAGCCGCGCGAGCGATAAGCCTCAAGAGCGGCGTGGGTGTCGCCGCGAGCGAAGCTCCGCGTCGCCTCCTGCGCCCATGCCTCTTTCTGGCGGCGAACGTCTTCCAGCAGAGCGAACCCTGTCCGATCGGTGATGCTGCGGAAGGCGGCGCCCGCCTCGATCGGCTGAAGCTGCATCGCGTCGCCGACGAGAACCACCTTTGCGCCGCGGCGCTCGACCTCCGCGACCACCCGCGCCATCTGGCCGGAGGAGACCATGCCAGCCTCGTCGATGACGAAGATGTCCCCCTTCTCCAGACGATCCCGGTCGTTCGCCCAGGCACGCTCCCATGACGCCAGCGTGCGGGACCGAATCCCGGACGATTCCTCCAGGCCCTCCGCAGCCTTGCCGGCGAGCGCGGCGCCGAAGACCCGGCGACCGTCCGCCTTCCAAGCTTCGTGGGCGGCCTCCATCAACGTCGACTTGCCAGCGCCGGCGATGCCGACGACGCTCGCAATGCCGCTCTGCCGGGTCACGTGCAGCACGGCATCGCGCTGCTCCTCCGCGAGGCGGAAACCCTTCTTCGCCTCTACCTTCTCGATGATCTGACGGACCTTGGGCTCTTTCACGCCGAAGCCGCGCGCGGACAGCATGCGGTCGACGGCCTGCGCCATCTCATGTTCCTGTCGGATGGTCTCACGCAGTGCGAAGCTCGTCCCGTCGAGCGCCACCAACTCCCTCGACCCCATGACGCGGGCAAGGGCTGCCGAGTAGATCTCCGGATCGTCGACATAGCGGTGGAGCGTCTTGGCGATGTCCTCGCGGGTGAAGGTCGATTGCTGCGAGGCGATGAGCCGGAGTAGCTCATCGGGCCGTTCCAGGAACTTGTCCGCCATCGCGAAGCGCTCGGCCTCGCGGGCGGCGAAAGCGGAGCTGCTCTCCTGCCGACGCTCAATCGCCGACGCAGACGGCCCCAGGTGGATACCCGGTGTGATGTCGATACCGCGTTCCGCGTAGGAGCGCATATCGATGCTGACGTCCAATCCGGCATGGGCGAGATGTGTGTTGACGACATCGCCCCACGCCATCCGGAGCTGCTGCAGAAGATCCCGGCCCCCGGCGAACTGGCGATAGATGATCTTGCCGTTGACGCGGACGGGCTGACCGTCATCGCCGAGCACGGGGATCGTCTTGCGACCGAAGCCCTCGTCCGTGAGCGGCCGCAGCGTGTGAGTGAGGTGGGCGTGGGGGTTGCCGTCACCTTTGTCGTGCAACACCCAATCCGCGGCGAGGCCGCGCGGCGTGATGTGATCTCGCACGAACTCGCGCACCAGCGCGATGTTCTGCTCGCGCGTCAGCTCGACCGGCAATGCCATGACGATCTCATTGGCGTGCTGCTCGTCGATCCGGCGAGCGTTGCCCATGACGCGGTTCCACAGAACCTCGCTGGCGGCGGCCGGGTCCTTCCCAGCCAAAGCCTCCCGGATCCATCCGGGCGCAGCAGCCGGCAGCGTGATCTCCGCATGCTGAAGATCCGCCTGCTGGGTATAGCGAAACCGTAGCCCCTGGGCCTGGTCGAACATCTCGGTGCGATGCCGATAGGCGGCGGCAGCCACGGGGCTCCTCCCCTTCCCTACCACGCTGACACGGAAGTGACTGATGGCCATGGAATCTGGCCTATCACCGCCCGTCGCCGTTGGCGACGCAAAATTGCGCCCTCTGCAGGACGTTCGTCCTGCGAGTGACCTTCAGAAGACAGTGGACGGGTTCAAAATCACAAGACAGGGTGAATCCATCCGACACCTGGGAGAGACCCGATGGCCGCAGGGAAGCGCCGTCCCACCACCGTCACCGACATTGATCGGCAGATCGAAGCCCTCAAGGAAAAGCGCAAGCAGCTACAGGCGAAGGCCGCCGAGCGCTTCGCCAAGCTTGCCGCCGAGACCGGGCTCGCGGCCCTCGACCTGGACGACGACACGATCCGCCAGGCGTTCCAGGAGCTGGCGACCCGCTTTCGCCACCCCGCACACGATGCGCCGCGCGCGCCGACTGGACCAGCGGATCAACCGGCTCCTCAGCCGTAGGGTCCGAACGATGTCCGAGGACCGGAAACGGGACGCCCGGGAAAAGATAGCGCTCGGTGGCCTCGTCACCAAGGCGGGCCTTCGCCACGCCGATAAGGCATTCATCCTCGGCGTGCTCATGGAGGCCGCCAAGATCCCACCGGCGGATCCGGAGTATGAGCGGCTTCGGACGATCGGCGACGCCGCCTTCGACCCGGGGCCGCCGACATGAACGACCGGATCAACGCTGCGTCTGCCGAGGAGCCGCCGCGCGTGGAGTATGACGGACGGCCTTTGGGGAGCTTCGACAAGTCGACGCTGATCGAGATGATCGCCGACCTGCTCGCCCAGCTCGACGCTGCCAATGGCGAGGTCGCGATTGTGCGCCGCGAGCTCGAGCGAACGAGGGCCACCGCTGGAAAGGGCTTCACCCGTGGTCGATAAGCTCCCTCCGATCCAATTCATCCCGTGCAGCCCGCAGAGCGGACACCCCTACCCCGAAATCAACGACTACTCCTATCGGCGCCTCGCTCCGGAGATCCAAGCCTACTACCGCCCCGCGGGTCCGATGGCTCCAGGCAGCTGGCTCTTCACGGGCGCCTCGCCGGAAGAACGTCGTGACGTGTTTCGTCCTTGAGGGAACCGACAATGCGCGAACCTAACCCCACCGCCGACATCACGGAGCGCCTTCGCTATCACATCGAATGGCTGGCTGCCTCTGGCTACGCCGCAAAGCTGCAGCGTGATGCGCTCGCCGAGATCATGACCCTTCGCGAACGGTTGTCGCGATCAGGAGCGGATCTCACCGCGCAGTGGTAGCTCCGTTCAGCGCACTTTCGCGCTGGCACCAGAACTTCCTCCATCGAGACCATCGGCGAACTCGCGCGATGCAGCGAGCTGCTGCAGTGGCGTTGCTTCACTAAGGATCGCCTGCGGAAGATCGATGCGCGTCTCGAACCTGGCGGCCCGACGCGGGACGGGAGATGACCGGTGCTGGGAGGCTGCCGTCGCTGAAGTGGTGATCAGCCGAGCTAGCCGCAGCATCTACCGGGTGATCAGACCCTTCGGCGAGGGCGCTCACTTTTCGTCATTCGGGAAGCTTCGCCGAAGAGCATCGAGAAACTCGGAGCCGATGGACAGGGCGTCATCAAGCTGCTCGGCGTCCTGATCGGCGCCGTGGATGCTGGAGTTCATTGTGTGCAAGGCCGAGGCGAGGTCGCCGCTTGTCTCGGGCAATCCACCGTTCTGGCGAAGCCATTCAAGAACCTGGCGTAGGGTAAGCGCCTCGCCTTCCATACCCCGAGCTCGGGCTAGGTCCACAACGGCGCGCTCGATATCGTTGCGCAACGCGACAAGCGACCACTGTGGAAACTCTCGTTCGAACTCTTCAGGCGTCGGAAGGGCTGCCTCAAGCTGAGGAGGCAGCGAGACCCGGTATTCCGCAACTCCCATAGGCTTCGACGAATCCCGAAGCGCATACTCGACGATGATCTCGTTCTTGCCCTTGCACAGGATGATTCCGATGCTCGGCTCGTCGTCCGGATGCCGAAGCTGATTGTCGACGGCAGAGAGGTAGAAGTTCATCTTCCCAGCGAACTCAGGCTTGAAATCCTCGATCTTCAGCTCGATGACCACGTAACACCGCAACTTCAGATGGTAGAAGAGGAGGTCCAGGTAGAAATCCTGTCCTCCGACATGAAGGTGGTGCTGGCTGCCGACGAAGGCGAACCCCTTTCCCAGCTCAAGGAACAACTCGCGGATGTGATCCAGCAGGCCGCGCTCCAATTCGCGTTCGGTGATGTCGGGGCCCAAGCCTAGGAAATCGAAGGTGTAGGGATCCTTGATGAGCTGCTTGGCCAAGTCGGACTGCGGCGCCGGCAGCGTCCGATCGAAATTCGTGATCGCCTTGCCCAGACGGTGGATCAACCCACTCTCGATCTGGTGGATAAGGACAGGCCGGCTCCAGCCATGTTCGATCACCTGGCCGGCGTACCAGAGGCGTTCCGCCGGGTCCTTCAGCACTTCCAGGAGGGTGAGGTTGTGGCCCCACGGCAATTGTGCAACGACCCGTTGCACAATTGGCTCATCCGGGTAAGCCTCGGCGAACGCCCGCATGTATTTGAGGTTGCGGGCCGAGAGGCCTGTCATCTCTGGGAAGTCGTGGCGAAGGTCGACCGACAACCGGTCGATCACACGGGCACCCCACCCCTCTGCCGTCTGCCTGGTCAATATCTCGCGTCCGATCGACCAGTAGAGCAGAACCATGCTCTGATTCACGGCCGCGGCTGTGCGAAGGCGTGCGGACCGGATTCGGTCCTTCAGCTCGCGCAGCAGGGTTCCATAGCTGTCGCCAGCAGGGATCGATTTGGACGGGCTCATGGCCGGAGCTTAGCAGGCCGTTCGACCCGATGGCACATTCGGATCAGCCAGCGCCTCACCCCCATGAGGCGATAATCGACGGAGCCGTTCCAAGACTCTCATGATCTTGGCGCAGGCTCCGCCGAAGCGCGCCAACCAATTGTGCAACGGGCCTTGCACAATTTGGCCGGGCGAGCAGCAGGAGGGCGACGAACCCCATCGCTGTCGCTAGCTGCGGACGACCTTCTTCTGGGCCTCGGCCACCGAGGGCACTCCGGACGGGCGCCGAGAGCCACTCTTTAGAGTCGCCCCTCCCCTGCCCTCCTCTCCCTCTGTCGCCGGCGGGACCGGAACTGCTGCGGCGGCCGCCGGCCCGGAATTTCGAAGCCACTGCGAGAGAGACGGCGACGCCGTCGTGGATCGTCACCCGCATGGGACGAGACGCCAATAGCGGCTCGGTAGAGCTTGGCGCAGTGCGCCTAGCGGAATAGAGCCCGGGCCGGAGGGCTCGCCCTGCCAATCTGCCAGAGTAGACTCGCATCGCCACGCATAGATCGGCTTCGGGAACTCGATGCCCTAGAGAATAGGATACGGGCCGTCGAAGAGGTCACCAAGAGCCCGGCGGCGGAGGTAGGTCAGGCGCCGCTGGCGAAGATGCTCGGGACGGTCGTGCCGGAGGTGGCATCGCCCGCACCAACCCGCGAGATTGTTGTCCGAGCAGTTGGAGCGATCGTGATTCACGTGGCAGGCGGCCAGGACCACATGCTTGAGGACGACGGCCATCATCTCTAGCAACGATGGGTCCGGCGCGGCCCCCCCCTGGTCATCACGCCAGACATTTGTCGCGGTGTCATACCAGCGGCCATCGGGCAGCTGGCGGATCTCGTCACCGTGGCGGCGTCGGCAGCTCTCGCACTGTCCCTTGGCGCGGACGAACCTGATGGCCTCCGAGATGCTGGGCCAGTCGAGCGGATAGAGGTAGCGGTGCTGCGGGCGGATCGGCATGACATGATTCTAGAACAGACCACGAATCGTGCGAATCCCCGATCTGCCTCACCCTGTCGGAAATCTGCGCGATTCGAGGCATTGGTCGTCCAAGCCGAGGGTCGGCGGACGTGTTAGCTGGGTCGCTTGATGCTGCTGATCAGGCCGCCTCGGGCGCTGGCATTGAGCCCCCTCTTCTGCGCCCGGAAGGCGCGAGCCCTAGCGGCTGGCACGCGAACGAACTGTTCGGTGTCGGCGGTGCCGGCGATCGTCTTGAACTCGTTGACGGTTTCATTGACGATGGCGTTGGCCGCCTTCTGGTCCCGCATGAACTCTCGCGACGGGTACATGATGTAAAGCACATCCTCGAGGCGCTTGGTCCCAGGGACTTTGCGGTGCTGCCGGGTCACGCTCTCGACGATGCCGGCCTCGATGAGGGCCTCGACCGATCGATCCACCTTGCGCAGGGTATCGCGATTTCTGCTGAGGAGCGTCATCCCGCTGTCGCGGGCGATGGTGGTCGCCAAAATCTCATAGGCTTCGAACGCACCGGCCTGGGTGAACCGCTGGACCATCCGCTTATAAAGCCAGCGGGCCGGACCCGTCTTCAATCGCATCAGCCGCTCGTAGTCCAACTGGCGGAACTTGAGCCGGCGGAGGCCTTCAGCGACCAGCGGATTGAAGTGTAGGATGCGTTTCGACCCAACCTCGGCGGTGTCCGACATGAGGAGCACCGGAAAGGCCGTGGCCGAGATCATCGGCTTGCGGGTGCCCAGCTTCGTCACCTCGAAGGTGCAGCGATGAAGGATTTCCAGGGCTTCGCGAATCTCGTCAATCGCAAGGGTGTGCCGCACCCGTCGTAGCTCTTGGCGCAATTCGTACAGCGTGAACTGGATCTGGACGGTGTCCTGACCCTTGTCGAGCCTCAGCCGGTCGGGATCGACGGCCAGGCGACGGATCACATCCTCGACCAATTGCTCGCGCTCCCCGGGAAACGCGAAGCGTTCCGTACCATCGGGCATGCGGATCTGCGTCGGAAGGAGTCGGATCTTGTATGGCTGGCCGTCGTACTGGAACTCGCGCTCGATCGACCCCGGCGTATTGGGCTGATCGCCAAAAATGAAGCGAGGCGTGAGATCATAGAACTCGATGGTGTTGACGTAGCCGCTGCGCTCGGTCTGATCGACCTCGAAAAGCAGTAGCTGGAGACCCGTGCCCGGCCCCTCGTCCATTGCGCAACCCCTCGCCGCCTACTAAATCTTGATGTCCGCAGGGTAACAACCCGCAACCCCTACGTCATGATACGGAGATTCGCGCATTTGGTACGGAAATCCGCGCGTTGGAGCCGGAGCCGATCATTCGGTCGGCACCAGGACGCATCGCGCGTGATTCAGAGCCGCAGCGGCGCACTGGGAATCGTACGGAAAGCGGCGCGATTCGGGGTGACTGCTGGCGCCGTAGCTGTCTCTGTCGGCTATCCGCTCGATGCTGCGGAGATCCACGCGATCTCCATCGCGGGCCATTGGGAGGGGTACGGATATTGGCGCGATTCGAGGAGTATGGCGGCGTTGCGGCTGCGAAAGGCCAGAACGAGCGGCTCCGTTGTCGCCGGCCCCTTGGAAAGCATGCGTTCTGGCGGCCTGGTGTTGCCGGATGGGTTGCCCTCCCCTGCCCTCTCGTCCCGCAGTGCCCTGAGCTGGTTAGCCGGCGGCGGTGCTGCGGGACAACGATGCCTGATCGGATGCTGGATAAGAGGTTGAAAAAGGGTTAGGCCGGCGGCAGCTTCGAATTTCCCCGGCAGATCAGTGGCTTACGTCGAATTGGGCGCGACGATTTCCGTACTGCGACTCGCGCCCTGGCGCGCCACTTTCCGTACCGTGCGTCGGGACCGCGCGAATCTCCGTACCCCAGCGCGTGCCTTTCCGTACTGGCACCGGGCAGCAGTGCGCGAATTTCCGATAGGGGCCGCGTGGATCTCCGTACCATCACGGCTGGCAATATGGCGCCGAGGATGGCTGCGCACCCGCGCCAACGCGCGGGTTTCCGTATCAGGACGGGTGCAGAGTCAAGGCCGGGATCGCGGTCTCGTTGGCGCGGCGTGCGTGCAAGCGGCCTGGTTGCAGCATGCATGCAGCATGCTGTTTCTACTTCTTGCGCTGTCCTTGGAGGGCGAGGATGGCTCTCTCGAGAAATTCGGCGAGGGTGATGTCCTGCTCGTCGACGTAGTCGTAGATCGCCTGCAGCGTGTCGGCGCGGATGCGGGTCTGGAAGGGTTCGGTCCGGCCGGTTTTCCGGCGAGTGCGGCGCAGCAGCGGCCGCTCCGTCGGAGACGGTGGCACAACAAGTGCCGGCGCGGCCTGGCTGCGGGCAGGGCGCGGCGTATCCCGGAATCCTGCGGCTTGGGTCGCGGCACGAACAGCGGACGGATCGATCGGTGGGACCGCGGGCGTCGCCGGTTCGTCGATATCCCCGAAATCGAGCTTCGCCCTCCCCTTCTCCTCTGCGGTCATGCGACCTTCTCCTTCATGACGTCGATGACGGCCTGGGCATAGCGCTGCGCATTGTCCTTCGCGGCGCCGAGGCCTGCGACATCCTTCATGTCCAACTGGTCCAGCGTGCCGCCAATCGAAAACATGGCCCTATAGGCCGCCCGCTCGATGAGCGCCACTGGGAGCGTCGGAATCAAGGCATCGTGGAACTGGCGCTCGATGTCCTTCGCGGTGCGCTCCCGGATCGCCGGAGGAACGCGGGTCCAAAGGGCGCGATATGGGACCTCACGATTGATGACCTTCCACATCCGGCGGACCAGCTTGACCGACTTCGCCGCCTCCGTGGCGTCCAATACCGACGGCTGCAATGGGATCAAAACCAGATCCGAGCGGGCAATGGCGAAGCCGACCCGGTCGGTGGCGGTGCCTTCGAGATCGACGAGGACGAAGTCGGCTTGCGATCGGGCGTCTTCGATTGTGTCTACGATCGTGTCGGCCGAATCGTCGAACACGACGCGGATCGAATCCGGCAACGGCTTGAGCGACGCCCAGGCCTCCAATGGTCGGTTGGGGTCGGCGTCAATGAGGACCGTGGATTTGCCGGCGCTGCCGATCTGGCCCGCGAGCAAGACGGCGCTAGTGGTCTTCCCTGCCCCACCCTTGGTGGAGACGAACGATATGACCGGCATGATCCCTCCTGAAGATGCTGCAGCTTAACATTCAGCATGCTTTTTGCAAGCCAGCAGCAGGCAACTAGATGGCATGCAGTTTGTAGGCCGCAAGAAGACTGTTTGCAGGCGACGAGCATGCAGCCGGATTGCCGCATGCCATCTGCCTTCAAGCAGCGACCAAGCTGCATACAGGCAGCATGGAAAGCGTAGTCACGCTGCCTGCACGCTTAATGCGCTCAGCCGACTATGGGCCATCAGTCAGCCGGACCTCAGTCGCTCTGCACCAATCAAATTGCATGCATACCGCATGCTCTTCTGCATGCATGCAGAAGAGCATGCGGTCAACAACTCACGGCCAATGAGCGACCTTGGGTAAGGTTAAATCAGTGAGCGCGCCCAACGACTTGCGATTTCACGGGCCGCAAAGGAAACTGCATGCATGCAGCATCCTTGCCGCAAGCCGTTTGGTTGCCAAATGGGAGCGCCATCTCTCGAAGCACAGCGGTGCTCATCAGCGGGAGGCTGGACGCGGGGAAAGGGGAGGGGAGCGAATACCCCTCCAGCACCAGCGCAGCGAGGGAGCCACAGGGTCGCGGTGCCCCTTGTTGCGGCAACGGGCAGCGCAGGGCCCCCGACCCTGATCTTGATCAGCGGGCCAATGCGCCGACCTGGCCACAAGGATCCGCGACTTTAGACGCGCGTCATCGTCAAACGACACTCTCAGGCGCGGCCCGGCGGCCGAGGCCCATATCGGCAAGCAGCGCCTCGATCCGGCTCTCGACCAACCGCAGTTCGGAAAACACCCCCGTGTAATCCACCTCAAGCGGCGCCTTTCGCGCGGCTGGAGAGGGCAGGGGAGGGATCTCGAACGCCTCCTCCTCGACCTCCCGCCCCGGAAGCGGCCGCAGGCGCGCCGGCTGAACGTCGACGCCGAGCTCGGCCAGATCGCGCGTGACGTAGGCCCGATGCGTCCGGCTGCCGGTGAGCTCGACCAGCCATCCGGACTCGGCGAGCTGGCGCAGCATCTCGCCGGCGCTGGCCCGCGAGACCGCCGTCTTCCGGGCCGCGGCCGTCTCCGGGCGGGTGCGGCCGAGCGGTCCGCCGCGGCGCGCCAAGCGAGTGAGGTGGCGAACCACGGTCGGCGCCGCGATCGCCGGCGCGGTCAGCGCCAGATCGGCGACCGCGGGCAGGCGGGAGGAGGAGCGGGCGCCGGCGACGGCGCCAAGAAGCCCGTGGCGGGCGCGATCGAGCCCGTGCAGCAGCTGCGTTGCCGCGGCGGCCCGGGCGACCAGGTCCTCCAGCGCCAGGCGCAGCCAGCGGCCGGCTGGGCGCGGCGGCCGCGGCCGTGGGAACAGGCCGGGCAGGGGGCGGCAGGACAGACCCTGCGCCTGCAGCGCCAGCGGGAAGGCCACGGTGAGCGCCATCGGGTCTCCGCCCTCGCGCACCCAGAGCCAAGCGGCCAGCAGCGCGCCGGCGAGCCCGGGCGGCGCCGCGGCCATAGCCTCGAGGCAGCCGGGCAGGGACGCGGCCACCCAGCTGAAGGCGGGTCGGACGGCCGGGCCAAGGTCCTCGGCCACGGGTCCGGACGCGGCCAGGCGCGCGAGGTCCTCTGGCGTCTCGGGGGCCGCCTCCCGGAACCAGGTGGCCTGGATCTGGATATGGCGCATCGCGGCCGGAATGCCGTGGTCGTCGCGGAACACGGCGATCGGCAGGCCGGCGGCCGCCGCCAGCAGGCGGCCGCGGTCGACGGCCAGGCCGCCATCCTCGGCGGCCGCGGCCCCGGCCAACATGCCGGCGCGCAGCGCCCAGGCGTCGGCCAGGGGATGGCCGCGCAGCTCGCGGTCGAGGCGGCCCAAGCCGAAGACCAGCCGCTCCAGCAGCGGCAGGTGATCGGCATCGAAGGCGGGGAGGGGCGGCATCGTGACGAACCTGGCGGAAGGCTAAAATGATCCGTAACCTTACAATGGCAAGACTCGCCGAAACAGCCTTATAGAGGGGTCGGCCGACCCTGATTCTGGCCCGAGGGTCCAATGCGCGATAATGGCGGTTATCGCGCATTGGAACGTTTCTTTCGTCCGCGCCATGGCCTAGAATCCGCCGCGGCGGCCCGTCCGGCCGGCCGGGCTGAGGAGCGGGCGCGGCGATGATCATCCATCTGAATGGCTGGCCGGGTGTCGGCAAGCGCACGGTGGCCGCCGTCCTCGCCGCACGGCTCGGCGCCCGCCTGATCGACAACCATCTGCTGCACGACGTCGCCATCCGTTGTGCCGGCGTCGACGACCCGGCGCGCTGGCCGCTCTACGAGACGGTGCGCGCCGCCGCCTACCAGGTGCTGGCCGACCGGCCGCGCGCGGAGACCTTCGTCATGACCAACGCCCTGTGCGCCGGTGCCGGCCGGGAGCGCGAGGCCTGGCGCCAGGTCGTCACCCTCGCCGAGGCGCGCGCCGCACCGCTGGTGCCGGTGGTGCTCGAGGCGGACGAGGCCGAACTGCTGGCCCGGGTCCAGAGCCCCGAGCGTCATGGGCGCAAGCTTGCCGACCCAAAGGCGCTGGCGGCGATGCTCCGCACCGACCGGTTGCTGAAGCCAGATGTGCCCTGGCGCCTCGACCTCGACACCACGGCTCTCGCTCCGACGGCCGCGGCCGCCGCGATCGAAGCGCATTTGTCGGCGCTGGCCGCCGGCGGCCCGTTGGCCCCGGCGGATGGCCGCCATCTGGTGCTGGTGGACGGGCCATGATCGACGGGATTGATTCCAGCGGCAGGGGAGGGGAGGCGGCGGCCGCCCCGGCCCAATCGGCCACCGTGCTGCCTGGCGGCGCCCTCACCGAGGTCCAGCAAGCCGAGATCCGGGCGCTGGCGGAGAAGGCCGACCAGCTGGTCGAAGCCTCCCTCTCCGAGAACACGCGCATCGCCTATGGCAAAGCCTGGCGCGCCTGGACCGATTGGTGCCTGGGCTTCGGCCTCGACCCCTCGGGCCAGGATCCGTCGGCCGCGGCCGACGCCCGCTGGCTGGTCATGCACCTGACCGCCCTCTCGGAAAAGCGCTCGCTGTCGACCATCCTGCTGCGCCGGGCCGCGGTTGTGGCGATCCGCAAGCGGCTGAAGCGGCCGCTCGCGCTCGACGACGGCGAGTTCGAGGCCTTCCTGAAGGGATTGCGCCGCACCAAGGGCGCCCGGCCGGTGCGCAAGGCAGCGCTGCTCGAGCCCAACCTGCGCGCCGCCTCCCTGGTGCTGACCCCGGACGCGCATCCGGGTCTGGCCGACGCCGAGCTGGAGGCCGGGGGAGGGGAGGGGCGTCGCGCCCTGCGCGACATGGCACTGCTGCTGATCGGTTTCGCCGGCGGCTTCCGCCGATCCGAGCTGGCCGCCTTCGATCTCCGGGACGTGTCCTTCACGACCGAGGGCTTGGTGCTGTTCGTCGGCCGCTCCAAGGCCGACCAGGAGCGCCACGGCGCCGAAATCGGCATCGAGGCGGTGCCCGGCTCGGCGCTCTGCGCCGTCACAGCGCTGCGCCGCTGGCTTGAGGTCCGCGGCGATATGGCGGGGGCCCTGTTCTGCCGGCTCGACCGCGGGGGAAACCTGATTGCGGGCGCCGACGGCCGTCTGCTGCCGATCGACCCGGCTACGATCGCCCGCCTGGTGAAACGGACGGTGACCCGCACCGGCGTCGGCGCGGCGGAGTTCTCAGCGCACAGCCTGCGGGCCGGGATGATGACCGCCGCCGACCTGCTGGGCGTCCCGCTGGAGAAAGCCATGGAGCACGGGCGGTGGAAGAGCTACAGCTCGGCCCGGATCTACCGTCGGCACGAAAGCCTGTGGACGGGGAATTTTACCGGAAGGCTGCTCGCGGAGAAGTAGGAGAGGGGCGGCGAAGCTCGGTCCGGTTAGTCCCCATTGCTGTCGTTCGGAGGCTTTCCAGGCTCCTCCGAAGCGGACACCTCATCGCGAGGTCAACTGCTGACAGCAGACGTACCTTGCGAGGGCGGTTCTCGCCCTTGTGGGCGGCGTCTCGTTCTGCCGTGAGAGCACCGACGCCGAAGACATACCGCTAACGCCGTAGGCGTTTTCGAACTACGGCGTCCATGTCTTCGCGATCTGCTTCCTTCTCGTACACCCTCGCTAAATCACGCAGAACGCGCGAAAGCGACGGATATTGAATTGCAACCGAATCCGACCAACGCAAATATTGAGCCGACAATTCGCGTTCTTGCGCACCGCCTTCTCCGCGCCAGTGAACTCCTTGAGAATTATAGCGTCCACTAAATATTCCCTCGAGGAGCTCCTTAGTTCCATGCTCCTCAATAACAGGCCGAACTGATTCGATCGGCCATATACCGTCCGTGCCGATAGGAGCTCTTGCCAACAACAGTCCAATTCGATGATCGCAAATCTCCAGCCTGCCAAGGGCTCGGCACGCATCGCGGACCTGTCTTATCCACGCAGTGAGATGCATCGGACTGAGATGACCCTCTCGATTACGGCCGGGAATTCTAGACAGCCGATCGAGCAACTTGTAAGCGGCCAGCGCGCGATGTTCGCCGTTTTCCGGAGAATCAGCGCGAAGGTGCTCTGGATCGACGCCATCGTCCCGCCGACGGAATGCAAATACGATTGCCTGGACGAAGAGTTCCGGACGCTCTTCAATCTGTCGTTCCAAATTTGGAATGGCGCCCCCATCGCCTCCGAGTGCATCGAGAAAGCGGAATTCCAACCCGGCCATCTCATCACCCGGTACTTCCCCGCTGTCGTCCAGGAGTCTAAGGGCCTCAACAATGCTCCGAGGCTGAAGCCTATATGTTCCGGGCTCCTCACTATGAATCGTTGCGACTGCCTTCATCAGCTTGAACAGAAGCTGAGGCTGCAGATTTTCAAGCTCGGGCTCGGCGTACCTAAAGGCGGCGCGCGGCCGGCCAACATCAAGTAGGTGGTTAATCGCAAGCGTAGCCTCCCCTGCCGCGCCTCGGCCCCAACCCGGTTCCGCTCGTCTCCAATAGGTATCCGCGACTTCCCCTCCAAGAGCGTCAACAACCGCCCATGTCTCTCGCCCGAAAGGGGCGAGCCGAAGCAACTCAACCGCGTCGTCTTGGGCGCGCTTCTCACAGAGCGCCGCGAGTGCGTACCCCAGCTGCTGGGCCGGTAGGTTGGCCAGACAGCCTGCCACGATAGCCTGGCGCGTCTTAAACCCTTCCTGCGCCTCACGCTCGGGGACGATGAGGAGACGACGCACCGCCGCGATCTGCTCATTAATATTGGGCAGCGTTCCTGCTAGGCAAAATCCGACAGCGTACGCTGCATTGCCAAGGCTCGCCAATTCGACAACACCATCAATACCACGTTCTTCAAATATTCCTCGCAGCGCATCGGTGCGCATCTCCCCGATCTTCGCTTCACGCCGCCTAAATTCTGGCGCAACCCCTGCGATCTCATCGGCAGAATGCTCAACCCATCCGTTCCTGAACAACCAAGCATACTTGTAAACGATGTCTGTCGGCTCTAGGAGATCGAACGTCTTCCGGGCACGAGAGGCGAGTTGGTGCGTAGGGTCAAACTTACCCCGACGTTTGGCCCGAGCCCGCATTGCCACACCAACGCGCATTTCTTCCCGCAGCCAAGCTCGATCTGCGTCCGACGCTCTAGCAGACCATGCGGTGACAAGATCCCAGACCTCGTTTTGCTGCCGATCAGACATTCGTGAGGCATTTGCTACGAGATCCCGCAGGGTCTCGCGGGTGTGCTCTTTCCAAGAAATAGCACGCTCGACGGCCCAGTCTGAGAAGGCCCGCGCCTCGACAGCTGGCACCGGGCCTCCAAACCCATGGCCAGACGGACGCCAACGAGGCTTGTGGCTAAAGTGGCCTACCGTCATTCGACCATTGAACTGCTCCACACATAGCGTCCAGGCTAAATCTGGATATCGCGCTATCAGATGCTCCATCGCCGCCTTTCGCTGATCTAAACAGGCTGCGGTCTGCGGGATCCAGTTAAGAAATATAGCGCTAAGGCTCCCAGCGGGGCGATTTGTCCAATTGTCGTCGATTACCGGTTTGGAGAGCTGAGCTAAGATATCGACAACTCGGATTAGATGCTCCGGAGACCACGCAATATTCTCAAGTGCCCAAAGCAACCCGGACCTCGGGCATCGACCAAAGATCCCGGAATTGGACGAGCGCATCAACTTTAGCGATTCGGGATCCGCTGAGGCTAGGTCCCTCTCAATTATGTCGAGAAACGCGACCGGTGCGGCCTCTGCATATACCGGCAAATCTCTGGTGTCCGCTTCCAGTTTGCGTGTGGTGAGCGGCAAGAGGAGTGCCTGAATCAGGGACTGCGCTTGACGTTCGAAGTCAAATGCTAAGCGCCCTTGGAAAAGGACCGGGCCGTGGACAACAAGCAGAACGAGAGTTTCTCCAATACCATCACGCAGCGATGCGGAAATCTCCCGCTTCTTCCCGCGAGCGCCAGCCATCCATCGCTCGTCCTCGGGAAGGTCCATGGCTGGATCGTCCTCCGACAGAACTAGCCTCGCTACCCCAAGGAAGCGATCAATGTCTGAATGCTGAATCCACTTTGCGATTGCAAAGAGCGAGTCAATCTTGGAGACCACCCCGCGGGCTGCTCCGACGGACCACACTGGTGCATCATCCAGTTGCAGGAGCCGCCCGAGACGGGTCTCGAGCGGCTCATAATCCGACTCTCCAGCCAGAAGCGATAGCACGGCCTGATCGGCGGGATTCTGCGCATTCCAGGCGCCAGCAATTACGAACGGCAGAAGTGACATAGAGTGCTCGGCGACGGATGCCCATTCGGGCGTCTGAATCGCGTTGATCGTGGACAGACGACGTCTCAACACTGTGAGTGATCGTCCGGATTCTCGGCTCAGTCGATCGATCTCGTCTCGGTCATAGCCCATTGCCCTAAGGCCGGAATCAAATGCCGAATCGCTCAGTGGTTCGATGGTCACGTCTGCTTCGATATTGACGACATTTCGAGGGTAGACGATGAATGCGACGAAATAATCTCTGAGCGGAGCGTATTCTTTTTCGATCTCTCTCGATGTTAGAACAGGCAGGAAGTGCGGGTGTTTGGATGCCAATTTCCTGAGCATCCCGGCTTTCCGAAAAACAACAACTCGATCTCGCCACTCGTATAATTCGGGAGTCTCGAAGGCACAACTTAGGAAAGCCAAGGCCTCATCTACAGAATCACCTTTGATGATGACGGGCGCCAGATCCGGTTGGGCGAGTTTCTCTCTAATCGCTTTGATGGCCGGATCCACCGACTCACTAAACAGCGCTCTTATAGGCTGGGGTCGACAGACCGCAGACCATTCCCTCCAACAATCATCGAGGGACAGCACTCCATCCGCGTCGCGACCGATTTCGCTTGCCAGCCAAGCCTGCGCGGGGATCGACTGCTCCAACCATTGCTCAATATCACTGGCATCATAGACACGAATATCTTTCCAACGCTCTTCAGCGCGACGTTGCGCAGCCCACGACTTCTTGGCATGCCACCTGCGGGGCGTTACGAAGACAAATGTCGTATCGGCCCGTTCAGGTTCTGATACTTGCCTTACACTTTTGGCATAGTCCGCATCTGCCTTGCGCTTGACATCTGAATTGACGCCAAACTCCCAGCCTGACGGCCCCTGCGGGATCCATGGGGTTGCTTCGCGAGCTTCGACAAAGCCGTCCCAGCCTGCTCGCTCGGCATCATCGTTTCCAGGAAAGTCGGCTGACGTAATCCGAGGGCCAGTCGAGTGGACCAGGATGCGCAACAGCACGGCGAGACGACTTCTGGCTAACAGCCGATTCGACCAACCCTCAATATCAGCCGCCGTGATTTGAAGGAATGGGGGCACATATGTGCGGGTCGCTGACGCTGCGTCGCCCCTCTCCCTGGCGGCTCTCGCGTCGTGAGCCGCCTGCATGTCCATCAGCTCCCGCGAACTAGCACCAAAGGCACGCTCGATGCGGGATGCCATGTCTGGCGACAGCGCCGAATTCCCGTTTAGCATGTTGGACAGCGCAGGCCGTCCGACGCCAAGGAGCCGAGCGGCCTCGGTTATCGTCATCTTCTTTGGGATAACCTTATTGCGGATGTGTGGCCCCGGGTGCGGCATGGCGGACCTCCTTCTGGGCGCCATTGTATCGTGTAGCGTTACGCGATACAATGACGCCCACAGTGACTATGGTGGGGTGCGATTAGCGCGGTTAGCCCGGCCATATAGTCAATTTGGAAACAAGCGGGAGGACGGATGCGGAAGGAGTGCAAAACGCTGCACGCGAAGGCGGTCGACTCCCTTGTGCTCGCGGTAGACCACTTCAATCGCGCCTGGGACAGAGGGCGGACGGAAGCAGTTCTGATTCTTCTGGATCGGGCATTTGAGCTGTTACTCAAAGCTCTCATTGTGCATAGGGCTGGCGGTCAGGCCATTCGCGACAAAAGGAAGGAAGGGACGACGATCGGCTTCGATCTCTGCCTCAGAAAATGCCTTTCCGAAACCGCCGTGAAGTGCCTCACTGAAGATGAAGTGGTCGCGCTTCAGAGCCTGAACACCTTGCGAGACGCTGCGCAGCACTACATGGTCGAATTGTCAGAGGAGCACCTCTACGTCTATGCTCAGTCGGCGCTGACGTTATTCGGAAGGCTCACGAAGGACGTGCTGGGCCGCCCCTTGGCCGATGAGATTCCTCAGCGGATTCTTCCCGTCTGCGCTAAGCCTCCATCTGATCTTGGCGCGCTGTTCGATATCGAGTTCGCGGACATCAAGCGAATGGCGGCGCCCGGCGCTCGCAAGAGGCTGGATGCCAGAGCGAAGCTGCGGTCGATGGCGATCTTGCAGGCGTCGCTGGAGGGGAAGAAATCCCAACCATCCGACGCAGAATTGAACCGGGTCGTGAAGCGCATCAACGCCGGCGAGGACTGGCGGGGGATCTTTCCGGGAGTGGCCACCCTCACCATCGTCCCGGACGCCAGCGGGCCTGGCTTGTCACTGAGGATCACCAACAAGCAGGGCGAAGCCGTCCAACTTGTGCCAGAGGGGACGCCGGATGCGACTGTAGTCGCAGTGAAGCGCGTCAACGAGCTCGATTACTACTCGCTCGGGTTGCGAGATCTGGCTGACAAGCTTGGGGTCAGCAGCACAAAGTTGCTTTGGTTGATCAAGACTCAGGGGATGCAGGAGAGCCATGTCTACTTCAAAGAGATTCGTATTGGCCGAAGCGCGCCGCACAAACGCTACAGTCCGAAATGCCTGGAGGCGCTCCGCGAGAAGCTCGCCTCTATTAACCTTGAAGAACTATGGGCCAATCGGAACAAGGATTCCGCAGACGCGATCGATGTCTTTGCCTAGTCATGCAGCTAGATCCGGTTTGGGAACGTACGATTTGGCCTCAATCTACATTTCTCGGCTGATTCCAATGCCTTAGCATATGTCCGCTCTTGAGGGCCGGCAATGGAGTCCGCATATGGCGCGTCCGCGCCGCGGCCGCTTATGGCGCGGACGAGCCGGGCCGGCACCGATGGGCGGAAAGCGGAAGTTGGGACCGAGGCTGCTGAATGACCGGTTCGAGCGAAAACGGACGCCCCGGTCGCGGCGCCAGCGTCAGCTAAGCAACGCGCGATAGGAGCAGTTATCGCGGATTGGACCGTTTGTTGCGCGGGCCGCTTGACCTGCCGTTCGCCTCGAGGCGGGTAGAGGGCTGCGTTGCGTGCCGCCGGACCGGATCATCTCATCGATATCGCCTCGCGCGTCAGCCCGATCGCGAACTCGATCTCCGCCGCGGTGGTCTGCCGCCCGAGGCTGAATCGGACGGCGCCCATGCCGACGTTCTCTGGTATCCGCATTGCGGCGAGAACAGGGGACAGCTCGACCCTGCCGGCGTGGCACGCTGAGCCGGTGGAGGCCGCCACACTGTCGAGCGCGGCGAGGACCTCGGCGCCGATCCTGTCGACGAACCCGACATTGAGGGTGTTGGGCAGGCGCTGCTCCGCATGCCCGTTCAGCACGATTCCGGACCCCAGCGACTCCCGCAGACCGTGCCAGAGGCGATCCCGCAGCTGGCGAACATGCGCCATCGGCTCGAGATCAACCGCCAGCACAGCGGCCGCGCCGAGGCCGACAGCGAGCAGTGCGCTCTCCGTGCCGGCACGGCGGCCCCGCTCATGGCCAGCGCCGTGGATCAGCGGCTCGAGTTCGATGCCCCGGCGGACATAGAGGGCGCCGACGCCCTTCGGGGCGTAGAGCTTGTGCCCGGCGATCGTCAACAGATCGACGCCGAGGGCGTCGACCTTGGCCGGGATCTTGCCGACCGACTGCGCCGCATCGGTGTGGAAGCGGATGCCGTGCTCCCGGGCGATTTCGCCGATCTCGGCGATCGGCTGGATCGTCCCGACCTCGTTGTTGGCGTGCATGGTGCTGATCAGGATCGTGTCCGGGCGGATCGCGCGCCGCACATCATCCGGATCGATCCGGCCCGTCCGGTCGACCGGCAGATAGGTCACCGCGGCCCCGAGCCGTTGGAGGAATCGGCAGGGCGCAAGAATGGCGGGGTGCTCGATCGCGCTGGTGACGATGTGTCCGCCTGGACGCCCGAGCGCGAAATAGCTGCCCTTGATGGCGAGGTTGTTGGCCTCGCTGCCGCCACTCGTGAACACGATTTCCTCGGGCGTGCAGCCGAGCAGCGCAGCGACCTGTCCTCGGGCCGTCTCCAGGGCAGAGCTTGCCGAAGAGCTCGCCCAGTGACCGCTTGACGGGTTTCCATACGCCTCGTCCAGGAAGGGGCGCATGGCGGCCGCGACCGTGTGGTCGACGGGCGTACTGGCGTTGCAGTCGAGATAGATCCTTGCCATAGCCCACTTATCCGTGCTCGTCGGGCACACTCCCCGGCCCGACCATCGGTCTAGAGTGCCCGTCCGCTTCTCGCATTGCCAACGCGACGACACCGCCGGACAGGAAGGTCAGCGCGGCGACCGCCGCGATCGCGGCAGCAAGCCCGAAGCGGTCGGCGATGGGACCGGCCGACAGGGCACCGATCGCATAGCCGAGGTCCCGCCAGAACCGATAGACGCTCAGCGATCGCGCCCGCCAGGAGGGGTGCGAAGCGTCGGAGACCGCGGCGATCAGGCTCGGATATACCATCGCGGTGCCGAGCCCGAGCAAGACGCTGCCGAGCAGCCACCATTCGAACTGCCGCGTGATGGCGGTGAGGGCGAGCGCTCCGGCCTGGACCCACATGCCCGCAACGATGAGGCCTTTGCGTCCCCAGCGGTCGCTCAATGGGCCGGTGACGATCTGCAGGATGCCCCAGGTTGCGGGATAGATCGCCTTCAGGATGCCGATGCGCTCGACGCCCAGGCCGAACGACACGAAGAAGAGCGGGAAAATGCCCCAGCTCATGCCGTCGTTGAGATTGTTGACAAGGCCGGCCTGCGAGGCGGCGAACAGGTTGCGGTCTCGGAACGTGGTCAGCGCGAAGATCTCGCGGAACGTGATCGACGGCGCCGGCGCCTCATGCGAGGCGGTCTCGAGGCTGACATGCCCGCGAGTGTCGCGCACGACGAGGATCGACAGCAGGCATCCCAGGATTGCGTAGCCGATGCCGAGATAGATCGGCACCGGGCGGAGCCCGTACCGGGAAGCGATATAGCCGGTCAGAAAGGCCGTGATGCCGACCGCCAGATAGCCCGCGAACTCGTTAAGGCCGACGGCCAGTCCGCGTGACCGCGGCCCGACCAAGTCCACCTTCATGATCACCGTCATCGACCGGGTCAGACCCTGGTTGACGCCGAGCAGGGCGTTGGCCGCGATGATCCATTCCCAGCTTGGGGCGAAGATGATCATGAATGGCACCGGGAGCCCGACCAGCCAGCCGAGCACAAGCACCCGCTTCCGGCCCCAGCTGTCCGCGAGCTGCCCTGAGACGAGATTGGCGAAAGCCTTGACCAGGCCGAAGCTGACGATGAACGACACCACCAGCGTCGTCGACGCGATGCCGAACTCCTCCGCGCCGATCAGGGGCACGACGGTGCGCTCGATACCGACCATGCCGCCGACGAAGGCGTTGATCAGGACCAGCAGGGCGAATTGCCGCCAGTTCTCCCTCAGGCCCAGCCGGATAACCGGTGTTCCGGGAGCCATTCCCGATCCCTGTTGGCCCATGGCTCAGGCGGAGGGCGCCGTGACGCCGGAGTTGATCGCCCGCAAGGCCGCGGCCTCCGCGGGCGGGGGCGGGATCTCGGCGAGCATGAAGCGCACGAACTCCGCCTCGTCATCGATTCGGAACGCCTGGTTGTGGCGCTTCTCGAAACCAATGGTCGACCATGGCTTGCCGCTGAGCCGTCGGCCGCAGACCGAGCCCGCATAGGCTCCGGGCAGCACCTCGATATGGTCCGGCAGGGCTTTGAGCCGGCGCGCACTTCGGAAGAGGTCCCGGGCGCCATCCTCGGCGCTGGAGGCGAGCTCGGTGCGGCCGAGATCGCCGGCCATCAGCGTATGGCCGGTCAAGACGAACCAGGGGTCCTCGGACCGAGTCCGGTCGGAGACGAGGATGGATATGTGTTCGGGAGTATGCCCCGGCGTGTGCAGGACCGTCGCCGCAACGTTGCCGAGCGGGAGCACCTCACCGTCGCGGACCTCCATGAAATCAAAGGCGGTGCGCGCCTCGGCCGACAGGACGTACTCGGCCCCGCTCGCTTCGGCGACAGCGCGTGCCGCCGACACATGATCGGCGTGAACATGGGTGTCGAGAACGAACCGGATCCGGAGGCCGGCGCTCTCTGCGGCGGCGAGGTAGGATTGCGGATCGCCCATCTGATCGACGACGGCGCCGGCGGCCTGGCCGCCGCAGCCGAACAGGTAGGAGATCCCGACCGGATCGGTATGCAGGTATTGTCGGAGGATCACGGCTTGCGCTCCTCGCCCGCAGGCGATATTTATATTCAATCGATCTGCTGAATGATTCGACAACAGGCAGTCCAATGTCAAGCACCGGTCCGAAACAGGCGATTTACGCGAGCCTCGCCGAGCTGGCGCAGGCGCTCGGGCATCCGCACCGCCTGGAACTGCTGGAGCATCTCGCCCAGGGTGTGCGCAGCGTCGAAGAGCTGGCGGCCCGCTCGCATCTCAGCTTCGCCAACACGTCACGCCACCTGCAGATCCTGCGTCGCGCACGGATCGTCGAGACGGAGCGGCGCGGCAAGCACGTGCTCTATCGGCTCGCTGGCGACGCCGAGGTCGTGGAACTGCTCAAGGCGCTCGGGCGTGTCGGTGAGCGCAATCTCGCCGAGATCGGGCGAGTCATGACCGACTACTTCCGGGCGCGGGACGAGCTCGAACCCGTGTCTCGGGCGGATCTCCTCTCCCGATTGAGCGATGATCTCGTCACCGTGCTCGATGTCCGGCCGGAAGACGAGTTCCTCGCGGGACACTTGCCCGGCGCGCTCAATATTCCGCTCGCGGAGCTGGAACAGCGGCTGGGCGAGATCTCGCCTGGTCGTGAAATTGTCGCTTACTGCCGCGGCCCGTACTGCGTCCTGTCGTTCGAGGCAGTGGCGGCGCTCAGGGCCCGCGGCTATCTTATCCACCGGCTCGAAGACGGCTATCCCGAATGGAAGGCCGCCGGATTGCCGGTGGAAGCAGCGGCATGACGCAAAACGGGTTGATGCGTGCTCCATGGATCTGAAAATCGACAGCCAACGGGACCGCGGCGACACGCCAATCCTGACCACTGGTAAGGACTACTCAGCCGCGTCGGTGTTCCGGCCGGAGGCACTGCTGCGCGAAGCGCGGCGGCAGAAGCAGCTTCCGCTGACGGCCGTTCCCCGGATCTGTGTCCTCGATCCGGATGGGGATCTCGTACGCCACCTCAAGCGCACCGGCGCCGCGCGGCAACACGAGGGCTGGGCCTGCTACCACACAGAGCTCGTCGCCGCCGAGCTCAACGGGGTCGGCGAGGTCGGCATCATCGGCTGCGCGGTCGGCGCATCCTTCGCTGTGCTGGTGGCGGAGCAGTTGTTCGCCTCGGGGTGCGAATTCCTGGTCAGCATCACCTCTGCCGGTCAAATCGCCGATGCCGGCCCGACGCCGTACTTCGTCCTCATCGATCGGGCGTTGCGCGACGAGGGGACGAGCTACCACTACCGGCCGCCGGCGACCTTCGCCAATGCACCCGATCCAGAGTTCCTCGCCGAGGTGGAAACCGCGCTGCAAAACCTGCTTCATATCTCCGTCCATCGAGGGGTGGCGTGGACGACAGACGCGCCATACCGGGAGACGCAAGCGGCGATCGCGGCGGCTCGAGATGTCGGCGCGCAGGCCGTCGAAATGGAGGCGGCGGCCCTATACGCATTTGCGACAGCGCGCGGCTGCTCCTTGGTCTGCCTCGCCCATGTGACCAACACGATGGCGCACACCGAAGGAGATTTCGAGAAGGGAGAGGCGGACGGAGCGACCGCGACTCTGGACATCATTCGTGCCGTGGCAGAGGCGTGGATGTCTCGGTCGCGGTAGTCCAGCAGGGTTGCCCTAGGCGCAATCTTGACCGTCAGGTTTGGCGGATGCCACGCGGCCAGCTACGCGCAGGATTTCAGCGTATTTACAAAGTTTTACCATCACCTCGGGCAATCTCAGATCCGATCGACTTGAATTCCTCGATCGTGATTTCCTCAAGCCTACGTCGCCTCGTTTCAACCCCGAGGAATAGGACCGCGAGCACCGCCAAGGCCATCGGGATGGCACCGACTAAAGTCGTCGTAACGATTGACGGAGTCGCGAACCCAAAGGCAACCAAGGCAATGATCAGCACACCACCCGCCTTGCTCGCGCCAGCGGCAAGTCCAGTACCTCGAGCACGCACACGCGTGGGATAGACCTCTGAACTGTAGACAGCGAGAACAGCGGCAGTGGTGTTTATGCCCCAGATAGGGAATATAAGGAGAACGTAAAGCAGAATTCGGTTTGATGCAATCGCATCTCCCACGATGCTAAAGGCTAATAACGCCATCGACGTAAAGGTGGACAATAGTATAATTGTCCACTTGCTGCTCCAGCAGCCGTATAGCCAAGCGACGAGGAGCGTGAAGGGAAGACCCATCAACGCCGAATCGCGCAGCACTGTGTCAGCCGAGACTTCCGCCAACCCGAGCTTTCTGAGATTTGTCGGGATCCAAAGGTTAAAACCGAATAGAACAAATCCGACTCCTATCGCAAGGAGAACTATCACTAGCGTCTGATTGGCAAGTGGCTCTCGAATTATTTCTATCCATCGGCCCGTCACCTCCTTGACAGATCCAGGCTCCGTATCGTCTTCAACGACCCGGGCCCCATACCGCTCCATCACAGCCCGCGCTTCCTCGGCACGCCCGGTCGCGAGCAAAAAGCGGGGTGATTCAGGAATCCACCGATTCAACAAGATCAAAAGGACGCCGGTGGGCAGCCCCAGCAGCCATAGGATCCGCCAGCTGAATTGGGGCACGAGTTCGGACGCGAGCCAACTCGTAATGACGTAGGCGGCAGCGATGTCACCTCCGATCAGCACCATTAGCCAACCTCTGTGCCGGGCCGGAATGGTCTCTGCCATAAGGGCGTAGGTGATCGGCAGCATCCCGCCGACACCTAGGCCCATAATAAAGCACATTGCAAAATTCCAATTGTAATCAGGCATCGAGCCGCAGATCGAGGTCCCCACAAAAATGATGCCCGCGAAGAGGATAGAGCCACGTCGGCCGATCCGATCTCCAAGCCATCCCCACAGAAATGAACCCAGCACCGTGCCTGTGATTCCAGCTAGAGGAAGATAGGCAACCGGCACATCGCCCCCGGGATTAAGGGGCGAGCGCAACCCATACTCCTGCGCCATGCCAGGTACCACGAAGGCGAGAGTGGTTGGCTTCATCACATCGATGGTCACGGCAATCGCCATTACGATCAGCAGGCCGACGTGAGCACCGCGGATCGGTGCCTCATCGAGGGCTCGGATCCGCACGGGGGCCATTGAATCAGCCATTTCCGCTGATCGCGGGAACATTCCCCAGAACGTAGTCAAGATCCCGGCCACGACCAGGGCCATCCCGAAACGCATAGTGACGCCCATCTCCATTCCAGCCAAGTGGTAGTCCATGTCGCGGCTGTTAAAATACATCGGGAGATGGCAAATCACACCGACGGTCGTCATCAATGTGCCCATCCAGAAAGCAATAGGTCTGTGAAGGGCGACGCCGGCTCCCGAGTATGTGCTAGCGCTCACCGATCTCTCCTTGTTCGTGTCGCGCGCAATGCAAATTATTGGAACGCACCGCGCAGGTTACTCTTCGATTGTCTCCTGCGGTACCGCCCTGCGACAAGGCACCTACTCCTCTCCAAAATCGAAGGAGATTCTACTCAGGGACAACGATAGACACTTCGAGCGGGTTACCGTTGATTATTCTATAGGCTCGAATGATAATATTCTGCGGCTCGCTCACAGGAAAGGCGACAACGACGTGTACTTGAACATTGGTTGGGGTAAGCAGAATATCGTCGTCAGACAGGCTAGGCCCGCCGTCTGGATGGGAGTGATAAACGGCCACGAGCGTCGAACCCACTGATAAAATTTGGCGCTCGGCTTGGAACTGAGAGTAGGGATCGGCGACGAACGCACGACGGTTATTTGGAGAGGGGACAATGTTGCGCAGCGGGGTTATCATATGGACTGCGTTGCTGGCTCCGACTAATAGCCCAACGGCCTCCGCCGGAGACTCGTACAAGCAATGCCCGATCAGTCTCGTTAAGGCCATTCGGGAAATTGAAAGACCATCGCGAGAGTTACGCGGCGCTAACATGGATCATGTGTGGCGGATCGGGACGAAAATGCAGGTCATTCCAATGCCATAATTCATGATTGACTGCATAAGCGGTGACCCGGTTCATGTCTCCAGCGTGTAAAACACGCAGACCCTGCTCCGGCGAGAATGTGCACAGATATCCGGATTCACAGTCACCGATGACTGTCATTGCGAGGGGCTCTGCATAAGTAATATGGCCCCTTCCTTTGACCTTCTGTGGCTTGAGAGTTTGCGCGTCGAGGCGCATGATTAGTGGGGGTACATAGCGAACGCGCGCGGGATCCACCGCAATGTCGGCGTAGGCAGCATAAACATGCTGCGGCAGCAACCTCGGCCTAAATCCCGCGAATGAGCAGTAGACCGCCTGCTGTGAGGCGTCGACCTGTACATTGATCGGGAGCCACGTGTGGCCCTCAGACGCTCTCATTGCTTCATACGGACGTTCGAACACATCGACCTTGTGCCGACCCCCTGTGCGTTCGTAGCGGATGACGCATCCGTAGTTGAACGGCTCGGCCACCATGCCTGCATAGTGCTCTGTCAGCGCTGCAGGATCTTGTCCGTAGATATTCTGCCCGTGCGTTTCCTCGGCTACGTCTGACTGCTTACAATTCGCGTAGAGCACGAAGCCGTCGCCCGGAGGCAGGCTGACATCGAGATGTGACATCGCAAAGCCATGGAAACTCTCAAGACCAGGGAGCAGCTCTGCTTGTAGGCGCTCGACGGTCTCGTCGATCCGGACAAACCAGATCGTCGATGCTGGCATCCGGATGACCGCATGTTCCTCCGCGCCAACATGTGGAGCCAATGATTCGAGGACAGCACCGGTGCGAAGAAGCCCGACGTAGTCGTGACCGTTCTCTTCCCACCAGAAGGCCGAGTGGAAGTTTGCCGGTTCGAGCGCTGCGTCTCCCTGGGGTGGGAGAAGCTCCCAGGCCCGCTCGGCGCCCGATACCAGATCCAGTTTCACCAATTTGATGCTCAATGCCCGGACCGGCGAACCCTCGGTCTCGGCGCACAGAAGCGACTGGTGAAAATAGGCTCGGCTTCGATCACGACTGAACGCAAAGTGCGCAGTTGTACTGACTCGCGGCGCCTCAGGGGTGGGCTCGACATATCGCAGTATGCGACGCGGCTCCCATGTCTGAAGATCGAGCTCCAACGGAGCTCCGAACAGCAGGTTGGTCGCCCAAATGCGTTGGTCCGCGACATTGACGCCATGGTTTGGTTGGGTGGCGTAGCCATAGGCGGCGTTCGCACCGAACGCGGCTCTTTCGAATGACGAGCGCACAAATCTATCGCCGAGATCGGCACCACTTGGATCCACCTCCAGGATCGTTGCCGTGACGCGACCAGGCGAACCTGGTACGACATCCATGCGGAGGAGATCGGCTTGGGAATCGTGCCAGCGTGAAAAGCGGGCACGATCCTTGTGTCGACGGTTCATTGCAACGATAAAGCATCCCTCCAGCTCACGAGGGATTTCCCCCCGAACATAGAGCTCGACGGGAGAGCAGCCATGGCTTTGCATTTCGCGCCTCCCCTCAGTAAATAGCTCAAGAACTCCCGCTTTCCGGGGGTATTGCGGGTCCTCTCAGGCCCTCCTTTGGCGTGGCGCCAGTAAACTTCCGAACGTGCCATCGGATGCCGCCATACTCGACACGCGCTTCATCAGCGAGTGTCAAATATGGATGTGACAACCGACTACGGCCCGGAGTCAGCAAATACTCAACATGGAACGTATCTTGTTCGAGCCCGCCAAACAGAGGCTTGTCCATCCATTCCACGACCCGAGTGTTATGCGCCACAGACATGCAACGGGCTTGCATGACGACGGGCTTTGCTCGATCGCGTCCTACAAAGGGCGTTTCATAGACGTTGTTCTGGACGACTTTTCCTAGCGCAAAGTGACGCTTCATGTGTTCGAGCGCCGTCGGGAAGCAGCCAGAACCCTGGACTAGGTGCCAGAATACTAGATCCCTCAGTGTGTAGAAATTCGTGTAATTGTGGAAGTCAACTTCCACGGGTTTATCATAGGCAGTGCGGTTGAGAAATGCAGTGACGTCCCCCTCGCCGAGTTGGCGAGCGAGATCACTTAACAGGCTAGTTGGCTTGATTTTGAACTCGCTGTCCGGCTGAACCGGGCCCATAAGGTTGAATCGGCTACCAATCCCCGCAATCACCAGATTGCCAATGATCGTCTGGCGATGCCCGTCGTGCACGATCGCAATTTCCTTTGCGATCACGTCGGCCTGCGACTCCTTGGCAAAGATCTCTGGCGTTGCCTCGAAGTCCCAGTCTGTCTCCTCGGCCTTACGGACAATCTCCTCCGCTCGGAGAACGCGCTCGGCGAATTCGGGCCCCCGAACCGGGGAGCTCGTCAACGCCATTCAATACTGCCAGCCACCTGCCAGAGGTTCGTAGGCCGTTGCGAGCCATGCCGCGAATTCGGCGGCGTCTTCAGCCGGCACTTCATGTTGAGCGAGATGATGTGCAACTAAAGTGCGGATTTCGCTTGGAAATGTGCTCATCCTAGTCTCCATCGTGACCAATAGAGTACAGAACGGCGAGGAAGCGAGAACGCGCCGACTTTATCGTCGCTTCTGATGACACGCAAGTGTCATGACGGCCCGGACAGACAACAGCGGGTGACAAAGCCATCGCCGACAACCCGACGGTGCAAGAGGGCGCAGCCATCGCAATCGGGCGAGTTGCTGGTCCGAAGGCCTAGGCGCCGGGATCCTCTTGTCAGGTCCGCCGCCCTCGGCGGCCGAGCCGGGCCGCTGTAGCGGCCGGTTGGGAAACCTAGGTTTCCCTTGGCGCACGGGACAGGCGCCGGCGCAAGGGCGGCGTCTTGTCGTCGGTCACCCTTGGGGCGGTATCCCCAAGGTTTCCGGCGCTGCGCCACCGGAAATCCCGTGTGATCCCCCTCCGCCCCAAGGAAGGGCAACCGCCTATCCCGGAAGAGGCGCCAATTCCCTTGCTCGCCCCTTCGGCAGGCGCCTTAGGTGGTATGCGCCACCGAAGCAATATCAAAGGGAATAGGACCATGACCAAGCCATCCGCGTCGTCGCCGGCGACTTCATCCTGTAGCGGCCACGTTTCGTCGATTCCGCGGCATGCGCCATCCGGGCCTATGAGTGGCCCACCGGCAGTCGACTGAGTATGACCGGTATGCGTCTCGAAGCGGTCGTTCGAATGCGAGGGCTGGAAGGACTGGAAAGGGTCGCGTCCGGTCATGTCCGCTCCGGGGCGCCGACCCGGACGGCCGGTTTCGGGTCGCCTTCGCTACGGGGCGCGGCCAGGAACCCGCCGGGCGCTGCGGATGCGGGTGATGTCCGCTATTGCCGCGCCAATGCGATGACCGCATATGGCGCGATCGAGACCCTAAGGCTGGCCCATCTTGACGAATTCGGATCGGAGCCGGGCTGCGGCGAAATCCACAAAGGCCCTGACCTTGGCGCTGGCCAGGCGTCCTTCCGGAATGACGAGATGGGCCGGCAGCGGCGGCAGCTCGTCTTCCGGCAGCAGGATGACGAGACGGCCCTCCCGGACATGCTGATCGATCTTATACGACATGATGCGGAGCACGCCCTCGCCATCGACGGCAGCATCGACCGCTGCTTGATCTGCATTCACCATCAGGCGCGGACGCATCCGCACGCTCCGGTTCATCCGCTGTCCCGGGACGGGCGGGAAGCTCCAGATCTCATTCGGACTCAGCTGGGCGATCGCGATGCAGTCATGGTCTGAAAGGTCGGCCGGCGCTGTGATCGGCGGCTTGTGCGCGAGGTAGTCCGGCGAGGCGCAGAGCACGCGCCTGACGTCGCCGACATGCAGCGCGATCATCGCCGAATCCGGCAAGGCCGCGATCCGGAGAGCCACATCCACACCCTCATCGATCAGGTTGATCATCTGGTCCAGCAGCAGGAGACGGATCTGGACGTCGGGGTGGGCTTTCAGGAACGCGCCGATGATCGGCCGCAGGATATGGGTCCCGAACATCACCGGCGCCGTGATCGTCAACGAGCCGCGCGGCACGGCTTGTTCGCCGGCGACCGACAGATCGGCTTCCTCGAGGTCGGTCAGCATGCGCCGGCAGGCTGTGGCATAGCGTTCGCCGGCATCGGTCAGCCGCAGGCCGCGGGTGCTCCGATGCAGCAGCTGGACGCCGACCTGGCGTTCGAGAAAAGCGATCGCGCGGGTGACCGCCGCCGGTGACCGGCCCAGCCGGCGTCCCGCGCCGGCAAGGCTGCCTTCGTCGAGGCTGGCGACGAACACGCGCATGGCGTCGAGTCGATCCATCGTCCTTGCGGCTGGCGAAAGAAAACCTTTCCGAGGATAGGCGTTCTGGCGGTCGGGACAAAGCCGTAGCCTTCTGCGGCGACAGGGTGGCCACGCCCCTCTGCAACCCGGCCAGAATGAGGAAGATCGAGATGCCAGCGACGAGACCGGCCGTCACCCATCACCGCACGGCCACCGTGGACGGCGTCGACATCTTCTACCGCGAGGCCGGCCCTGCCGATGCGCCGGTCGTGCTGCTGCTGCATGGCTTTCCGACCTCGTCGCACATGTTCCGCAACCTGATCCCCGCGCTCGCGGACCGCTACCGCGTGATCGCGCCGGATTACCCGGGCTTCGGCCAGAGTGCGATGCCCGACCATCGGGAATTCGCCTACAGCTTCGCCCATTGCGCCGAGCTGATGGATGGGCTGCTGGGGCAGCTCGGCGTGCGGCGCCATGCCATGTATGTGATGGATTACGGCGCGCCGGTCGGCTACCGCCTGGCGCTGAAGCACCCGGAGCGGGTCAGCGCGCTGATCGTCCAGAACGGCAACGCCTATGAGGAAGGCCTCAAGGAGTTCTGGAATCCCATCAAGGCCTATTGGGCGGACGGCTCGGCGGCGCATCGCGAGGCGCTGGCCTTCCTGGTGGCGCCGGAGACGACGAAATTCCAGTACACCGACGGCGTGCGCGATGTCTCACGTATCTCCCCCGACAACTGGGTCCACGACCAGGCGCTGCTGGACCGGCCGGGCAACAAGGACATCCAGCTCGACCTGTTCCTGGACTACGGCACCAATGTCCCGCTCTATCCCCAGTTCCAGGCCTTCTTCCGCGAACGCAAGCCGCCGACGCTGCTCGTCTGGGGCCAGAACGACCAGATCTTCCCGGCCGACGGCGCCCATCCCTACAAGCGTGACCTGCCGGACCTGGAGTTCCACCTGTTCGACACCGGCCACTTCGCCTTGGAGGACAAGGCCGACGAGATCTTCCCCCTGATCCACGACTTCCTCGATCGGAAGATCGGCCGGCCATAGCCCAAGCCCATTGTCTGGCTTTGTCGCGTCGCGGCTTCTGCCTGCGCCGGCTCGACCACCTACGCCGCCGGCGGCGGCTGGCTGACGCTGCGCGAGGTACGTCGGCCGCTCCAAGACCGACCAAGTCCGCTTCATCTGAGCCGGCCGCGATGGCCGGTTCCAGGCGCGCTCAGAGATCCGGCCTGACCAAGAAGGGCCGGGTACTGCGGGTTCGAGTGAATGTCCGGTGTCTGGGCGCCGCAGCTATGGCCGGATATGGCGCGCTGCTGCTGTTGGCCTGGGCGATGCTGGGCTGAGGGCTCCGGTTCAGCCGGGCTCTCGCGCCGACGTCCTCAGGCAGCGGTCAGAGGCTGATGCGGAAATGCGCGCCGCGGTCGCTTGGAACCATGGACA
>Ga0136846_1222653_pt1 | contig 48041 bp, 38 predicted proteins | sample HopSoiMetagenom2_FD_96841 | JGI IMG/M metagenome (GOLD analysis project Ga0136846, IMG submission 96841) | Grasslands soil microbial communities from Hopland, California, USA - 2 Assembly 2016 (version 4) | ecosystem: Environmental > Terrestrial > Soil > Grasslands | place: USA: Hopland...
GGTGAGATCGCCTCGCGCCATGACAGACGGCTTACCAAAACCGGGCCTCCGTGCGCAGCCGATCCACCACATCCGTGATCTGGACTCCAGACAGGACCTAGGGCGATCGCCGTGACCGCGCTGTGCTCGATCTCCTTGTTCGTCCTGCCCGCTCTCGCCCCGAGATCGGCGGGGCCTGGCTGATCTGGCAGGGAGCCCGCGAGCACCGCGGCGGATGGTGGATCGGCCCAGGCATCTTCGTCCTGGGCTTCCACGGCTTCGTCGCCACCTGACAGCCTGACGCGAGCTGCGGCCGGATCCTGGCTGCCTACGGCGGCGTGTTCGTCGCCGGGTCCCTGGCCTGGGGCATGGCCCTGGACGGCTTCAAATCCGACCGCTTCGACATCGCCGGTGCCCTGATCTGCCTGATAGGCGTCGCCGTCATCATGTACGCCCCTCGCACTTGAGAACCTCGGCTCTGCCGTTCCAGGTCAGGGTCGTCAGCGAAGCGCCGGACTTTAGGGCGCCCGGGCATTGACCTCGACGCGGTCGCCGTTGACCACCTGGCTGAGGGTGGCCGTGGAGCCGTCGGACAGGGTCGACGTACCCTTTTCGATCCACGCTGTCGAGCCGCTGACGACGCCCGGCTGGCGGTCGGCCAGGACCACGTCGTCCGCCAGCGGTGCTGGGTCATCGGCCTGGGATCTCGTCGACTCCATGACCACCGACTCACCATATAGGGGTCAACTATGTAATACAGGGGTAATGAGCTCGAAAGGTGACCAGTGGCACCTTTCGACACTGTGGCGACGGAAAAAATGGATCTCTCTTCTGGAACCTGTTGCCGATAGCCCGCACGAGAAGGCAGAGGAGGCCGAGGTCGTCGTAGAGAGCCTTGAAAAGCTCAGAGATGCCGGAGCCCTCACGCCGGAGCAGCTGATCGCGGGCGCACGGCAGGTGGAGAGTATCGGCCAGAGCGTCTCGGCTTTCGAGGTCTGGGCTCCCGGGTGGGTCAAGACCTCGGCCGCCAACTTTTCTCAGATCAAGGGCCTGGGAGGGGCCCTGACCGCGCTCGGCCTATTCGGGGACATCAGCACCTTGTTCTCCCCTGAAGACGGCGGAGTGCTGGGGACCGTGGACAGGCTCGATGCCGGAGCCAACGCCGCCCTGCTTGCTTGGGGTTTCGTGGCGGTGGAACCGATACCTGTGGTCGGCCAAGTTGCCTTGGTCGCAACAGGTTTGTACTTGGCCGGAGACTATGTCGCCAACCATTGGGATACCATCAAGCGCTGGGCCGGCAATGTCGGCCACTGGGCTTCGAGCGCGGCCTCGAAGGTCGGGGATGTAATGGGAGGCGTCGTCCTGACTGTCGGCGGCGGCATTGGGAACGCATGGGATTGGGTCTGGTCGTAGTGCTCCACCACTATTGCGGGAGCGATGGGGCAGATAACGGAAGCCATCGAAAGTCTGCAGACCGCGTGCGGATTGTGGCGAGGCGAGCCGCTGTTCGGTCTGCCCGGATCATATTTTGCGAATGTGGCGCTACGCCTTTCTGAGGAGCGACTCGCTGCGCTGGAGATGCTGCTCGACCTGCAGGCTAGAACCGGGTCCGGGGCGTTGGTAATTGGCGAACTCGCTCAGCTGGTCGAGGAATATCCGATGCGCGAGCCGTTCCGGGCCAGCCTGATGACGGCATTGCACAACTCGGGCCGGACGGTTGATGCCCTGACCGTCTTCGAGGACTGGCGACGCCTGGCCGCAGACTCGTACGGTTTGGATCCGAGTTCGGATATCAAGGAACTGCATATGGCAATCCTTCAAGGAGGCCGGGTTCATGCTGGTCTGACGGATGGCGTTGTCAACGTAGCGCCGGCGAATCAAGAAGATCTACCTTATGGTGAGGAGGAGCCGGTTGCGGTCGAAGCCGGATCGCGAAGGAAATATTTGCCGCACGACACCATGGATTTCTCTGGCCGGCAAGGCGAGATCGAACGCCTCCAGAAGGATGCCCGCGCAGCTCCATCGTCAGCATTGGCAATCTTGGCGATAAACGGTATGGGCGGGGTCGGGAAGACGGCGCTTGCGGTCAAGTTCGCACACGCCGCTGCCCCCGACTATCCCGACGGGCAGTATTTCGTCGATCTTCAGGGCTTCGCAACAGAGCGTGGACCACTCGGCCCTGCTGATGCTCTTGACGTCCTGCTCCAGCAGCATGGATTGCCACCGGAATCGATTCCGCCGGACCTTGATGCACGGAGTGCGGTCTGGCGGGCGGAGATGGCCGGCAAGAAGGCCATCATCCTGTTGGACAACGCAGTCGACACCAAGCAGGTGAGACCGCTGCTTCCGGGAGCGGGCGGGCCGTTGGTGGTGGTCACCAGCCGCCGTCGGCTGGTGACGCTCGTGAGCGCCTCGTCGATGTCCCTGGGGCCACTGGACCTGCAGGACGCGCGGAGACTGTTCGTCAGGATTGCCGGTGCCGACCGTGCGAGTGCGGACGATGGTGGCGTAAGCACAATCGTGGAACATTGTGGCCGCCTGCCATTGGCCATCCGGATCGCGGCAGCGAGGTTCCGGGATCGTCCGAGTTGGACTCTGTCGTATCTGACGCGACTGTTCGAGGGCGCGAAACGCCGGTTGCCGCTTCTTCAGTCCGAGGATGCGGGGGTCGGCGCGGCATTGGCGCTGTCCCATAGTCATCTACCCAGTGAAACCGCGCGGTTGTTCCGACTTCTCAGCGTATGCCCAGGACCGGAGTTCGACGTGCGCGCAGCCGCGGCGATCGCCAGGGTTACCGAGGACGAGGCGGGCATGGTTCTGGAGTCATTGTTCGACGACAACCTGATCTTGCAGGACGACCCCGGCTGGTACAGCTTCCACGACCTGATCAGAGAGTGCGCCACCGAGCTCTGCGCCTTGCTCGAGTCGGAACAGGACGTTCAGCTTGCTCATGAAAGGCTCGTGGACTCGTATTTGTCGCGTGCCACGGTTTGGTGCGAAGGCTTGGCCCGAGGGCCGTTCCGCCGCGAGGCGGATGTCGATCACATTTGGCCGACTGACCCGGAGGAGCCTGTCTCCGAACCGGAATCCTACGAAGTCTTGGGGCGTCACAGCCGCAATCTGATCGAGACGGCGCGTTCCGCGCTCGGTAGGAGTACGCCGCGACGAGCATGGCAGATGGTTTGTGCCATTCAGCCCTTGCTGCGTCAGCGCAACTACCCTGGTGACTCCCTTGAGCTTTTCGAGCAGGCGGCGTCGAAGGCCCGTGACATCGAGGATCTTGAAGGAGAGTCACTCTGCCTGATGGGCATGGCTCTGGTCCTCCGCGAACGATTCCAAATCGAGCGTGCCATGAAGACCTTCGAGGACGCCCTGGCCCTGAGCCGCCAGGCCGGTGACGCGGACTTGGAAATGTCGCTGCTTACTGAGCTTGGCATAGCCATGGTCCAAGGTGAGCGGCACGAAGAGGCGCGGAGGTACTTCGAACAAGCACAGCGCGCGGCACGTGAACTTGATGAAAAGGGGCTTCTTGCGGCGCTCTCCACCAACCTCGGGGTCGTCTGTCGTGCTCTTGGCGCCAGTGCCGAAGGGCTCGGACACCTCGACCGGGCGCTCCGAGATCATCGTGAACTTGGCGAGCCGTTGATGCAGGCCATGGACTTGCTCAACATCGGCGCGATCCTCCTCCAGGACGGACGTTTTGCGGAGTCTGAGAAGCACCTGACCGAGGCCAGCCGTATGGAATGTCTTTTCGTGGGACAGGCAGGAATGATCAGCGCGACGGCATACGCGCACCTCGCCGTTGTCAGACGGATATTGGGAGACGACTCCATGTCCGCCGACAACGGCAGAAATGCCCTGGCGCTGGCGCGAGAGCTTCATATGCCGGATATCGAGTGCGAAGCCCTGAATGCCCTCGGCGAGTCCTTTCTCGGCGCGGGGGACCTACAGGGCGCCGAAGCTTCGTTCCGGCAGGCGATACTCCTTTCTCGAAACAGAAATCTCCGTTCTCTCGAGGCTCGCGCTCAGGAAGGCTTTGCGCATATCCATCTTCAAAGGAACGCCCTTGCTATGGCGCTGTTGCACTTCGAGCAGGCCGTCGACGCGTACCCACCGGCGGTGGTCGGTGTGCGGAACCCGATGGTCCATCTCGCGGACATCGACAACCGTGACGTGCGTTGCATGCGGTGCCTGCGTCACATCGACGATGCCGCGCCGGCGAGTGCGGACGATGCTGCTTCGACCCAAATCAGCTCCCGGTGGGTGTGGTAGCCCAAGGCGAGGTTGACGTCGATCATGTGGGTGTTCTCCGCCGAGGTGCTCGTGTGGATGCGTTCGAGGTCCGGCCACGCGTCGAGGAGCAAGCCCATCATCCGACCCTTCAGGGCTTTACCCAGGCCGTGTCCACGGTGTGCTTCGAGTACGGCGGTCTGAGCTTGGTAGGCGACGTCAGGCCGGAAGGAATACCTCATTATCCGGGTCAAGCCGACGACATCGTCCGTGTCCTTGACCGTGGCGACCACCACACGCTCGTCTACGCCGTTTGAGATCGCGTTGTGCTCGTCTTCGCGGATCCGTTCAGGTGTCCACAAGGCTTGCTCCCGGTAAGCGCTACGTCCCAGTGGCGCGTCTGCGATCGCCTGCAGCGCGTTGCAGTAGGACTTGATCAATCCTTCGGGCACGGACCCCGTCCAATGACGCAGTTGGTAGCCCGGTGCCACTGGGAAGCGGTACCTGCGGGGCGCCTGCTTGGTCTCCAGAGCTTGGATGACCGTGCGGTTGGTGATCTCGAAGCCGAACCTCGCCGCCCAGGCGGCGCCTGGAGACCCGGTCTTCACCGGAGTGCCGATGACAGTTTCACGACCTGATTCGATGACGGCGGGCATTGCGGACCGCAACAGTTGGGATCCGATGCCGCCGCGGCGGTGGTCTGGATGGACCATGACCTCCAGATGGATGATTCCGGAGTTCACACCGTCAAGCAGGGTGGTCTGGACGATACCGACGACGCGTCCATCGAGGTAGGCGGCCCAATAGGAGCAGGCAACCCCGTGGAAGGGTGGTATGCGGAGCTCGCCCACTGCTGCCTCGTACGTCGGCGGAGAGTCCTCCGGATCGTCAATCGCCGTCATCGCGACTCGCATGGCATGGAAATCTGCCAGCTCCTGCTCCTCGGCAATGTTCGGATCGAAAGTACGGATAGTCAGCGCCATGGTTTTTCCTTGGTCGTCAGCGAAAGTTGATAGTCGGTCAGGCGGTTGGCTGGCCTGGATGGTTGTTAGAAGCTGCTTACAAGCTCACCAGAGGTCGGCCGGAAGGACCGAATCGTCCGTTGTTTTTCTCTGCCGGCCCCGCCATGTACTGCCAGGACTGTTGCGATCATGATGAGGGAAAAGCTTTCAAGACCCAGAGCCAAGGCGATTCCACCGTGCAGAAGGCCGGCGAGAAGCGCGGCGGCTCGCGTTGCCCGGACTGAAAGTGCACAAGCTGCTATTACCAGTTCTATGAATATTGTTGTCCAGGAGATCGCCTTGGATAGAGCGGCGGATTCCAGGGCTGGTTCAACCAGATGGCGGACTCCAAGTGGCAGTCCGTTGCTCGGATCAACGAAGACACTCGTCATGGCCGTGCCGTTGCGCCATTCCGGGTACATGAGCTTCGATAGGGCGGCTTGGCCGTAGATAATGGTGGTCTGAATTCGAAGGGTGCACCAAGCTGCGTAGGAACTGCCTCGCCAGGTCGAGGTAAGCCCTTTTCGCGGGTGGGTCCAGTGCCACGTTCTGCGGTCGCCCAGCAACATCGGTATCAGCAGCAGTGTGACGACAGCCGCGACACTGTCGCCGCCGTCGGACAGAGTGACGTCGGCGTTGAAGCTGCACGCCAGATACCAATGCGGGACGCAGGTCCATTGAGGCCGGATGCCTGAGGCGACCAGTAGGAGCAGAACTATTGCCAGGATTCGGACGGTCCCCAATGCGTGGGACGATTGTCCCGAAACGCACCACAGGGTTAACCCTCTGTCTCCAGCGCACGTTGATTCGCCTGGCGTCCCTGCACCGTAGGCGAAGAGCTTCGAATCCGGCGTCAGAAGGATTCCGAGGAGCTCGGCGACTGCGATGAGAGTCCTGACAACCCCCAGCAGCCTGACGTCAGGATTGAAGGATTCGGCGCGACGAAGTGTGTTGTCGGCTAGGCGCCGCATGTGATCTCGACGTTCGCGATCTTGAGTATCTTCCAATGCTCCATCCATTGCCGTGTATCGGCGGTCCATCGCTTTGGGCTCTCAATGCCCAATAGGTAATGACCGCACAAGGACGGCTGACGCGCGGTGTCGGTCAACCTTTCGATTGGTAGTGCGAGACCGGCGCTGGTGCAGGCGTCCGGCGCCAGCGCGCTACAATTCAGCCACGCGCTCACGGGAACTTCCTCGACAGCAGAGTTGATCTCGACGAACTGAGTCAGTTGGCCTCTGCTGAGCCCCCAGGCGTTATTTGCACTCATTTCAAGTTGGTTGAGCGGCTGAACTCGGTTTTCGCCCGTGACCGAGAAGGCCGTGTAGGCGTCAGCATCCGGCTCGCTGTCGAAGAAAGTCCATCCCTGCGGCCAGAATGTTGACAGGGCTCTGGCCTCCGGGTGCAGCCACCTATTCTCTTTTATTTGCGGACTGAGCTGGAGGAGCGACGCGGCCATCATTACGGCTAATATTGCCCCCGTGAACAGAAAGCCGCGCCGTGCGTCCGATCGGGTTTCCGGCCGCTGCGTGAGAGGCCGTGCGATCTTAATCAACGTCAGTGGTCAGCACCGAGGGCATGCGCTCCAGTTCCTATGCATGACTGATGAGTCGTGCGCGCCGTGGTTCGCTGCCGTGACGCCGACTATCGTCAGTATTCCGATGACGAAGCCGGCTATGGCCGTTCGCATAGGTCGATCATTCCCCTCGTCTACGCCCGGGTCGAAACCCGGCGGAGCTGGCTTTGGCTGACACGAAGGTTAGAGGAACCCAATACTCTCTCAATATCGTGGCCATCCTCGTGATCGGGTGGTCGGCCGATGGCCTCCGCACAAGCGCACACCACTGATGCGGGACAGCACCGCGGTCTCAAGGTCCTGATAAAAGCATGATGCCACGGATTCACAGAGTCAGGAATTGTCCCTGCGGGGAGTCTGCGATCTGCACACCGCGCAGGTAGGAGGCCTGCACGACGCCGCGCAGTGCACGTCCCTCATAGGGAGTGACAGGGTTCTTGTGATGGAGGGCGGCGCCGTCGACCGTGAACTCGGCCTCCGGATCGAAGACCACGAGGTCGGCGTCGCACCCCGCGGCGATCCGGCCCTTGGCCGGCAGCCCCGCCAGGTCGGCGGGCCCGGACGCCATCCATCGGGCGACCTGGTCCAGACCGTGGCCGCGCGCCCGGGCGCCGGTCCACACCGCCGAGAGCCCGAGCTGAAGCGACGAGATCCCGCCCCAGGCCGCGGCGAAGTCACCGGTGTCGAGGCGCTTGAGGTCCGGCGTGGAGGGCGAGTGGTCGAACACGACGATGTCGATCACTCCCGCGTCCAGGGCTGCCCACAGCGCGTCGCGGTCGGTGCCGTCGCGGATCGGGGGACAGCATTTGTACTGTGTGGCACCGTCCTCGATCTCGTCGGCGCCGAAGGTGAGATAGTGGGGGCAGGTCTCGACCGTGATGCGGACGCCGTCGGCTTTGGCGGCGGCGATGCGCGCCAGGGCCCCGGCCGCTGCGAGGTGGAGGATGTGGGCGCGTGCGCCGTGCTGCCGGGCTGCGCTGATGACAGCGGCGATGGCGCTGTCCTCGGCGGCTGCCGGCCGGGAAGCGAGGAAGTCGCGATACCGGATGCTGGAACGGCCCTCCTTCAGGGCCGCAGCGTCCTCGGCGTGGACGATGAGCAGACCGTCGAACCGGGCGATCTCGCGCAGCGCGGCATGCATCTCCGGAACGGTGAGCGCAGGGAACTCCTCGACTCCGGAATCGGCGAGAAAACACTTGTACCCAAACACTCCTGCCTCGTGCAGCGGCCGTAGTGCGAGGGTGCTGCCGGGGATCGCACCGGCCCAGAATCCGACGTCGACGAAGCACTTTCCGGCCGCCGCCTTGCGTTTCGCATCCAAGGCGGGGACGTCGACGGTTGGTGGTATCGAGTTCAGGGGCATGTCGATGAGCGTCGTCACGCCTCCGGCCGCGGCCGCGCGCGTCGCCGAGGCGAAACCCTCCCACCCGGTGCCCCCCGGCTCGTTGACGTGGACGTGGGTGTCCACCAGACCGGGCAGCAACGCGGTGTCGGCCAGGTCGAGGTCGTTCGTGGCGATCAGGGCGTCGCGGTGGCCTCCGACGGCCGCGATGACTCCGTCACGGACACAGACCGCCGCCGGCCGGACACCGTCGGGCAGAACCGTGCGGGAGGAGCGGAGGACAAGGTCGAAGGGTTCTGTCATAGATGTTCGCCAATCTCGGGGGCCACGACGGAACTTCGGCGGAGGTCGGTGATGTGATGGATTGAACCGCTCCGGGTTTGGTCCAGGCTCGATCTTTTTGGAAGGATCGAGTCGTTATGTCGAACAGGAAGCCATACCCCGCTGATCTGCGGGATCGGGCGGTGCGCCTGGTATTGGAGACCGAGGACCAGTACCCGTCCCGGGATGCGGCGGTGAAGTCCATCGCGGCCAAGCTCGGGATCGGGACGGCCCAGAGCTTGCGGAACTGGGTGCGTCAGGCCGAGGTCGATGCCGGTGCCCGGCCCGGGGTCAGTACCGAGGAAGCTGCCCGGATCAAGGCGTTGGAGCGGGAAAACGCCGAGCTGCGGCGGGCCAATGAGATCCTCAAGGCAGCAGCAAGTTTCTTCGCGGCCGAGCTCGACCGGCCACATCGACGCTCGTGAGATTCATCGACGAGCACCGGGACCGCTTCGGCGGCGTCGAGCCGATATGCACCAGGCTGACCACGCACGGTTGCCCCATCGACCCGTCCACCTACTACAAGATCAAGAAATGGCCGGTCTCGGCCCGGACGGTCCGCGACGCCGAGCTGACCGCCCTGATCAAGCAGATCCACGCCGCCAACTACGGCGTCTACGGGGCCCGCAAGGTATGGCACGAGCTGCGCCGGCAGGGCTACGCGGTGGCCCGCTGCACCGTGGAACGCCTGATGCGCGCTGCCGGGCTGGCCGGAGCGGTGCGCGGACGCAAAATCCGCACCACCGTGCCCGATCCCAGCGCCGAACGCGCCCCAGACCTCCTCAAGCGTGCCTTCGTGGCTTCGGCCCCGAACCGGGTCTGGGTCGCGGACTTCACCTACGTCGGCACCTTCTCCGGCATCGTCTACGTGGCCTTCGTCGTGGACACCTTCTCCCGACGGATCGTCGGCTGGTCAGCCGCGACCAGTAAGCGCACACCACTGGTGCTCGCCGCGCTGGAGATGGGCCTGTGGCAGCGCGACCGCGCCGGCCAGGAGCGGGACGGGCTCATCCATCACTCGGACGCAGGATCGCAATACACCAGCTTCCGGCTTGCCGCTCACCTAGCCGGCGAGGGCATCGCCGCCAGTATCGGCACCGTTGGCGACGCCCTGGACAACGCGCTCATGGAATCGGAAATCGGGCTCTACAAGACCGAGCTGATCAAACGCCTCGGCCCCTGGCGAACCCTCGCCGACGTGGAACTGGCCACCGCCGAATGGACCGACTGGTACAACAACCGCCGCCTACACGGTGAGATAGGCCACGTCCCACCAGCCGAATACGAGACAGCCTTCTACCAAAACCAGCCAACACCCCAGCTCACAACCCAACCCTAGAGTCTGGACCGAAACCGGGGCGGTTCAGTCTGTCAAGCGGCGCGGGTCGTAGGCTTGGTGGTGGCGGATCCGGGTAGTGACTTGTCCGAAGAGTCGGCTGTCGGAGTTGAGCCGGCCGCGCTGGATATGACTGTCGCCTCCGCGTGTCCACCCGGATCCGCCGCTCGTACTGTGCGACGTTCGTCGGCGATCATGACGCCAAATGTGGTCGGCCAAGCGGCGCTTGAGGCAGCGTTTGGCTTCCCTCGCGCTTTTGCCTTCAGCCACCTTCCGGTCGTAGTACGCGCGTCCAGGGCTGGCCGGCATGCGGATCTGGATCACGGCGATGGTGTGCAGTGCTGAGTTGAGCTGGCGGTCGCCTTTGCGGGAGAGACGATGGCGTGCCTTGTCTGCACTGGCGACCTCGATCGGCGCGGTGCCGCAGTAGTTCGCGTACACAGCCGCGGTCTGGAACCGCCCGATGCGCCCGGTGCGCGCGATCAGCCGGGCGGCCATGACCGGCCCGATTCCCGGTGTGGCCATCAGTGTGCTGCCGGAGTGCCTCGACATGCGTGCGCAATGTCTCGGCATTCGCCGCCAGCTGTGCGTCCAGGGTGCGAAGTTCGGCTACGAGGTCTTTGGCCAGCTGCTTGCGTACCTGCTCGACCGGCCCGGCAGGTCGGATCCGGCCGAGCATCGCCGCCGCGGTGGAGGCTGTGAGCTGAAGCGGTGCGCCACCGGGCAGCAGGTCGCGCAGCACCGCGTGCAACTGGTTGACCGTGCCCACCCGAGACTGGGCCAGATTCACCCGCTGCCCATCGAGCAGGGCAAGCACCGTAGCGTGGCCCTCAGCTGCCACTTGGCGGGACTCGCCCTGCAACGCGGCGATGGTCGCGGCCGCGGCGGCGTCGATCGCGTCGCTCTTGCGGCCGCCGCCGCGCGAGAGCTGCCGAACGCGGGCGGTGGCGGAGGCGTGCACGTCCACGACACTCTCGCCGCGAGCCAGAAGCCACTGCGCGAGATGGCGTCCCAGGCCGGTGGCACCCTCCACAGCCCAACGTCGCTCAGGCCACCGCCTGGCCCAGGTCAGCAGCCGGCGGTACTCCGGCAGCGTGGCCTCGATACGGATCGAGGCGATCGGCCGGTTGCTCATCGGCTCCACCGCTGTGGCGGTGTGGGTCGACTTGTGCGGGTCGAGACCGAGCAGGATCATCGCGAAATTCCTCTGGGCTAGCCGGCTAGGGACGATCCACGGTCGACATGCCGACTTCCGGAACCGGTCAAATGCCCGGGTCACGCCTCTGTTAAGTCAGGCCGTGGACAGGTCCCGGCCGGAGAACACACTCCGGGAGAGTCAAGGTTCGACAAGCGGTTCACGAGTCACCTCGGCCAGCACCCTACGGCACGCTACGGGCAGCCAACCCGACCACGAACCGCTACCCCTATATAAGTCAGCGGTTCACTCTGATCGGCAACCACGGGAGCTACGGCAGCGGCGGGTCCTGGCCGACGGGTACCAGGTGCACCAGATCGTCGCGCCGTTCGGCTGCGGGAACGTGTGGAAGAGCGATGACTCGGACCTCGGGGGCGTCGGCGGGTACGCCGTCAACGTCACCGGCCAGTCGCGGTACACGGCGGACCCGAACGTGGTCTACAGCAGCAACACCGTGACGCGGGCGGTGACGGGGCTGAGCAACATCGCCGTGACTGCTGGGGGACGATCGGGCCGCGGGAGTCGGGGCCGGCCGGTGGTGCGACGCCACGGCAGGCAACGGCCCAGGTCGGCACCGCGCCGATAGTACGCAAGAGCGCCGGGATCTTCTTCCCGACGCTCCTCCACGCGACAGCCGACAGCTACCAGCCTGTCAGCCACCCACTCTCAGCGACCACCCAGCCCGGCAACCCGGTCAGACGACCGCTCCCCCCACCAGCAACGTCGCGTCCACCAGCCGGTTCGAGAATCCCCACTCGTTGTCGTACCACACGAACACGTGCACATGGCGCCCATCGATCACCTGCGTCAGCAACGAGTCGAAGATGCAGGACGCCGGGTCCCGCACGATGTCCGCCGAGACGAGCGGGTCCGCCGTGTAGCGCAGGATCGGCGACAGCTCGCCGTCCGCGGCCTTGCGGAACAGCGAGTTCACCTCCTCCGCGGTCGTGTCGCGGGCGACCCGGACGGTCAGGTCGGTCAGGGAGCCGACCGGGACCGGCACGCGGACCGAGTAGCCGTCGAGCTTGCCCTGCAGGTTCGGCAGGACCAGGCCGATGGCGCTGGCGGCGTTGGTGGTTGTCGGGATGGTGCTGAGGTTGGCCGCGCGGGCGCGGCGTGGGTCGGCGTGCGGGCCGTCCTGGAGGTTCTGGTCCTGCGTGTAGGCGTGGATCGTGGTCATGGTGCCGTGCTCGATGCCGAGCCCGCTGTCGAGGACCCGGGCCATCGGGGCCAGGCAGTTCGTCGTGCACGACGCGTTGGAGACGATCGTGTGCCGCTCCGGGTCGTAGAGGTCGTCGTTGATGCCGATGACCAGGGTGAGGTCGGCGTTCTTCGCTGCGGCGGAGACGACGACCTTCTTGGCGCCCGCCTTGATGTGCGCGCGGGCCTTGGCGGCGTCGTTGAAGACTCCGGTCGACTCGATGACGACGTCGACGCCGAGCCGGGCCCACGGCAGCTGCGCCGGGTCGCGCTCGCTGAGCGCCTCGACGACGATGTCGCCGACGCGGATGGTGGAGCCCTCCACCGCGACCGGCTTCTGCAGCGGGCCGTACACGCTGTCGTACTTGAGCAGGTCGGCCAGGCTCTTCGCGCTGGTCAGGTCGTTGACGGCGGCGACACGGACGTCGGCGCCGGATTCGAGCAGGGCTCGGAAGTAGCTGCGGCCGATGCGACCGAAGCCGTTGATTCCCACAGTGATCGTCATGATTCCCGTTCTGATGGTGGGGAGCCTCGTAGCACTGTCTGAGCGGTATGTAGTGCTTCGCAAGCGATGATGTATTCGTTATGAACAGGATATCCACGACCACCGCGCCGGGCATGGAGGTCTCACGGATCAGGACTCTGCCAGCCAAACCGGGCGTCTCAGGCTGTCCTGGTCGAATACTCGGATACCATCCTTGACCTGGGCGATCGGCGCATACGATCATTGCCCGTGGCTATGCGACTGCTGTACCGGATCCTAGTCCAGATGTTGTCCTGGCTGGTGTTGTTGGCCCGGTCCTCAGCGTCAAAGGATGTCGAGATACTCGCGCTGCGTCAGGAGGTCTCGGTACTGCGCCGAGCGAACCCGAAGCCGCGGATCGGCTGGAGTGACCGGGCTGTGCTGGCCGCGCTGTCCCGCCTGCTGCCCAAGGCGCTGCGTGCACACCGAATCGTGACCCCCGGCACACTTCTACGCTGGCACCGTTCTCTGCTTGCCGCGAAGTGGCGCCAGCCCAAGCCGGTAGGACGCCCGCCGATCTCTGACGATGTGGTGGCGTTGATCATCCGGCTCGCCACCGAGAACACCACCTGGGGTGTCGTTCGCGTCCAGGGCGAGTTGCGCAGGCTCGGACACCGCGTGGCCGCCTCCACCATCCGCAAGATCCTGCGGGCACACCGGATCCCGCCGCCGTCCCAGCGCGACGACACCTGGCGCACGTTCCTGCGCTCCCAGGCTGAGACGATCCTGACGATCGACTTCCTGCACGTAGACACCGTCATGCTGAAACGACTCTACGCGGCTGTCTGACGGTCCCCCGAGTTGCCGGAGGCTCAAGATCGTGTGGTGATTGATCCACGTGAGAGGAGCCGGACTGATGGCAGCGCATATGAAGTATCCGCCGGAGTTGCGGGAGCGCGCGATCAAGCTGTATCGCACCTCCCGGGTGTTCACCCGCTCCGCTCTTCCTGTTTCAGGAGCCGGGAGAGTTCGACCCTTGAGGTGATGTTCAGTTTGACGAACGCACGTCGGAGGTGGGTGCTCACCGCGGCCGAGGTGGCCTCCGCGACGGCAGCCGCTGTCGGGCGCACTCGCCGGGCGCGCAGGTCCCGGCGACCGTGGCCGTGGCCGCCAGCGGGTACGCCGGGTCGATCGGACGGTAGTCGCAGCCCTGGACACGTGCCCCCTGAGCGCGTCGTCGGGCCAGCGCGATCCTGGCCGAGCTGCACGACGAATGGAAGGGACGCCGACCGCCGCTTCCTCTGGCGAAGGCTCCATGGACGTGCAGTGCGACCACCGGTCATAGTGGACAATCGCGTTCCCGGCAACCAGCCCGGATCACCCAGTCGGCCCCGGATCCGGGACGCCGTGGCGGCGCGCAGCGTCTTGAGGTGAGATTCGGGCAGCCGTCAGCCCGCCGCACCAAGCAGCCGCTCGAGCGCTGCGCGATCGATCTTCCCGTTCGGCACACGGGGCATCTCGCTGACGACGATCACCTTGTTGGGGATCATGTATCTCGGGAGTCGGTCGACCAGGCGGGCAAGTATCTGCTCCCCGACGGAGGCCGTACTCGTTTCCCCGGCGACGACGAATGCCGTCATGCCCGCAACCGCGGTCACAATGCATGCCGCAGAACGAACGACGGGATCGATGCAAATGGCATGCTCGACTTCACCGAGTTCGACCCGGTTGCCACGTATCTTCACCTGGCGGTCCGTACGGCCCCGGATGGTTAGACCGCCTTCTTCCTCCACGACGCCCAAGTCCCCGGTGTCGTACATACGGGAACCGCTTGTTCCGGTCGGATCAGGAAGGAAGGCCGCCGCTGTGCGGCCGCCTTGCCTCCAGTAGCCGAAAGCGATGCCGGGGCCGGACAGGAACACCGTACCCTCAGACGATGCCTGGAGCGGGGACAGATCGTCGTCCAGTACGTGGAAGGCCGCAGGGGCGACGCTGTTCCCGGCGAATCCGGGCGGCGCCGACGAGGTCGACACCTCCGTACGCGTGATCCACACCGTCGCTTCCGTGGGGCCGTAGACGTTGATCAGCCGGGGACCCGCGTCATCGGGTCGAAGCAGGTCTACAAGTTCGCTCGGGAAGGGTTCCCCGCCGATCATCAGTACCCGGGCTCGCCGCAGGCCGGCGAGCGTCGCCGGGTCGTGGCACAGCAACCGGGCAGTCGACGGTGTCAGGACCGCGTGGGTGACGTGCCCGGCCGGGGTGCCGTCGGCGAATCCGGACTCGAACAGACCCGTGGGGTCGTTGGGCCCGATGACTACGGTATGTCCCCGCGACGTCGCCCAGAGGAAGTCGATGACGGACAGATCGAAGCCGACGCTGCAGACCGACTGCCATATCTGCCGCTCGCCCACACGCTCCGGCGCCTCCTCCCTCACCTCGGCATCCATCATGGCAAGAAATGCCTGGAGCGAGCGCTGCCCCACCGCGACCCCTTTGGGGGCACCCGTCGATCCGGAGGTGTACATGATGTAGGCCACACGGTCGCCGTCCGGCGCCGGAGACCACTCGCGCTTCGGGCCGGGCTGGTCGGCCGCCACGGTCTTCCATGGTCCGGCTCCCAGCAATCCGGCCGACCCCGAGGTCGTCACCAGCAAGTCGGCACCGCTGTCGAGGAGGAAGGCCCGAAGCCGGGACCGCGGCACAGCAGGGTCCAGGGGGAGGAATGCCGCACCGACGGCCTCGACAGCGAGCAGCGCCGCCACCAGGAGCCGTCCGCGTTCGAGGTGGACGCCGACGAGCCGGTCGGCTGGTCTATGACGCGACAACTCAGCCGCGAGCCTGTTCACCTCGTCGAGGAGCCCTCGGCGATCGATGAGGCCCTGCGCGTCCACGACAGCCGGCTGACCTGGGTCTTCGACGGTGTGTGAAGCCAACAGCGCATAAACGGATTCGGTCACTATTCGTCGTCCTCCGGGCACGGTTTACGAAACGTCTCAGCCCCCGAGCCTGAGAGAAAGAAGATCGAGCGCCTCGGTGAACTCGTCGACCGGCCCGCCGAAACCCAGCCGTACCCGGTCGGGATGCCCGAAGGCGGCGCCCGGAACGAGCAGTACCCCATCTGCGGCGCCCAAGAGGCGGCACACGTTCCGAGTGTCGGAGTGGTTGCGCAGACGGGGAAACGTGGTGACGCCGCCTTGGGCCGGTATGTAGTCGACGTGCTCGACATGGCCGGCCGCCCATCGGGTGAGCGACGACCGGTTTGCCGCGGCCTGGAGCAGCCGCGGTCCGATGAACTTCTCCGTGTTCTGCACGACACCGGTAGCGATGCGTTCCAGCAGCGGAGACAGGCTCAGGACATACACGTCCCGGGACGGGATCATCCGGGCGATGACATCCGGGTGGGCCAGACACCAGCCGAACCGCATCCCGGGCAGTCCGAATGCCTTGGAGAAAGTCCCGATCGAGATCGTCTTCGGGTACACCAGGACGGGATCGGGCAGCGGTGCCGACTCGTAGGTCAAGTCCGCCAACGACGCGTCCCAGACGAGGTAGGCGTCAGCGGTGCGAGCGATCTCGACGATTCGGTGCAGTTGGTCCGCGGTGACGGTGGCGCCGGTCGGGTTGTGCGGGAAGTTGAGGATGATCGCCGCCGTCCGCTGCTTCGAGACGAGCGCTGCCAATTCCTCGACGTGTGGGGCGAAGCCCGACTCCGGACGCAATGTCCAAGCCGAAACCTCGCAGCCCAGAACTCGCGGTATCGATGAGTGCGAGTGATACGAGGGTTCGAGGACCACCACATGATCGTCCGGTCGTAACACGGCAAGCAGTGCCGAATAGATCGCCTCGCTCGCGCCGTGCGTGGTGACCACCCAGTCAGGTTCTCCTGCACCCCAGCGGTCGGCGATGGCCTGCCGAAGCGTACGGTCCCCGGTGCAGGGGCTGTCCTTGAAGATCACCGAATCGAGTTCTGCGGAAGTGATGCCGGCCAGTTCCCGGACCGTCCGGAGGGCGTAATCCTGCACGCCGCTGGACCCGATGTCGAACTTGGCCTCGAAGTAGTAGTCCCGCATCCAGTCTTCGAGGAAGGCTGGTTCGAAGCCCATCCGGCACCCCCGTGGCGGTTCATCAGGAATCGAATCTCAACGTGCCAACGTTCCGGCGAGGTGTCAAGGGCGCCGCGGGCGTCACGAGCGGTGGGGTTGCCAAAGTGTCGGTTTTTCCCGATACTTAATGTGTGGCCGACGACCCGTCCGGAAAGCATCCCCAACCACTCGAGCTGACGGACATCATGCAGTTCAAGGCACTGAGCAGCTTGGCCCGGCAGCGCATCCTCGGCGTCCTCGTCCATCGAAGCGCGACCATCGGCGCGCTCTCGACCGAGCTCGCAATGCCGCGCGGAAGCGTCGGATACCACCTCCGCGTGCTCTCCGACGCCGGCCTGATCGTGCCCGCTCAGACCGTTCAAGTGCGCGGCGGGACGGAGATCCACTGGGCTGCGATCGCGACCGGTTTCGACCTGACGGCGTTCGCCGAGCTGGCAGCCCCGGCCGAGCTTCTCAGGAGGGCCGCGCAGGAGCTCGCGCAGGCTGATCACGGCGGCATGGAGTACGCACGGGTCAAGCGCATACGGCTTCGGCCGGAGACCTTCGCGGCATTCGTCGACCAGTTGCAGGGCGCCTTCGACGACCTCGACGCGAACTCGGCCGAGCCCGACGACCAGGAGGGCACGGGCGTGACGCTCGCGATCGCCCTCTATCGGAACCAGCCCAAGGAGGATCGCTCGTGAGCGCCGTCGACAAGCCGGCTGACGTGGTCGCCGAGACCGCCGTCGGGAAGCGTCTTCCGGCGAACTATTGGCGGCTGTGGGGATCCTCCACCTCGTCCAACCTCGGCGACGGGGTCCGCGCGACCGCCATCCCACTGCTCGCGGCGGCGCTGGATCCGCGGCCGATCGTCGTCGCGGCCCTCAGTGCGGTCGGCTACCTTCCCTGGCTGGTGTTCTCCCTCATCGCCGGCGGAGTGGCCGACCGAGTCGACCGCAGACGGCTGATGATCCGTCTGCAACTGGTGCGGATCGCGGTGATGGGTTCGTTCTCGGTGCTGGTGACGGTCGGGCGAGGCGAGATCGTCGTCCTGTTCGCCGTCGCGCTCGTCATCGGTGTCACCGAGGTCTTCTTCGACACCACGGCGGCGACGGCGGTTCCGTCCGTGCTGCCGAGCACCCAGCTCGAACAGGGCAACTCGCGCCTGTACGCCGCAGAGATCACCGCGAACGAGTTCGTGGGATCGCCCCTCGGCGCCGGTCTGTTCGCACTACGGCCAGCGGCGCCTTTCTGGTTCGGCCTGCTCGGGAGCTCGACGAGCGGGCTGCTGCTGTCGCGCATCACGGTGCCGTTCAATCCGCCGAGTGCCGATGACGACACGGCCGAGCAGGACTCGTTCGCCGCGTCGATCCGGGACGGCGTGCGTATGGCTCTGGCCTCGCCGTTCCTGCGTGCCTGGACCGTCGTCCTCTCGATGGCCAATCTGGCCCGGGCCATGACGATCTCCGTGTTCGTCCTCTACGTGCTCGACCTGCTGCATGGCGGGAAACTGACGTTCGGCGTCCTCACCGCGATGTCGGCGGTGGGAGGGCTCGCCGGCGGCTGGCGGGCCGACCTGCTCATCGAGCGTCTCGGCCGAAGGGCCGCGGCCGTGCTCGGCACCACCCTGATGATCAGTTCCAACCTGATCCTGGGCTTGGTGGTGCAGACCGAGATGGCCGCGCTGGCTGGGTTCATGTTCGGTGCGGGTGTCGGCCTGAACAACGTCCTGTTCATTTCGATGCGCCAGCGGATGGTGCCCCCCGAGTACCTCGGTCGGGTCGCCAGCGTCCAGAGATTCGTCTCCTGGGGCTTGCTTCCGCTCGGCGCGCTGCTGGGAGGCTGGCTGGCCGCTTCCTGGAACCTCCGGGCACCGTATCTTGTCGCCGGAGTGCTGGTGGCGGTTTTCGCGTTGCTGTTCGGACGTTCCCTGATGGCGTTCCCCGAGGTGCCGACACCGTCGTGTGACGAGCCTGTCATCGACTCCTGACCCGCGTATTGACAACCCCCCAGAAGTCCGTGCATGGTGAATCGCAGGGGCCTTACTTGCCCATTGCCGAGTCCGCCCGAATGTCTGGGGTGGTGATGGTCCGGTTTGCCGACCGAACCATCACCGGTTGCTCCACTTCGCAACACCGTGAGCGTCCAAGCCATCCAGTGTCACGAACAGAGAGCAGTATTCAGTATGTCATCACTCTTGAACGTCGCCAACCAGGCTGGAAGTCCTGAGAACGAACTTGCGCAACATCTTGCGCAGTGGCCGGCCCCTGATACGCTTGCTCTGCTTCGCAACCGATTCCGCAGAGACGGGTTCGTCCAACTCAGGGAGCTGATCAACGACCGCATCAGGGACTTGATTCGAGGCGAAGTCCTGGAGCTTCTCGACGGCAATTCCGAGCGGCGTGACCTGTATCTCCAGACGACCGGCGGTACTCCGCGCCACATGAGTGTGGTGCGCAGCGAGACCATCGCCAAGACCAACGGCTTCATCACAGGGCTTTACCGCAGCGAGAGACTGCGGTCCGTTCTCGGCGCGATCGCCGGCGAGCCATTGCACGGCTGCCCGTCGGAAGACGAGGAGTTCCTGATCACGCGCCAGGAACGAAAGGGAGATACCCACGGCTGGCACTGGGGCGACTTCAGCTTCGCGCTGATCTGGATCGTCGAAACGCCGCCGATAGATGTCGGAGGCATGCTGCAATGCGTGCCCCATACGGCGTGGGACAAGCAGGATCCGCGGATCCACCAGTACTTGTGCGATAACAACATCGCGACCTACGGCTTCACCACAGGCGATTTGTATTTCCTCCGCACCGACACGACGCTCCACCGCACCGTGCCGCTGTCTCAGGACGCGGTACGCATCATCCTGAACATGACGTGGGCGGCAGCCAAGGACTTGGCGGCGGCACCCCAGGGCGATGACCGATGGTGGGAAGACGCTGCGGCGAAGGCCAACGTCACCGATTGACCGGCGATTGCCGCGGGGTTCTGCGCGGCGGTTTCCCAGGTCGGCACTGTTCTCCCGCCTGGTATCGGAGTTCAGCCTCTCGCGCCGCGCGTTCCGCCGATCAGGCCCTGCACCTGAGGGTACCGTGACCACCTCCAAGGGTTACTTCATGCCTGTCATCACGCATCAACTCGCGTCAGAGGACGTATCCATCCTCCGCGGCCTGACCGCTGCCGCAGCGGAAGCCGAGGGCCTTACCGTGGAGCAGCGCCTGCGGACCATGGCGCTCCTGGCCCACGCCGCACCGGCGCGACTGCGGCGGGCGATGGTCGAGTTCCGGATGCTCGAGCCGGCAGGAGCCATGATCGTCAGCGGACTGCCGGTCGAGGAATCGGCGCTCGGCCCCACTCCCGGCCACTGGCGGCACGCCGCCATGGAGTGGAGCGATGAGGACCTACTCCTCCTGCTGCTGGGCTCCTTGCTGGGCGACCCGTTCGCCTGGAGCACTCAGCAGGACGGTCGATTCGTCCACAACATCCTGCCCATCAAGGACCACGCCGACGAGCAGCTCGGCTCCGGGACCAGCCAGGTTCTCTGGTGGCACACGGAGGACGCCTTTCATGAGGCGCGGCCGGACTATCTCCTGCTGTTCTGTCTGCGGAATCCGAATGACGTCGCCACAACGTACGCCGACGTGTCGTCACTCGACCTGGAACCGGAGTTGTTCGCACTGCTCAGCGAGCCGGAATTTCTGATCCGGCCGGACAACTCACACAAGCCGGAGCACAACTCGGCGCCGCTGGATTCCAACGCCGAGGCAGTGTCGTCGGCCTTCGACTCGATCGGCAGGAGACAGGCGGATCCGAGGCGGATTCCGGTGCTGTTCGGTGATCCCCGGAGTCCGTATGCCCGGCTCGACCCGTATTTCATGGAAGACCCATTGTCGGTCAGTCATGCCGAAGCGTTCGCATCGCTGTGCGCCCGGATCAACGAGAGCCTGGAGCACATCGTGCTCCGGCCCGGCGACTGCCTGGTCCTCGACAACTATCGCGCGGTCCACGGCCGGGACGCCTACGAGGCGCGGTTCGACGGTACCGACCGTTGGCTGAAACGGGTCAACGTCACTCGTGACCTGCGCTCTTCCCGCGCGCTGCGAGGCGGGGCCGACTCCGCGACGATTTTCGGGTGACGCCGTGGCTGCCTCCTCCATTCCCGCCTCGCCGGGTGTACAGCGACTGTGGCTGCTGGATCAGTTGGGTCTGCGGTCCGCATATAACATTGCGGCGGCATGGCGCGTCGGGCACCCGGTCGAGCCGGATCGGATCCGGATCGCGTTGGACACCCTCGCCGACCGGCATGCCATGCTTCGCGCCGGACTCCACCACTCTCCGGCGGGGCTGCGATTCGAAGTGTCGTCCTCGGCTCGGATCCCGATCGAGGTCGCCGTAGCAGGCGACGGCACTCCCGCGCTAGCCGACGTCATGGCTGAGTTCGCCCTGCGACCCTTCGATCTCACCAGCCCGCCGCTCGCCCGAGCGCTGCTGGTTCCGGACGCGCCCGACGGCGCAGTCCTAGCCCTGACCCTCCACCACAGCGTCACGGACGGGCGTTCCCTGGAGGTACTGGAGAGCGACCTCGCCGAGAGCCTGTCCGGTGCATCGGAACGAATCGTGGTCACAGGCTCGGACCTGGAGGCGCTGCGAGCGGTCGCCGAACGCCAGCTGGACGTCGGAGCCAGTAGCGAAGGCATCAAGTGGTGGACATCGCTGCTGGCCGGGCTGCCGCACTGCGCGTTGCCCGTGGACCGCCCGCGGTCCGCTCGGCGAGACGGAACGGGCCGCAGGATTTCCGCGCCGTTGCCGAGCCGGTCCGTCGCGGCCGTTCGGAAACTGGCCGAAGTCCACCGCTGTCCACCGTTCGCCATCGGCCTGGCCGTGACCCATGCGCTGGTCGCCAGGTTCACTGGCAACCTACGGCCGGTCGTGGGCACCGTCGTCGCCAACCGGCCCGACCGGGAGACCGCCGGCTTGGTCGGATTCCTCGCCAACACCGTCGTTCTGCCGGGGGACCTGACTGATCCGGCCTTGTCGTTCTCCGACCTGGTGAGGTCGGTACGGCGCACGGTGTTCGACGCGCTCGAGCACCAGGATGTCCCCTTCGACCGGATCGTCGCGGCGCTGCCAGGCGATGTCGATACGAGCCGGAACCCGCTGACCGAGGTCGTCTTCATGGCGCAGGAGCAGCGCCCGGCCATCGCACCGCTTTCGCACCTGGCGATCGAGTACGCGCCCGCCAAGTTCGATCTGGCCCTCGCGCTCTCTCTCCCTGCCGGACCCGCCTCCGACGGGGAAGTCTCCGCGCTGTTCTCCGCGGACGTCCTGGACGAGGCGTCCGTCCGGACTATTCTCGAAGCCTTCGGGACGCTGGTGACCGCGGCGGCCGCCGATCCCGGACGCCGGGTCGCGGCCCTGCCCATGGCCGCGACACTCGATGCGATCAGTATCCTCACACCCACGTCGGGAGCCGGTTCGACCGGTACGCCGGCACCGGTCCACCGGTTGTTCTCCCGACAGGCGGCGCGGACTCCCGGCAAGACGGCAGTCGTCGATCACGTCGAATCGGTCACGTACGGCGAGCTCGACCGGCGCTCAGACGACCTGGCCCAGGCCCTGACCGGCAGCGGAGTCGGCCTCGGTGACGTCGTCGGGGTGCACCTGCCGCTCGGAGTGAAACAGACGGCCGCGATGCTGGCGGTGTGGAAGGCGGGTGGCGCAGCGCTCCCGCTCGATCCCGACCTGCCTGCCGCGCGGGTCGAGGCGATGGTGGCGGACAGCGACGCAAAGCAGATCATCGATGAACACTGGCTCGCAGGGCTCACGTCTTCCGGTGTGAGCGGCTCTGTTCCGCCGCTCTGCGCAGATTTGCCAGACGTGGCGTATGTGCTGTTCACCTCCGGTTCCAGCGGCCGACCCAAAGGCGTCGCCGTCTCCCACTCCGCCCTGACGGGATTCTGCGTCGCGGCGCTACACGCGGTGCCACAGCAAGACGTCGTCGGGGCGGTGGCGTCGCCCTCGTTCGACATCTCGCTCGTCGAGACCATCGCGCCGCTGACCGTCGGCCGAACGGTCGTGGCCGCCGATCGCCGAAAGGACTGGTTCGCCGGGTTCGATGCGGTGCGCTGGCTTCAACTCACCCCGTCCCACGCGCGCCTGCTGCTGCGGGACGACCGGGCCCGCTCCGTGCTCAGCCGGTTGGACACCCTGGCCCTGATCGGCGAGCGGCTGACCCCGGAGCTGGCCGACCAGCTGACGCGGCTGGTCCCAGGGCAGGTCGTCAACTGCTACGGCCCGACCGAGGCGACGGTCTGGGCGACCACACACGCCCTGGCTGCGGACGGCGCCGTCGTCGTTCCCATCGGCCGGCCCCTGGCCAACACGACGGCGATGGTCCTCGACAGCCGCGGTGATCCGGTGCCCCGAGGCGCGATCGGCGAGCTGTATCTGGGCGGGACGGGCATCGCTCTGGGCTACCTGGGGCGGCCTGGACTCACAGCGGAGCGTTTCCTGCCAGATCCCTTCGGCGCTCCGGGAGCACGCCGGTACGGCACCGGCGACAAGGTGCGGGTCCGTGCCGATGGAACGTTGGAATACCTGGGTCGGGACGATACGCAGTTGAAGGTTCGGGGGCACCGCATCGAGGCGGGTGAACTGGAATCTCTGCTCCTGGCCCAGGACGGCGTGGCGGCGGTCGCGGTCGACCTGCGCACCATCGCTGACGGCGACGAAATCCTGTTGGCCTACCTGGTCCAGAACCATGCGACGGCCGAGTCCGTCATCTCCGATCGGCCGGGGACGGCAGCTCTTGAGCGGCGGCTCAGGAGCGAGCTGGCGCGCAGGGTGCCCGTCGCGCTCATTCCGGCCGCTTTCGTCTTCCTGCCTGCGCTCCCCATGACCGCGAGCCGCAAGGTGGACAGGGCTGCCTTGCGGGAGACACCGCTGCCGACTCAGGAACGGCGTTCGCCCAGACAGACCGGAAACGCTTGGGAACAGGAACTGGTCCGGCTGTGGGCAGAGTTGACCGGCGCCGCCCCCGACTTGGACGGGCACTTCTTCGACATCGGAGGCAGCTCGCTGCTTCTGGCCCGGTTCCACGCGGTCCTGGAGGCACGGTTCCCCGACGTCGGGCTGACGATGATCGACCTCTTCGTCGCCACGACGCTCGCGGCTACGGCCGACCTCATCGCCGACCGCAGCGGCGGTCTTGAGAAGGAGCCCACCTTGGACTACGCAGTATGAACGCCGTTGCGACGTCTCCAGTCGAGGATCGTGCCGGCGATCCGATCGCCATCGTCGGCATCGGCGCGGTGTTTCCGGACGCTTCGACGCTCGACGACTTCGGCACCAATCTGAGCGCCGGCCATTGTGCGATCCGCCCCGTCTCCGAGGACCGAAGGCGGTTCACCGGCGCACCTGTCGACGGGCGCTACCCCATGGCCGCGCTGGACCGGGTCGACCTGTTCGACCGCGGCTTCTTCGCGATCTCCCCGGCCGAGTCCACAGCTATGGACCCGCATCACCGCATCGCGTTGCAGCTGGCATGGCACGCGGCCGAGTCCGCGGCGGTCCGGCCGTCCCGACTGCAATCCGAGACGACGGGGGTGTTCCTCTCGTCCGGGGCGTCCCGGTATGGGAACTTCCTTGACCGGCAGTCGTCTCTGGCGTTCGTCGGCACGGCCCCCAGCGGCGCGGCCGGCCGGATCTCCCATCACCTCGGGCTGGCCGGCCCCTGTCTGGCCGTGGACACCGGATGCTCGGGGTCCCTGGTCGCGGTGGGGCTGGCGGTCGACGCGCTCCGATGCCGACGCTGCCGATTCGCACTGGCGGGCGGGGTATCGGTCCGCGTCGACTTCCCCCCTCCGGACGCGAGTCGCCTGTCCGAGGTCATGTCGCGTGACGGCTACTGTCGGGCCTTCGACGCGGCGGCGGACGGGACCGCGGACGGCGAAGGAGGTGCCATTCTCCTGCTCGAACGGCTTTCCGACGCGCTGGCCGACGGGCACCGGGTGCTGGCCGTGATCCGATCTGTCTCGGTGAACCACAACGGCGACCGGTCGGTCGGCATGACCGCGCCCTCGGTGGATGCCCAGATCGAGCTGTTGACGGACGCGTGGCGGAACGCGGCCTTGGACTTGTCTGCGGTGCGTTTCATCGAGGCGCACGGCTCCGGAACCCGACTCGGCGACGCGATCGAACTGACAGCGCTCGACCGAGCGCTGAGATCCTACGGACCGGGGGCCGCCTCGATCCCGGTCGGCTCGGTCAAGTCGAACATCGGGCATCTGGACCATGCGGCTGGGATGGCCGGCCTCTGCAAGGCGGTCATCGGGCTGAGAACTGGCACCGTGTTCCCCACGCTCCACTTCGAGCAGCTGAACCCTGCTGCCGACGTCTCCGGCGATACGGTGCGGATCGCCCACTCGCTCGAGCGATATCCCGCGGCCTCAGGACAGGTCGCGCTCGTGAGCTCGTTCGGCATCACCGGAGTCAACGCCCATGCGGTCATCGAGGCGGCTCCGAAAGCTGCGGCAATCCATCGCACCGACCCCGAGGGCCCGACGGTCGTGACGCTGTCCGCACGCAGCAGCCAAGCGCTCGGCCGGTATCGGTCGGCCGTCGCGCAAGCGCTCGACGAACCGGACCGGACATGGGATCTCGTCGATGTCGCGGCCACGTTGAACCGGGGCCGTGAGGACCTGCCGGTACGCTGGGCCGCAGTGGCCGACAGCGTCGTCGAGCTCGTGGAGCTCTTGCGCTCCGAGGACGGCGCGGACGGGTGGATGCCGCCGGTGTTCAAGGCGCGTCCAGTGGTTGCCGTCTTCCCCCATTTCGAGCCCGCAGACCCGGCCCTCATGGCCTCCTGGTACCGCGCCCTGGCCGGATTCGGTGTCGTTGCGCAGATGCATGTGGCGACAGGCAACGGCCACCATGCGCTGTCCGAACTGGGACGTGCGGTGCCCGGGGCCGACCCCGAATCCCCGTTCGATCCTGCGGCGTTGCGTGCGCTCGCTGCCCAGCTGTCGGAGAAGGAACCCATCTATCTGGTATTCGGTGAGGAGTCACCGCTTGGCGGGGTTCTCGTCGACACAGGCTGCGACATCGTGACGGTTACCGGCAGGCCCGACTCCCGCAGGGATTGCGCTGCCATCGCCGCACGGCTGTACCGGCTCGGGGCGAATCCGGCATGGCCCGATGGCGAGGGCCGTCCGGGATCGGTCGACCTCCCCTTCCATCCGTTCATCGGTGAACGCTGCTGGCCGACGCCTCCCGGTGTCGTGGCGCCGTTTCCCGTCCCCGCCGCGGTTGACGCCATCGGTCCGGCCACCCCGGAGGACGTGCTCGCCTCAGTCGAGGAGTCGGTCCGTTCCCTGCTGGATCTGCAGGACCTCGGACCGGACCCCGACTATTTCGCGCTCGGGGGCAACTCACTGCTCGCCTTGGAGCTCCTCACCCGGATCGAGCGACAGTTCGGCACCACGATCAGCCTGCCCGACCTGTATCAGCACGCCGGGCTCGCCGACTTGGCCGGCTTGGTCATCTCCCGCGCCGGTGCCGGGGATTCCCATACGGACGACGGGATCCGGGCTTGCGACGACCTCGAATGGCCGTTGTCGTTCGGCCAGGAGAGCCTGCTGTTCTTCAACGAACTCGACGCCGACACCGCCGTCTACAACGTCACCGCCGACCTGCGGCTGACCGGGACACTCCACGTCGATGCGCTGCGGCGGGCCCTGGAGCGCCTCGTCCACCGGCACGTGGTGCTCGCGGGCCGCTACGAGAAGCGCGCCGACGGCACTTTCATGGTCGTCGATCCGCGGATGCGCGTGGAACTGCCGATCCACCAGGTACCGCCGGGGACTCCCGAGGAGCGGGACGCGTGGGTCGCGGCCGAGACGCAGAGGATCGCCCTGAGGCCCTACGACCTGGCTGCCGGACCGCTCCATCGCTTCGCCCTGCTCCGCTTCGACGATAACGACAATGTTCTGATCTTCGGTTCGCATCACTCGGTCGACGACGGCTGGAGCCCGGCGATCGTCGATCGCGAACTCACGGAGCTATACGCCGCGGAAGTCAGCGGTCTGCCCGTCGACCTTCCCGACTTGCCGATCTCGTACGGAGACTTCGCCCGCTGGCAGCGCAACAGCGTGGTCGGCCCGCAGTATGAGGCCGGGATCGCGTTCTGGCGTGACTATCTCGCCGGTTGCCAGGCCGCGGACCTGGCTGCGGACCGGCCCCGTCCGGCCCGCCTGTCCGACCGGGGCGAACATGTGGAGCTCCGCCTGACCGCGGCTCAGGCGATGGGGCTCCGCGCCATGGCCAGGAAGCGGCGCTGCACGACCTTCGTCGTCGCCTTGGCGGTCCTGGAGGCGGCGCTGTTCCGTTATTCCAGAACTGGGGACTTCGCCGTGGGCGTGGTCGTCTCCGGGCGGGAGCGCCCGGAGACCCGGGGTCTGATCGGCTATTTCAACAACATGGTCCCGATCCGCGCGGTCGCGGAGCCGGACGCTTCCTTCCATGACCTCATCGACCGGGTCCGTGACAGCTTCCTGACCACCGTCCCGTACCACGGCGTCCCGTTCGTGAAGATCGTCGAAGCGCTCAATCCGCTCCGGGATCTGGGCAGCCACCCTCTCTTCCAGGTCGGCTTCACCTACCAGAACATCCCGCGGCTCGAGGGCCGACTCGGCGGAGTGGCCGGCCGACCAGACGTCACCAAGCCGTACCTGACGGGGCTGCCGCCTGCGCGAGCGCCGTGGGATCTGAACCTCACTCTGTGGGAAATCGAGGGCCTGGACGATTTCAAGCTGGTCTTCGAATTCGCGTCGGATCTCTTCGACCGGGCCACCGGACGGCACTTCGCGGATGAGTTCGTCGCGCTGCTGGACGAGCTGTTGAGGTGCCCTGACACGCGGATGAGCGTCTTGATGCCCGTGCCGACCGGCGGCGGCGAGGCCGCGAGCGAGGTGTCGGGCGCCTGTTTCCCCTATAAGGGCGACGACGAGGAAGGGGTGCTCGAAACCATCGCCCGGATCGCGGCGACCGATCCGGGCCGGGTGGCGGTGCTTTCCCCGGACGGAGGGCTGGACTACCGGGAATTGGTGAGCAAGGTCCGCTCCTTCCGATCCGGGCTGCGTCGATGCGGAGTGCGTGCGGGAGACACCGTCGCCCTGCTCGCGGGCCGCCGCCTGGAGACCGTGGTGGCCATGCTGGGCACGTGGGCGGCGGGCGCGGCGTTCGCGCCGATCGACCCCGCCTACCCTTCGGTCCGGATCCGGGCGATGCTCGACATCGCACAACCGGTGATCGTGGTGGCGGACGAAGGCCCGGTCCCCGAGACCGCCTCGCCGACGATGAAGATCGCCGACATCCCGGTGGCGGCCGAGGACGGCGAACCGATCTCCGACGGCGGCGACGTTGTGCCGAAGTGGCTCATCTTCACCTCGGGGTCGACGGGCAGGCCCAAGGGCGTCATGGTGGGCGGCGCGGCGATCGGACCGTTCGTCTCCGCCTGGCGCGGCCTGGCCGAGAGGGCCGGTGTTCCGCTGCGGGTCCTGTCGACCGCGAGCCCAGCCTTCGACGTCTTCACCGGCGACCTGATCCGGGCGTTCGCAACCGGCGGAGCGCTCGTCGTGGTGCCGCCGGAGCAGACGGGAACGGGTGCCGACCTGGGCAAGGCGATCCTGCAGTACGAAGTGAACACCGCCGAACTGATCCCGGCGCAGCTCTGTTCCGAGCTCGTCGGCTGGCTGACAGACCACGACGCGGCGGCCGGGTCCCTGCGGCTCGTCATCAATGGTTTGTCGTCGTGGACGGGACGGGACAAGGCCCGGCTACTCGAACGCTGCGGGGCCGGCGCGTCCGCCGTGACGATCTTCGGGATCACGGAGGCGGTCATCGACGACGTCGCCGACCTCACCCCGTTCTCGCCAGCCCTCGAAGACGACGCGGCACCCGGTCCGGTCGGCCTGCCGTTCGCCGGGAACGCCGCGTATGTGCTCGACCCGACCATGCGGCCCGTCCCGAGGGGTGCCGTCGGCGAGCTCTACCTCGGTGGGCGGGGTCTCGCGTTCGGCTACCTGGGCGATGGTTCCGGGACCGCGGCGCGGTTCGTGCCGGATCCCTTCTCTGGCGAACCGGGCGCGCGGATGTACGCGACAGGCGACCGGATGCGACGGCGTTCGGACAACCGCTTGGACTTCCTCGGTCGCATGGACCGTCAGCTCAAGGTGAACGGTGCCCGAGTCGAACCCGGTGATGTCGAGGCGGCGCTGCGGACCCACCCGGCGGTAAAGGCCGCCCACGTCGGACTCTCCGGCGACAGCGGATCATCCCAGCTGACCGCTTGGGCGGCGACCGGCGAGTCGATCGCGCCCACACCGCTGGATCTGCGCAAATTCCTCCTGGGCCTCCTTCCCCGCTATGCGATTCCCAGCCGTTACGTCCTGCTGCCGGAGCTTCCGCTGACCGGGAACGGCAAGATCGACGTGGCTGCGCTGCCCGCCGTGACGGAGGACGGAGAGAAGGGACTGCGCTCCGGGCCGCGCACCGACACCGAGTTCGAACTCGCCGTCCTGTTCGGCGAAACCTTGCAGAGCGGTCCGCTCGGCATCCACGACGACTTCTTCCAGGTCGGAGGAAGTTCGCTGGACGCGGTCCGGGTCGTGGCAGCCATCAAGAACCAGTGGGGGGTGCGCGTGCCGCTCAGCAAGCTGTTCCAGACGCCGACCGTCGCGGAGATCGCCGCACTCGTCGACCGCGGCCAGACGATTCGGCCGACGGCGCTGCTGAAGCTTGCGTCCGGTTCCGGTACGCCGCTGGTGCTGTGCGAACCGTCCGGCGGGACCTCGTTCTGCTACGCGCCGCTGGCTCGGTCCCTGAGCCCGGCCCGACCGGTCGTCGGGCTCCAGTCGGCCGGGATCGGCGGCGACCAGCCACCCCAGGCGACGATGGACGAGATCGTGGACCACCACCTGGCCGCGCTGGCGGCGGCGGGCGTCGACGGGCCGCTGGTCGTCTCCGGCTGGTCCCACGGCGGCGTCGTGGCCCACGCCCTGGCCGCCCGGCTGATCAGCGTCGGCGTGCCGGTGGCGCTCACGGTCCTGCTCGACGCGGCCCCGCGGGTCATCGTCCCCCGGCGGCTGCCGCGGGACGACTTCGGGTTCCTGTCCCACCTACTCAGGACGAACTTCGGGTTCAGCGCACCGGCCGGCGTCGCCGAGTCCGGCGATCCGTTCGCCGCCTTGTTGGCCGCGGCGCAGGCCGCCGGACTCTATCCGGCGGAGTTCAGGAGCGACGACGTCTCCGTCATGCTGGCGGTCCATCACGCGAACGAGGACGCGGCAGACGCCTACCGCCCCGGCCCGCTGCCGGGCGAACTCCTGCTGCTGCGCACCGCCGAAGGTCCGGAACCGGAGCACAACCGTCGTGAGGACCTGGGCTGGTCCGAGTTCACATCGGACCTGTCCGTGCGCATGGTGCCCGGCGACCACGCCACTGTCGTGCCCGTCGAATACGCAGAGCTGGGCCGTCAACTCAGCGCCGAACTCCTGGCCCGAGGCCTGTGACCCGACAACGAAGGGATCGGAAGATGTCACCCATGTCCGACACGCCGTTCCTGGTCGTGATCAACGACGAGGAGCAGTACTCGATCTGGCCGGACGATGGCCGCGCTGTGCCGGCCGGCTGGCAACCCACCGGCTACTCGGGCGCCAGGCAGCAGTGCCTGGACCACATCGACGACGTCTGGACCGACATCCGGCCGCTGAGCGTCCGGCGGCGGATCGACCAGGCGCGGGCCGGCCGAGACGCCGCGCATGCCGGCGACTGACGCGGACGTCGTCGGCGTGGTCGGGGCCGGCCAGATCGGGCGCAGCGTCGCCCACGCGTTCGCCGAGCGTTCGCCGGTCGTGCTCGTCGACCGGGATCCGGCCGCGGTCGACGACGCGATCGCCGCGATCCGCCGGGCACACATGGGCCGAGTGCTGCGAGGGGCCACGACGGTGAGTCTGGACACGGTCATGGGAAACCTCCGGTGCGCGACCGGGATCAGGGAGCTGGGCAAGGCGACCCTGATGATCGAGAACATCACCGAGTCGCCCGACGACAAACTCGAACTGCACCGCGAGCTGCATCGCGTCGCGGCCGCGGAGGCAGTGATCGCGGCCAATACCTCGGCGGTGCCTCTCGCCTTCCTCGCCGGGGCCCACGGGGATCGGACCGACCGGCTGCTGGGGCTGCACTTCATGATGCCGGTAGTCGAGATCCGCTGTCTGGAGCTGATCCGGCATCCCGCCACGAGCCCGGCCGCGCTGACGGCGACCAGGGATGTGCTCGAACGGCACGGGCTGAGCGCGGTCGAGGTCGGCGACGCTCCGGGTTTCGTCTCCAATCGCCTCCTGATGCTGCTGGTGAATGAGGCCGCGGCGGTGGTCCGGGAAGGCGTGGCCGGTGCGCGGGAGGTCGACGCCGTGCTGCAGGGCTGCTTCGGCCACCGTCTCGGGCCGCTGGCCACGGCGGATCTGATCGGGCTGGACACCGTCGTCCGCTCGCTCCAGGTGCTCCAACGGTTCGGCGACCCCGTGAAATACGCCCCCGACGCGGCGCTGCTCGACCTCGTGGCAGCCGGCCGTCTCGGTCGCAAGTCCGGCATCGGCTTCTTCGCCTACGGTGCCGGAGCGTCGCCCCCGACCACACACCGATCCGAGTCGGACCAGGGAGCACACAGCAGATGACTGATACAGCCGAGACATCGACGGCTGCGGGACGCGAGACAGCGCTCGTCCGGTCGTTCGTCCACGCGCGCACGGGCGAGGAGTGCCTGGACGACGACGACTTCTTCGAGCTCGGCGCCGTCAGCTCGCTGTTCGCGATGGAGCTCATCACGTTCCTGGAACGTGAGTTTTCCCTCACGATCGACGTCGACGACCTGGTCGCGGACAACTTCCGGTCGATCAGCGCCTGCGCGGCGTTCGTGGGGCGGAGACGCCGGCCGTGAGGCGGGAACCGCCGGAGGTCGCCGAACTCGGCGGCAAGCGGCTGCTGGCCCCGATGATCCCACCCCGCTACGGCGGCCTGGGCTGGACCCACGCGCAATTGGGCGACCTGTGCTGCGACCTCGGCTCGGTCGACAGCGCGCTGCGGGCCGCGGTGACGGTGCAGAGCATGACCGCCGCAGCCGTCGTCCGTTGGGGTTCGGCCGGGCTCCGGGACCGGGTGCTGCCGGGGTTGTCTGACGGGTCGCTGCTGGCCGGCTTCTGTCTGACCGAACCGGAGGCCGGCAGTGACGCCGCTTCCGTCCGCTCACAGGCCACCGCGCGGACCGGATCGTGGCTGCTCGACGGAGCCAAGGTGTGGGTGACCGGCGGGCGATGGGCCGACGTGCTGCTCGTGATCGCCGCTACGGCCGAAGGCCCGTTGGCCCTTCTGGTCGAGGCGGGCGGCGACGGCGTCCGGCGCGAACCGGTCGAAGACTCCCTGGCCATGCCCGGCGCCGGACTGGCCGACATCGCCTTCGACCGGGTAGAGGTGCCCGCCGACGCGGTCGTCGGACGACCGGGGATGGGCTTGAGCCACGTCGCCGGGGTCGCCCTGGCCAACGGCCGGCTCACCGTGGCCGCCGGGTGCGCGGGGCTGGCCCGGACGTGCCGGGATCACGCGGTGGCCCACGCCCGGTCGCGACGCCAGGACAGCCGGCCCATCGGCGACCACCAGCTCGTCCGCCGACTGCTCGCCCGGGCCGGCGTCGCCTCGAATTCGGCCGACCTGGTGTACCGGTGGGCCGCAGCCGGGCTCGACGAGCGCGCCGACGACGCCGGTCACCGGGCAATCCTGGCCAAGTACACAGCCGCGCGGGCCGCCGACGAGGCCGCCGACTGCGCCACCCAGGTGTTGGGGTCGGCCGCGTTCCGAGCCGGCCATCCCGTCACGGCCCTCGTGGCGGACGCACGGGTCATGCGGATCATCGAGGGAACCGATGAGATCTGCGAGTCGGTGATCGGCGAGACGCTGCTCAGAAGCAGAGGAGACAGTGGCCGATGACCTCCATCGCGGGCATCGAGTTCGTGGCGCCGCCCCGGCGGCTGAGCCTGGCCGACGTGCTGGCCGTGCTGGATCCGGCCGACGCCGCCCAGGCGTCCCGGCTCGGCGTGGCCGAACTCCACGTCGCCGACGGTCTGGCCGGCCACGTCCTGGCCGCGCGTGCGGCACGGGCCGCCCTCGCCCGGGGCGGTGTGCCGCCGGAGGACGTGGACGTCCTGGTAACGGTTCCGGACCGGGTGCCGACGGCGTTCATGCAGTCCGAGACGACCAGGTTGCAGGCCGCCATCGGTGCCGGGAACGCGCTGGCCGTGTCCGTGGGCGATCTCGGCTGCGCGTCCGGCACCTCGGCGCTGCTGGTGCTCGACGCGCTGCTCGCGCGCGAACCGAGCCGTGGCGTCGGCCTGATCGCGTTCGCGGCGACCGCGCCGACGCCCTATCGCTACCGCAGGCCCGTCGCCCTCAACGGAGACGGGGCGACGGCGGTTCTGGTGAAGCCGGGTGGTCCAGGGCTGATGCTGTTGGACGTCGTACAGGCCACCGACGGGGACTACTGGGACCTCTTCTCGGTCGAGTATCGGAAATCCCCTCCCGAGCTGTGGCGTGAAGTCTGCCGTGACGAGAAGCAGTACTCCCACACCCTCGGCATGAAGAGCATCGGCATGGTCCGGAAGCTCGCCGCCGATCTCCTCGACCGCAACGGAGTGACCATGCGGCAAGTCACCCATGTGGTCATGCAGAACCTGTCGACGTCCTCGATCGAGTTCTACGGCCAGGCCCTGGACCATCCGGTCAGCCCGGTCTGCGCGGCGAACCTGTCTGCCTACGGCCACCTGGGCCCGCTGGACGTGTTCGTGAACCTGCGATCGCTGGACGGGCTCTGCGAGGTCGGCGACCTGGTGCTCGCCCTCAACAACAGCCCGGTCGCGGCGTGGAGCGTCGCATTGTTCAAGAAGGTGTGATTGTCGGTGCGCATCATCAAATGCGTGGTCTGGGATCTGGACCGGACCCTGTGGCACGGCGTCGCGGCCGAGTCGGACGACGTCGGCCTCAACCCCGGCGTCCGTGCGGCTGTGACCGCCCTCGACGCGGCGGGGGTGCTGCAATCGGTGGCGAGCCGCGGCGACGAGGAGCTCGCGCTGGCGGCGCTGGGCAGGCTCGGCATGGCCGACTACCTGCTGTTCCCTCAGATCAACTGGGGTGACAAGGACAAGAGCCTGATTCGCATCGCCGAGAAGCTGAACCTCGGCCTGGACTCCCTGGTCCTGGTGGACGACGACCCCTACGAGCGGGGCCAGGTCGCCGCCGCGTTGCCGCAGGTCGAGACCATCGCACCGGACGAGCTGGGGGCGTTGGTGGCAAAGGTGGGCCGTCAGCCGACGACGCCGGAAGCCGGGAATCGGCGCGCGCTGTATCAGGTCGAGCACTCGCGTTCGGAGGCCGAGCGGCGGTCCGGGCTCTCGCCCCAGGCGTGGGCCGATCAGCTCGGGTTGGAATTCACGGTGCGACAGCTGCGGTCCGAGGACCTGGAGCGGGCCCGCGAGCTGACTGTGCGAACACATCAACTCAACACCACCGGCATCACCTACAGTGCCGGCGAGCTGCGCCGACTTCGCGGCGATCCGGACCACCTGGTGCTGGCGGCGTCCCTTCGAGACCGGTTCGGCGACTACGGCACCATCGGGCTCGCCGTAGTGCAGACAACCTCGGACGTCTGGATCCTGACCTTGCTGTTGACGTCCTGCAGGGTGGTGTCACGGGGTGCGGGATCCCTGCTGCTCGGCGACGTCCAGCGCCGGGCTGCCGCCGCCGGTGCGAGGTTGGAGGCCGAGATGGTTCCCACCGAGCGCAACCGCATGATGACCGTGGCTTTGCGGCTGGCGGGATTCCAGACGTCGACCGACCGGCGCCACGGGCACCTCGTCCTGCTGGCACCCGCGACGCCGCCACAGCCGCCCCGTCACGTCACGGTGCGGAGCGAGCCATGAGTCCGCTCATTCAGAGCCGTGCGAGCAGAACGGCGTACTCAGCGGCGCTCGGCGCGTTGAAGACGGTCCGCACCGACAGCGTGGGGCGGCCCAGTTCCATCCGCAGAATGGCCACCAGCTGGGTGGCCAGCAGCGAATCGCCGCCGTTCTCGAAGAAGTCGGCATCCCCGGTCAGATCAGGGCGATTGAGAACGCTGCGCCACAGCGGCAGCAGGCGGCCTTCGAGACCGTCATCCACCATGAGTCCCTCCCTCAGTCAGAGCAATGATTGTCGCATATTCAGTCCTCATTGGGTAGGGTTTATCATGATAGATCCTTTTTTGGCGACCCTCGCTCAGGCCGCCCTCTGGATCGGGGAGCAGAAGCCGCGAACGAGTGCGGGGCGCAACATCTGTACCGTCCTCGACGTCGACGGTGCCGTCGGCGCCGGGCGGGTGATCAAGGCATGTGCGCACTTCACCGCTTCGACACCTGCCTCGAGGCTGCGGTTCGGCATCGACCGGACGGGACGTGTGGTGCAGTGGCTCGACGAAACCCCTCCTGAAGTGACCGTGCTGGCTCCGTGCGCGGATCCGGCGTCGGATCCTCAGGTGACCGCTGCCGTGCATGCGGCCGCCGCCAGGGATTTCGAACTGGACGGCGGGCCGTTGGCGCGCTTCGTCGTCGCGCCGGGGCAGGCGCGCCATCGCGTGGCGCTCGTCGTGCACCACCTCACCGGGGACGGGGCGTGCCAGCCGTCCGTCGTTCGCAGGCTGGCCGCCGCGATCATGGGCGACTGTCCCGAGGAGCCCGAAGCGGCGTACCGGGCCCTGGTCGAGACAGTTCGCGCCGTGGAGTCGCACGGCATGGCCGAACACAGCCGGTTCTGGGACCTGTGGCTCGAGAACTGCCACAGTCGTGGGCTGTTCGACCGGGCAGCCGACCCCGGGCCGCGCCGGCCGGCCGAGGCCGCCGGCGGCGTGCGCTTCCAGGTGAGAGTGCCGACCCGCGGCCGAGCAGCTTCGAGTGGCAGCCTGTTCTCGGCCGCCGTGCGGCATAGCGCGCGAACGCTGCGGGAGGCCGGCTGGGACGATCCGTTCCTCGCTGTCGCGACGTCGACCCGGCCGCCGGAAGGCGGACCGGACGAGCCCGTCATGGGCTGTTTCGTGAACCAGGTCCCGCTAGCGGTCACCCCTGACGCCGACGAGGAGGTCTGGCGCGAAGGCCTCCGGCATCGGGCGTTCCCCTATGCCCGCCTGGTATCGCTCGCCAGGGCTCGGGCGGATCGGCCGGAGCTGCAACTCGACCGGGTGCTGCTGACCTATCGGCGGGTTCATCCCCGGATGTGCTGGGCCGCGGAGGACGGCACCGGCTTCCAGGGTCACCTGGGCTGGCCCTATCCGGGCAGTCCCAGCGATTTCACCGTCCGGGTCTTCGATTTCGGAACCGGCCTCGACGTGCAGGTGGTTCTCGGCGAACGTGCCGTCGGGCGCTATGAGGGCTCGGCCATCGTCGCCGGGCTGGCCGAAGGGCTGCGCACCTCGGCCGCCGAGTCGGGAAGGAGGGCGGCCGTATGAGGATCCAGCCGGTCACCCGCGCCCAGGCCCGCTTGCTTCTCCGACACGCGGTGGACCCCGCGCACACCGCCCGGATGACGATAGCCTGCGGCTGGGAGTTCCGCCGTACGGCTTTCGACGTGAGCGTGCTCGCCGCGGCGTTGCGCCAGACGGTCGGCCGTCACGACGTGTTGCGTGCGACGTTCGCTGTCGAGCCCGAGCCGCACGCCATCGTCCATGACGAACTGGACGTGACACCGGAGGTGCGCGCGTTCGGCACACGAGACGAGGCGTCGGCGTGGATCGCCGACTGTGCCGATCAATCCTTCGACATCGCCACGGCCCCATTGATGCGTTGTCACGTCGCAGTCGCGGGCGATACCGTGATGCTCGCTGTCGTCACGCACCACCTGCTCTGCGACGGGCGGGCGTTCGAGATCCTCATCGACGAACTCGGCACGGTCGACACCGATCAGGATCACCCGGCGTCACAGTTCTACGACATCGCCCGAGCCGAGGCGTCCGCGCTGGCGGATCCCGTCGCGGCCGCGTACGTCCGGCGCAGGCAGGCCGAATTGGCTGGGCTGGAACCGCTCGACCTCCCGATCGACTTCCCCCGGCCGATGCAGCCCAGCGGCTACGGCGCGGTGGGCCGGACCCGCTTGCCCGACGTGGTCGGCGACCGGCTCGGCGAACTGGCCCGCACCGGTTTGACGCCGGTCGTGGTCGGCCTCGCCGTGTTCGGCGTTCTCCTTGCCCGCTACACCGGGAGCACGGACATCGCCGTCGGCGTTCCGGTTGCGAACCGGTCGTGGCCTGGCAGCTGGGATGCCGTCGGATACCTGGCCAACACGGCGGTGGTGCGGCTGCACATCGATGAGGCGAAGAGCTTCGAGACGCTGGTCCGGCGGTGTCGTTCCCAGGTCCTGGACACGATCGACTACAGCCATGTCCCTCTCGACGAGGTGGTCGCCGCAGTGCGTCCGGACCGGTCCGGAGGCATCAATCCGCTGTACCAGGTGACCTTCGCTGGTAACACGCTGAAGCCTGCGCTCATTGCCGGAGCGCTCGGCACGCCGCTCCGCCTCGATCGCGACATCCAGGTCCTCGACATCTCAGTGACTCTGGTGAGGGCCGAGTCTGGTTACGAAGTGGTGTGGAACTACGACACCGACCTCTTCGAGGCGGGCACCGCCGACGCCATGGTACGGACCTACAGCACGCTGTTGGAGCAGCTCACCGCAGCACCGTACGCTGCTGTGCGGTCTGCGTCCGGTGTGCATCCCCACGACGCGGCCATGCTCGCGACATGGAGCGGTTTCGACCGTTTGGCGGCACCGACGACCACGACAGTCGTGCAGGACTTCCGCCGAGCCGCGTCCGAACGCCCGAACGCCACGGCGATCGTCGAGGGTGAACTGCGGCTGACCTATGCCGAGCTGGACCGGTGGTCCGACGCGGTGGCGTCGACTCTGGCCGAGCGCGGGGTGGGGCCGGGGGACATCGTCGGTGTCGGCGAGTCGCGCTCACACCGGTTTCCCGTCGCAGCGCTGGGCGTCATGAAGTCCGGTGCGGCGTATCTTCCCTTGGACCCGGCATATCCCGCAGCCCTTCTCCACCTGATGGTGCGTGATGCCGGGGCGCGATGGGTGGTCACCTCCCACGACACCGACCTGCCCGGAACCGGTGTGATGCCAGTGGGCGACTTGCCAGACGTCGGCGAGGTCGCGCTCACCATGGAGCCGCGTCCTGCCCTGCCGACCGGAAGCGACTGCGCCTACGTGATCTATACCTCGGGCAGCACGGGGACCCCCAAAGGCGTCATGATCTCGCATGACGCACTCGCCTCCGCACTCGCCATGTGGCGGGACCATTACAGCCTGCCGGGTGGCGGCGGCCGCTATCCCATGGTGTCGAGCAGTTCCTTCGACCAGTCCGTCGGCGAGTTGACGCGGGCTCTGACCCATGGCGGTGAGCTTCACATCTGCTCGCGGGAAGTGCTCAGAGATCCGGATTCGCTGGTGGAGTTCCTACGTCATGCGAATCCCGTCATGCTTGATTGCGTCCCCGCAGTCCTCCGGGTGGCGGCCGACTCGGAGCACTTCGACGACGGCCTGAGCGCGATGTCCACCAGGGTCCTGACTCTGGGCGGAGAACGCTGGTCGCGGACGGAGGCGCGGCGTTTCCTGCGCGGCCTCAGGGGCTCGATGCTCTCCAATGTCTACGGCCTGACCGAATGCACCGTCGACAGTGTCGGCTGGCGCGTCGATCCGGACCATGCCGGGCTCGGCATGCCGATCGGAACACCGCTGTCGAACTCCACGGTCTACGTGCTCGGAGAGGACGGTCGCCCGCTGCCGCCCGGGGCGGTCGGCGAGCTCTTCCTCGGGGGGCGGTCGTTGGCTTGGGGCTACCTGAACCGCCCGGCTCTCACCGCCGAGCGTTTCGTCCCCGATCCCCACGGAGCTCCTGGCGGGCGTCTCTACCGGACCGGTGATCGGGCGCGATTCCGGGCGGACGGGAACCTGGAATTCCTCGGCCGAGCCGACCGGCAGGTCAAGATCCGCGGCTTCCGGGTGGAGATCGCCGAGGTCCAGGCAGCGGTCGGCGAGTGCGGGGGCGTCGAGGCCGTGCACGTCGTCGTCGCCGCCGGACCGCATGGCAGCTCCGTGCTCGTCGCGTACGTCGTCGCCGAGGGCGACGTCGACATGTCTCCCGCGAGGAACCGGCTGCCCGCGCACATGGTGCCGACCCGCGTGGTGCGGGTCGACCGGCTTCCTCGGCTGGCCAACGGGAAAATAGACGAGACGGCGTTGCCGCCGTACGGGAAGGATGGGGCCGCGGCCGACTCCGCGGCGGCGAGTATCGCCGATTCCCTGGAGCTCCAGATCGCGCAGGCGTGGTCGGCGGTCCTGGGGCTGCCGGTCGACGAGCACGGTGCCGATTTCTTCCACGACCTGGGCGGCACCTCGCTGCTCGCGGTCCAGGCGGTCACCGAGGTGCGTCGGGTGACCGGCCGTCATGTGCCGTTTGCGGCGTTGTTCGACCACCCCTGCCTCGACGTGTTCACAGCAGCCTGCCGGACAGCCCCGGCCATGGCCTCATCGGCTCCCCGTCAGCCTGACCAAGGAGGACCGCGATGACCAGCGCGATGATCGAGGCTCTGATCGACGGCGCGAGCCCGGAGCAGCTTCGAGGGCTTCGGCAGCCGACCGAGTACACGGCGGCGTACCTTCGGGTCCAGGACGCGTCGATGTCCACCGGTGTCGTCGACGAAGACGTGCGCAAGTCTCTGCGCTTCGGAACCGTGCCCATGCTGGAACCGTTGCCGGACGAGGTCGTCGTGGCCGTGACGGCCGGCTCCCGTTTCGGCCGCCAGGGCGGGTGGGCCGCGCGCCACGATCTGCCATACCACATCGTCGGCTCGGACGCGGCGGAGGTCGCCGTCGAGATCGGCAAGCAGCTCGGGGCGATCGTGCGCCGCCGGGCCGGGCGCGATCCCGACGTCGTCTTCGAGTACACGGGCCGGGCGACGTTCAGAGTCTCCGTCGTGGATACCCGGGGCGGCGTCGTCGTCAACTGCGGGTCCAGCACCGGCTATCGGCACGAGTCCGACACGTGGTCGTTCAAGGCCGGGCGGGTGGCGCCGACGATCTGCGAGGTCTTCCGGCTGACGGAGACGCCGGGAACGGACAAGCGATGACGGCCTTCACGGACAGCGACTACTTTCGGATCGAGCCCTGCGGACCGGTCATCGGCGCGGAGATATCCGGGATCGATCTGCGCAACCTGCCGACCGGGCCGGTGTTGGGCGACCTGAAGCGGGCGTTCCTCGACTGGAAGGTGCTCTTTTTCCGCGGACTCGATCCGACGTCGAAGGAACACCTCGACTTCGCACGGCTGTGGGGGGAGCCGATCGACTTCCCGACAGCTGAGAAGGCCGACCTTCCCGAGGTGATCGTGATCGCCCACGGTCCCGACTCGCCGGCCTCGGAGAACGTATGGCACAGCGATGTCACGTACCTGCAGACGCCCTCCACCGCCTCAATCCTTCGAGCCGTCGACCTGCCGCCGCTGGGCGGAGACACATTGTGGTCCGACATGGCGGCGGCCTACGACGGGCTGCCGGACGACGTCAAGGAACGCGTCGAGAACCTCACCGCGGTTCACGACTTCCTGACTCGCCATGCCGGGCGTGACTCGGTCAGACGGTCGGAACTGAGCCGCGATCTGTTTCCGCAGTCTGACCATCCGGTTGTCCTCGTCCACCCGGAGACGGGCCGCCGCATCATCTACGTGAACCGGGTGTACACCCGCGAGATCCTCGGCCTTACCGCCTCTGAGAATGAAGAGTTGCTGGAGTTGCTGTGCTCACAGGCGAGCCGGCCGGAGTATCAGTGCCGGTTCCGTTGGACGCCTGGCGCGATCGCCGTCTGGGACAACAGGTCGACACAGCACTATGCAGTCGCAGACTATTCGCCGCATCGCCGGGTCATGGAACGGGTGACGATCGCAGGGGTGCCGAAGCGATGACTGCGGAGTCGTACCACCGGCGGCCGGGCGGGTCGCGGCCGTGCACCGTCTGTTCGTCGGAGGCGGACTCGTCGCGTTGCCGACGGCGATCTCCCTGGCGGTACCCACGATTCGGCACAGCCGGGTATCACAACTCCCCGGACAAGGTCCCCGCCGGCCCGGCTCCGACCGACTACTTTCCCCGCCTGCTCGTGGTGGTGCCCGTCATCCTGCCAGCGTGCCATGCCGCCGGGGCTGCCCTGCGGCGCCTCGGCCAGCCGAACGTCATCTCTGGCATCCTGCTCGGACCGACCCTCTTCGGCTGCTGTGGCCGTCCGCGTTCCGCCGGCTGTCGCCGCATACGACGGCCTCGACCAGGAGAGGAGGCACCGCATCGAGAACCTCACCGCGATCCACGACGCCCTCGCGCGCCATGCCGGACGTCGGACGCTCCAGTCCGACGCCGTCAACCTGCTGGAGCGCTTGCGCGACCGGGCCGGGCAATACCTGCTGTTCACCGAAGACCTGCACGTGGCCCCGACGAACAACGTGGCCGAACGCGACCAGCGGCCGGTGAAGACCTGGATCAGAATCTCCGGCAGCCACGCCTGGCGAAGCCGGCGCCGCGAACTGGCTGACCGTGCGCTCCTCCGTGTCCAGCGCGGTCAAGCAGGGCATGGGGGCCTTCGAGGCGATCTACCGCGCCATGACCGGCAACCTGTGGATGCCACCGATCGCCCTCGAAGGCTGACACCGCCGCCACCGCAGAGATGAATGCTTACCCTGAGCCGGAGGACGATCCGACTCTTTCCTCTCGAAGAGATTGGAACATGGAGATGATCGAGCGAGTTCCTTACGAGTGCCGGCAGGGTGACATAGCGATCGCCATCGACCCCGACCCCGGCTACGGCGAACGCCCGGACCTGTGGCCCTCGGTAGGCGAGTACCCCGTGTACGACCCCTTCCTTTATGCCTCGATGAGCACGGATGCAGTGCGAAACAACGCCTTCCGGCAGGCTCTGCGCACCATGGTCGAGGGCCGCCGAGTGGTCGACATCGGCACCGGTCAAAACCTCCAGTGGGCCGTGGAGGCCGCCGCGCTCGGCGCGAAGCGAGTGGTCGCCATTGAAGCGATCCGGCGCAGCCACGACGCAGCCGCGGCACGACTGTCCGGCCGGCCGGAGAAGGCCGTCATCGACCTCCGCTTCGGCTCGTCATATGACATCGACCTCGATGCACCGGCAGAGGTGTGCGTCGCCGAGCTCATCGGTTCAATAGCCAGCGCGGAGGGGATGCTGGCGGCGATGGCCGACGCGCGTGCCCGGCTGCTCACACCGGACGCGCTGGTCGTACCGGCATCGTGCGAAACCCTTGTCGGCGCGGTGTCACTCCGATCGATGTTCCCGGAAGGCCTGGCATTCAGCGCCGAGTCGCTGCCCTACCTCACGGACATCTTCACTTTGAACGGCGGACCCTTCGACATCCGCCTGGCTGTCGCCAACCCAGATCCCGCTTCGGTGTCCTCGACCTCAGGCGTCGTGGAGAGGCTCCGTTTCGACGGCTGCGAGGCCCTCGAAGCCACGGCCCGCGTCGAACTCGACATCCATCGCGAAGGACCAGTGGACGGACTCCTGTGCTGGATAAGACTCGACGCGGGCGCCGGCGCGCCAGTCGTCGACTCACTGCTGGAACACACAAGCTGGATCCCGGGATACCTCCCCGTCTTCGACACTCCAGCAGCAGCCCGCGTCGGCGACGTGCTCACGGTCGAATTCGAACGCCGGACCGGCGCGGACGGGATCCATCCCGACTACACCGTGCGGGCCGCATTGCGAACCGCGAACGGATCGATTGCCGGTACCTCCTTCTCCCCCTACGGCGGGCAATATTTGGGACTGTCGGCTGTCCACCGTGAGTTGTTCGCACCGGAGTGACCTGATCTCCGATATCGAAGGTCCCTGGCGGCGCACCCGTAGCAGCATCCTGGCAACACAGCTACCTGGGATGTTGTGTTCCCGAGGTGCGCTGGGCGACCCGGGATCGGTTCCGCAGAACCCTCAAGACGCCCGCGCCAGATCCGTCCGATGCGTCTCCGCGCTCTGCGACCGAGTCAGGGCCGTGCATACGTGGCCTGAATGTAGTCGGCGTAGGGCCCATCTCTCCAAGTATAGCCAGCGACGTCGCCAACAGGACCTGGATCATGGGCTGCGGAGACTGGGCAACCCACGCGCCACAACCACAGCTGAGATCACGATCGGCTGAACTGAGATTCGTCCGATTTCCAGCGGATCCCTGGTCCGCTGGAAAATGGCCCCGGCCGCAGTCCGGATCGGCATGATCCGAGCCAGTCTGCTCTTGATCCGCGGGTTCGGGGTTCACGTCGAATGGCTCTTCCTTTGAGTCTGCTGGCTGGTGGGCGTGTCGCGGTGGTCTGGCACCCATCGATATGATCTTGGCGTCTGTTCCGCTTTTGTGACGCTTGAGCACATCAAGAAGAATGCGGGCGCGACCCCGTGCCAGCAGAGCCGGAGGCCGGACTGTGACGATAGCATTCATACCCCCTGCGGAAGCGGGCGACGAACCTTCCTTCGAGATCAGAATCCTCGGACCTCTGGTCGTCACCGCCCGAAACAGCAAGGCGAGCCTCCGCAGCCCCAGGGCGTGCCGGCTCCTGGCGCTGCTCGCCATCAACGCCAACGCAGTGGTGGCCGAGGTGGCCTACGACGCCGACCAGGCCGGAGCGCATCAGCTGCCCGGGCTCAGCGTCGCGTCCACCCAGGTCGTCGAGGTGAGCGACGATGATTGGGCGAAGGCCCTGGACGAGGACGGCGGCGGCCTCGACCACCGACCGGTTGGCCCCGACGAACCGGCCTATCTCATGTTCACGTCGGGCTCCACGGGGACGCCCAAAGGTGTGCTCATCAGTCACGCGAACGTCCTGTCGTTCCTGGACTGTCAAATAGCGGCCTACGGGACGGGTCCCGGCTGCCGACTGTCGCAGACCTTCGAGCTGACTTTCGACCCGTCGGTGTTCGATCTGTTCGTCGCGTGGAGGTCGGGGGCCGCCTTGGTGGTTCCCACCAAGCGGGAGCTCATGACGCCCGGCCGCTTCGTCGCGGAGCGGGGGCCGACGGCCGCGATCAGTGCGCGGCACTGGTACCGCACCGGCGACCGCGTCCGGCTCGAAGACGGTCAGCTCGTCCACCTGGGCCGCTGGGACGACCAGATCAAGGTTCTGGGACACCGGGGTCGAGCCGGGCGACGTGGAGTCGGCCCTGCGCTCGATGGCGGAGATCACCGACGCCTGCGTCACCGTCCGGACCTCGGCGGACGGCGAGCACGAGCTGATCGCGCTGTACACAGGGGAAACCCGGACCGACGACTGGTTCATGACGGCGGTGCGCTGCCTCCTCCCCCTTATAGGGTCCCCATGCACTATCACCGCGTGAAACGGCTGCCACTGAACCAGAACGGCAAGATCGATCGGGTGCAGGCGCTCGGCCTGGCCCAGGAGGTGTCGTCATGGTGAGCGGCGACCGGGGCCTGATCCGGCTGGGAGCCTCCCGATGGTGGATGCATCCCGAGTTCGTCCTGCGCAGCGCGGGCTTTCCGGTGGCGGATGTGCGCGTACTGTGCGACGAGGAGGCCGCCTCCGCGGCGGACTCGGAGCTGAGCGACGCGCAGTTCGCCCCGATCTACAAGCAAGCCGAACAGCGCACGGCCGAGGCGATAAGGCACCTCGCCGGGGACAATACCTATCGCGAAGCCATCGCCTGGCAGAACCCCGGGTTCATCGAGATGGTCGACAAACTGGCGGATGACGCACAGATGTCGCAGAAGCGCAGACGGCAGCGCACGTCCACGTTCGTCAACTACGTCCAGCGTTATTGCACGAAGAACGACACCATCGGGTTCTTCGGCCCGATCGCCTGGTCGTGGATCACACCCGGTTCGAAGGACCTGAGCGTCCGGCCCGGACCCGGTCTCGTGCGCACCAGAGCGGTCTTCTTCGAGTGGTGGGCCATCGACATGCTGGCCCGCATCTGGTCCGACGATCCCGAGGTTGTTCCGTGGCTGCGCCCCGTGGTCGCGGAGCACCTGTATCTGCACGACGGCACACTGCACGGGCCCCGGGGAAGAACACGCGCTTTCGAGCCCGGGGAACGCAGTCTGATCGAGCAGTGCGACGGCACCCACACCCTCGCGGAACTGTCGGCCGCCAGACCCGAGGCTGATGTGCCCGGCCTAGTGCGGACCTGGGCGGAGCAGGGATTCCTGACCATGGACCTCTCCGGGCCGTTCGAGCCGTTCCCGGAGCGCACCCTGCGCGGCAAACTGGCCCGGATCGGTGACGAGCCGACCCGCGACCGGCTGATCGCGGCTCTCGACGAGTTGGCCGCGGCCCGTGACCAGGTCGCCGCCAGTGCGGGCCGGTCCGGTGCGGTGCAGGCCGCTCTCCGGTCCCTCAACGAGACCTTCGAGCGGATCAGTGACACCAGCTCCTCGCGCCGACGCGGTGAGGCATATGCCGGCCGGGCTGTCGTCTACGAGGACACGAGCCGCGACATCGACATCGAACTGGGCTCTCTCGTGCTCGACGCGATCGCGGATCCGCTCAGCCTGGTGCTGGACAGCGCCGCGTGGATCGTCGAGCAGGCCGCCGCAGGCTATGAGGAGCGGTTCCGGCTGCTGTTCGCCAAGTACGCCGCGCGGACCGGCCTGGACACCGCCCCTTTGGACGCCCTGGTCGGGTCTGCGACCCGCGAACTGGACTTCGCGCGCGAATCGCTGTCCCCGCTCGTCGCCGAGCTGTCCGAGCGGCTGGCCCGGAAGTGGCAGGAGATCCTGGCGGTACCCACTGGCGTCTCCCGTTTCTCCATACGCTCGAGCGACATCGCAGAACGGGCGCGCGCAGCGTTCCGGTCGGGTGCGCTGCCGTGGTCGGCCGCCCGGCATCACTGCCCGGACTTCATGATTGTCGCGCCGGACGCCGCGGCGGTCGCCCGCGGCGAGTTCCAAGTCGTCCTCGGCGAGATCCACCTCGCGCTGAACACCCTGGACGGCCGGGCCGTCACCAGCACACACCCGGATCCCGACCGGCTGCGCGGCTACAGCCGGGCCGATCATGGGACCCGGCGTGTGGTGCCCGTCCCGTCGCGTTTCTCCCTCCAGGTCAACTCCCGCACTTACCCGCCGGTCCTGCTGTCGGAGGACTTCACGTACTGGACCATGCACCCGCACTCGACAGGTGCGCCCGGCGACGTGACGCCCGCTGCGGCACTGGAGGTCACGGCGCGGGGCGACCGGATGGTCGTCGTGGACGTGCGGACCGGACGCTGGTGGAACCTGACCGAGGTCGTCGGCGACCTGTTGTCGGCGACCCTGCTCAACGCGTTCGCAATCACCCCTCCCGCACGGCACCGGTCCCGGGTGACCATCGACAACCTCGTCGTCGCCCGGGAGCTGTGGACCTTCGAGACGACGGAGCTGACCTGGTCGGACGTCGGCGCTGAGGGGTCGCGGTTCCGCCGGATCCGGCGCTGGCGGGCTGAGAACGCGCTGCCGCGCCGCGTTTTCTACCGCGTCGCCGGCGAGGTGAAGCCCCTGTACCTGGACTTCGCGAGCCCGGCTCTGGTAAACCTCGCCGCCGCGATGATCCGCAGGGCGACCCGGCACGATCCGCGGAGCACCGTGGAGTTCAGCGAGATGCTGCCGGAGCCCGACGACTGCTGGCTGGTCGATGACCGAGGGCGTCGGTACACGTCGGAATTCCGACTCGTACTCATGGATCCGGATATGGAATAGCAAGTACCGGATAATCCCTGAAAGGCGTACCCATGGAAAACGCAGTGGACGCCACCGACACCATGACCGCGATCATGGAGATTGACGGTGACCTGCTCAGCACCCCGGTACAGATCGACGGCGACTCGGACTTCCACGAGCTGAGAGGCAACTCCCTGCTGACGGGCATCCTGGTGGCGAAGCTGCACAGTATGTTCAGTGCGAAGGTCGCCGTCCGTGAGGCCTTCCGGCGGGCCAGCCCGCGGCAGCTCTCGGAGATCATCGCGACCGCGGCGGGACACGGCGTGGCTGCCGCGACCGTAACCACCGCCCAGCATCGGCCGAACCCGGCCGTCAAGTCCAAGGAACAGCCGTGGCGCGACCGAACGACCGGGACTTCCGGCTACATTTCGCAGGACGCTGGTCTCGGTGATCGGTTCCTACTTCACAGCCTTCGGACTGCCGCTACTCGTCTACGCCCTGACTGTTTCGGCGATGAACCTCGCGATCACGACGGTCTGCTCGTTCCTGCCATACCTGCTGTTCGGGCTGGTCGTGGGCGCGTGGATGGACCGGGTCGACCGGCGCCGCGCCGGCGACGAACGCCGCACGGAGCCTGGTGGGTGCGGTCGTCCGGTGCTGTGGGGGCTGGGCGTGCTCGACGTGATGGTGCCGGCGGCCTGGGGCGGGACGTGGTAACGGCGGGTGCGTCCGGTTTGACGATCAGCTCTTTGCCGCGCAGCTTGCGCAGGTCGTAGGCGCCCTGGCGACAGGTGTAGCCGGTGACGCCGGTCATCGTGTGGACCTTGGCGACCAGGTCGGCGGTGGTGAACCCGCCAGGGGCCGGGGCCAGGGCGATCACGGCGCCAGCGCGGCACGTATGCGCGGGCTGTTCATGTCGATGCCGCCGGTGCGGGTGCGACCGACCATGGTGGGTGCCGGGAGCCGGTCTAGGACTGCACGCTTGACAAACCCGCAGGGACGAACCGGCCGCAGGGACATTGCGTCCCTGCGGCCGGTTTGCTGTCGGCGAACTCTGGCGGCGAACCCGGGGTGCTGCCAGGTGGCCCGCCGGGGTTCGAGCGGCTCCGCCAACGGCGTGTCGAAGACGCGCAACTCGGTGTGGAGCGGGCACCGCCCCTGACGGCCGGCGCCAGCCCCGTCGGCAACCTTCGTGCGGAATGGACAACGGGAACGGCCCCGGCTGAATCTGCCCCGGGAACGCTGGTTCTGAGCCCGGTTTGAGCCCACCCTGGACCAACCCTGGACCATGTAGGTGACGAGTCGTCAGGATGTATAGACCAATGCGTTCGAGAATCGGCGAAAGGCTAGGTCAGGGACCTAGTTGGCCCTGCTCGATCTGTGCCCCCGGCAGGATTCGAACCTGCGACCATCGGATTAGAAGTCCGGTGCTCTATCCACTGAGCTACGAGGGCCTGGCGGCGACGCGGGCTCA
>Ga0136846_1221213_pt1 | contig 48013 bp, 42 predicted proteins | sample HopSoiMetagenom2_FD_96841 | JGI IMG/M metagenome (GOLD analysis project Ga0136846, IMG submission 96841) | Grasslands soil microbial communities from Hopland, California, USA - 2 Assembly 2016 (version 4) | ecosystem: Environmental > Terrestrial > Soil > Grasslands | place: USA: Hopland...
AGATTCTGCTCGTTGCCGGGCAGGCCGTGCAGCAGCAGCAGAGTCGGTTTGAGACCGCTGCCGGCCGCCAGGAAGAACAGCGCGTTCATGCCGACGCCGCCGCTCGGTATCAACAACTGGCGGTTGGCGGCCGGATGCCTGGCATCGCGCGCATTGTCCGTCACGACGGCGCGCGGCACCGGAGCGGTGGCCGCCTGCGCGGCGACAGAGGACAGCAGCAATGCCGCCGCCAAGGTAGGAACATGCCACGCTGCTTTCATAGAGGTCTCCGATCCGAGGTATCGGCCGATTCTAGCCGATGAGCCACGCCGGTTACACGCTGCACTGGACCGGCATGGACGGAGCGCGGGAGGCCCGTGGCGTCGCCTGCCGCGGGCAGTTCGTGGCGGACCTTCTCGCAGGCGAGGCGCGGAGCTCCGGAGCCCATAGACGGTCGCTGGGGCAGGCCTGGTTCGCCGGCCTGTTCTGATGACGAGAAAAGGAGGGAACGCCACGTTCCCTCCTCTCCCGTGGCCAGGAGAGCAGGGAAGATCACGTTCCCTCCTCTCCGGAGCGCGAGCCAACATCCGGCCCGCTTTTTACCATCGCCTGGTGATCATGGCACACGCTTTGCCTGACGAATCCCACGAACTGGAGAGCAAGGAGGACCTCATGAGCGTGAAGATCGAGCCCTCTGGACGCCGGCTGGTCGTGGTTGAAGTCGAAGTCCCCGGGACACCTGAGGAGGTCTGGCAGGCCATTGCGACGGGACCCGGAGTCTCGTGCTGGTTCGTGCCGACCGAGATCGAGGAGCACGTAGGCGGCGCCATCGTCTCCCACTTCGGTCAGGGCATGGACGCGCGCGCGACCGTAACTTCCTGGGAGCCGCCCCACCGGTTCTCGGCCGAGAGCCGGGACTGGGGGAAGGAGGCTCCGGCCCTCGCCACGGAGTGGGTCGTGGAGCCGCGCTCCGGCGGCTCTTGCGTCGTCCGCGTGGTGCACAGCCTGTTCGCAAGCGACGACGACTGGGACGGTCAGCTCGAGAGCGTCGAATCCGGCTGGCCGAGGTTCTTCCGCATTCTCGGTCTGTATCTCACCCACTACCGAGGCCAGCGCGGCTCGAACCTTCGGCTTCTGGCCGCTGCTTCCGAACCGGAGCCGAAGGCGTGGGAGTCGCTGATCGAGGCGCTGGGCCTCGGGGGCGCCGCCGTGGGCTTGCGGCGGAGCTCGCCCACGGGCGTGCCTCCTCTCACCGGGTGCGTCGAATGGCGCGGCGAGCACGCCCTCCTCCTTCGGCTCGACGAGCCGGCGCCGGGCATCGGCTCGCTTTTCGCCCACATCATGGGCGGCAAGGTCTTCGTCGTGATCGATCTGTATTTGTACGACGACCAGGCGGCGGAAGCCGCCGCCAGGAACGAGCCCCTGTGGAATGCTTGGATGAGTGAGCGTTTCCCGCCGCCGGCCGAGAAGCCCAAGGACACAGAGGACAAAAAAGACGTCGAGGGCAATCAATGATACGAAGGGCGACCGACCGACCGACCGACCGGACACCCCGGACCAGGCAGCCCCGAAAGGTGTCACGTTTCTCAAAACGTATCCAGTAGCTTGGATTGAATCCGCATATATCCGTTCGTGGCCTGTGGGGCAGACGAGTGAAAATAGTTGTAAGACGGGAGCGAGTTTTTCCGTCTTTAGAGGGTATGGCCAGAAAACTTCGCTTCCTACCCGACCCTCCAACCCTCGTCTCCATCACCTGCCGCACCGTCCAGGGGCGCTTCCTGTTCCTGCCCGGTCCAACCTTCAACAACCGCTTCCTCGGCATCCTCGGCCGCGCTCAGCGGCGCCACAACCTCACCCTGATCGCAATTTCAGTCTTGTCAAACCACCTCCACATTCTGGCCGTCCCTGAAAGCGCGCGCCAACTCGCCGCCTTCATGCGCGACCTCAAATCCAAACTGGCAAGGGAGACCAACCGCCTCACCGGCTGGAGCGGGACCGTCTTCGATCGCCGCTACGAGATGACCGTGGTCACGGATGAAGAGGCCGCCCAGGTCGAGCGCCTCGGCTATGTGCTCGCGCAGTCGGTCAAGGAAGGCTTTGTCGAACGCGTCAGCGAGTGGCCCGGCGTGCACTCGGCGGGAGCCTTGATCGCCGGCACACCCCTCGTGGGGCATTGGTTCGACCGCACCCGGGAGTACGCCGCGCGCAATCAGCGGGAAGAGATCACGCCACTGCAGTTCGCCACGGAAGAATCCGTCACCTTCTCGCCGATCCCCTGCTGGGCACACCTGCCACCCGAAGTCTATCGCGCACGCGTCGCCGCCCTTGTCAAGGACGTCGAGGCGGAGGCAGCCCGCTTGAGGAGCCTCGAAGGGAAGTCCGTGCTGGGCGTGGAGGCAGTCCTGGCAAAGCACCCGCAACATCGACCGGCCTCGCTTGCCCGCTCGCCGGCGCCGCTCGTCCACGCAGCCACCAGAGCGGCTCGCAAGGCCTTCTACGACGCCTACGCCTGGTTCGTGGCCGCCTTCCGGCAAGCCGCCGAGAGACTGCGCCAGGGCGACCGTAACGCTCCGTTCCCCAGCGGCAGCTTCCCGCCGGCCCTGCCGTTCGTAGCGGGATAGCCCCTCGCCTGCGCTCTTTGCCAGCCGCACCGCCCGCCGGAGGGCCAGATTTCCGAGCTTCGAGCTCGCGTGGGGAGAGGTGTGTGCAGATCGGCTGGTGTGCCAGCCGAAAAGACGCCGAAGACGCCGAGGACCCGCTCCTCGTCGCTACGAAGGGTCAATACCGCGCGATCGACGCACTGAGCTTCAATAGAAGCCTGGCACCTTTGCTGCCGCGGCCAACGCTATGCCCCTCACCGGCTGCGTCAGCAGTCCGGTGCAGGGGCCGGGTTGGGCACCTCTTATCCATTATCCGCCTTCTGCTCGGCTTGAACCTCATCTCTCAGTCGCAGGTACTCAAGACCTCTGTCCGTGATTCTGCAGTACTCTGTTAAATCTCCCTGCCTTGGAATCTGGGCAATCCACCAGTTAGCAATCATCGCGATCAGGCCTAGGCTTCGCAAACGGCGAAGTTCATCACGGAGAATGTTCTGGTCCCACTCGTCTTTTACATTGAACTTAGACTCTACTTTACCAGCAAGCTTCTTTAGATGTATCAATTCCGATTCCGACACAAAATAGCTGATCAGAAACTTTAGTGACGAGATTTCGGCTTGCTGCTTCCTTTGTTCCTCTCGTACTTGTTGCAGCTGAAACTCCACACCCTTACCAGAAAATGAGAACCGCTCCAAGCGCGTGACAAGAACCGAGTTGAAAAATAGAAGAGAGACAAACACGACTGCCTCTGTCGTGCCAAATCGATTGTCCCTGATCCAGCCAAGAGGAACCGCCACGAGATATAGGGCTCCGAGAAGTGTGATCCCAGCCGAGAGAATCTTGGGAAGGAGCGGTTCCTTCTTACCCTTGCTCTCACCGACGAGGGTTGCTGCCTTTCCTCCCTCTCTTGAACTGACCTCCGCCATTCTTTCCTCCACAGTCCTCTCCAACTCAAGTACGTACTAGGCCCCACAAACTACGGCCTTCGGGTGCGCGCCCAACGCTCGGCATGCAGCGGCGCGCGAAGCGCGTCCGCTGCATGCGTTGTTAGGCCGCAATCGATCATTCCTGTTCAACTGCGGACTTAATATCGTTTAGGTCTTGCAGGAGGGCCTTTTTCGCCACGCCCTTGAACAGAAACCCCATCGGGATCGACAGTAATCTTGCAATGATTCCTTGAGGCTTGGAATCATGAGAACTAGCCAACGTAATGCCGCCACTGCTCTCTGAAATACTAGTGGTGGATAAGAATACAAATCCATCACTTTCTGCTCTGGTTTTGTAGAACTCATTCTCAGCAGCATCAGTGATCCACTTTTCCGCGGTAGCTGGCTTGCCGAAAAGCATTCGGGTCTCTCGCCACTTTAGTCCTACGAGCCCGTTTGCCGGTTTTTCGAGAACCTCAATGTTTTCGATTCCGCTGATGGTTTCCGAGGCGTTCTCGATGTTGGTGATTGCGGCCCAGATCGCCGCCTTGGATCCGTTGATGGTTACCTGTGCTTCAACGATCATGGTTTCTCCTAGGATTCGAGTGATGGTCTATAGCCCATGGGCAACACGGGGCGTCGATATCGGCGGTGACGCGCGTCTGTCGGCCAACGTGCTGCCGTTCAGCGGCGCCGCTCGAAGGCCACCACCGTCCCTCGAAGCCGCCGCCCATCGCAGGCCACTACAGTTGAGAATGCCTCAGGCGTCCGCTGCAACTGCTGTGTTGGACGGCCTGTCCTTGCTTGCTGCAATTGTACCACGCCTGGGACGCCACTGTTCAGCGAGCAAGGCTGCGGGGTTGGGTGGCCGGGCATCTCATTGGAAGGGGAGCTTGGGTGATTCTGGTGCATCAGGCGATAGGGAGATTCTGCGCAACGTGAGAGAGCCGCGCTCTTGGCTGCCCATGTGCCACCTCTTTTGAAGGCGTAGGTTTACGTCTCCAACCTGCCACTCGCGAATCTCTTGATCTCTGTCGGGGGAGGAGCGGGCGAAGCTGGTTTGCCCATACGCCTCGGCTAGCTTCGGCTCAAGGAAGTCGAAGTGGCCGCTAAGAAAGCTAACCTCGAAGAGGTAGAGCGCGTCGTTGGCGAACAGTACAGTTACCGGGAAAGAGCCTGCGAGTTGCTCACCAAAATTGGCGAACCAACCAGGTCCAGTTGCGAGTTCGCTGAGAAAGCAGACCTTTCCTTTGCAGTCGGACAGGCCGAGGGCTTGGCTCAGAGATTCCGGCGAGACGCCCCACTCGGCCTTCACAATTCGGCCCACGGACCCGGGATGAAATGGATCGTACCAGCGTAGCTCAAGGCCAGTGGGTTCTGCTGCCCGTTGTGTGTCAGTTTGAGCGCCCCCGGCTGATTCCGGTACGGGCGTAGATGCCGCAGCCATCATGGTCGATCCAAGGGCACCTACAGCTAGTAGACCGGCATACATGATGATGAGAAGGACGAATCTACCTGAAGTGTGACTCTGCTTCTTCACGCTTTGCTCTCTCCTAGCGCTCCTGATCATTACTGCGGTCGCTCTTCGGGGCCGCCCAACCTCGCTCTGAACTTCTCCGCCTTATCCCCTGAGTCCTTCGCGATTCGCCGCAGTTCCGGTCCGCATTGCCTTCGGGCTTGGGGGTATCCTCCTCATTCTTCAGGTTGTTCGGATTATACGCCGGTTTCCTAAACCTCGTCAATGCCTCGGTGGCGAGCGGATAGGCATCCCCGGGTGAGGCGATTGGGCGGTCGCCCTGCAGGAGCGAGGTCTTGGAGCTATCTTGTTCGAGCCATTGGAGCTGGCAGGACCAGGCGTTCGTATAAGCGTCCGCGATACTCGGGGGCAGGGACGCCGACGTGGCCATCACCGCCGGCAGGGTCGGCGTCCTCTGGTTGGCCAGCACCGAGCCGGCCGCGGACACCCCGGCGGACACGGTCCGGGTCGAAGAGGAATCCCTCTCTCGAACCGCCTCTCCCGAATCCGGGAGCTGCTCCCGCCGGACCGCGGCCCAGTACCCTCTATAATCTCCTCAATGACCGCTTGGGCGCTCGACCTGGGGACCACCAACTGCGGCGTGGCGTGCTGGGACGAGGCTCTCGGCCGGCCACGCCTCATCGAGCTGCCCGCGGTCTGCCGCAAGCTGGACGCGAAAGATCCGCTGGAGGCGCCGCGCCTGGTGCCGTCGGCCGTCCATCTGCTGGAGAAGCCGGGCTTTCTCGACCGCCTGGGAAGCTGGCCTCCCCTGGAGCGGCGGCTCTTCCTCGGCCGGCGGGCGCTTATCGGGCGGGCGGCGCTCCAGCACAACGAGGGGACGGTCTATCCGTCGTTCGTGCCCACCTTCAAGCCCGCCTTGAGCGAAGAGTCGTTGCGTCCGCTGGCGCGGGTGGGACGGGAGAGCGTCACCGCCCGCGACGCCGCGCATGCGTTCCTGCGCGAGCTGCTGTGCGAGGTGAAGCGGGCGACCGGGCACCGGGTGCGCGACCTGGTGGTGACGTCGCCGGTGACGGCGTTTGAGACCTACCGCGCGGAGGTCCAGCAGGTGCTGCGCCAACTGGGCGTGCGCCGGGTGCGCTTCATCGACGAGCCGGTGGCGGCGGCGCTCGGCTACGGGATCAGTCTGAACCAGGAGCGGACCGTCCTCGTGGTGGACGTGGGCGGCGGCACGATGCACGCCGTCCTCGTCCGCCTGTCGCCGCAGGGCGCGGTCAGCGGACAGGCGAACGTGCTCGCGAAGCGGGGGCGGACGGTCGGCGGCAACGCCGTCGACGGTTGGGTGCTGGACGACCTCTGCCGCCAGATGGGCCACCGGCTCTCCGAGGACGACGACGAGGTCGCCCGCCTCTGGCGGCGGCTCATGCTCGCCGAAGCCTGCCGGGTGAAGGAGGCGGTGTTCTTTCAACCGGAGGAGGCCTTCCTGATGAGCCTGGAGAGCTCCCTCCTGCCGGCGGCGCCGCGCCAGGGCCGGGGGTTCGTCGCGCTCACCCGCGACCGCCTGCGGGAGATCCTCGACGAGCAGGGCTTCTACCGCAGCCTGTCGGCCTCGGTGGACGAGGTCCTGGAGCAGGGCGGCATGACCGCGGGCGAGGTGGACGACGTATTGCTGGTGGGAGGCTCGACGCTCCTGCCCGGCTTCTTCACCTGGTTCGAGGAGCGTTTCGAGCGGCGGCGGGTGCGCGCCTGGCAGCCCTTCGAGGCGGTCGCGTTCGGCGCCGCGTGCTTCGCCGGCAACCGGATGGACGCCCTGGACTTCATCGTCCACGACTATGCGTTCGTCACCCACGACCCGAAGACGGGCGAGGCCCAGCACACCGTCATCGTGCCACGGGGGACGCGCTTCCCCACCTCCCCCGAGCTGTGGAAGCGGCAGTTGGTCCCCACCTGCGCGCTCGGTGAGCCGGAAAGCCTGTTCAAGCTCCTCATCTGCGAGGTCTCGCGTCCTGACGGCGACCCGAGGCGCTTCGTCTGGGATGCGGCCGGCGACGTGCACAAGGTGGGCGGCGCCGCCAGCGACGGCCAGGTCGTCGTGCCGCTCAACGCGGCGAGCCCCACCCTCGGCTACCTCGATCCGCCGCACTCGCCGCGCGACCGCCGCCCCCGCCTCGAAATCGCGTTCGGCGTCAACGCCGAGCGCTGGTTGATGGCCACCGTCCGGGACCTCCTCACGCAGCGCGAGCTGATGCATGAGGAGCCCGTCGTGCGGCTGGTGTGAGGAGGCCCGATGGGGGAATTGATCGCCGGCCTGTGCTTCGTCCTGTACGGCAGCGGCCTGGCCTTGCTCGTATCCCGTCTCGGCCGCAAAACCCTGCAAAGCTGGCAGTCTGCCGTGACGTCCTGCGGTCTGCGGGTTGAGAAAACCTCCAACCCTTGGGGACGGCTGTGGCTCGAAGCCCGCGATGGACCGCTGGCGGTGAAGATCCAGGTGCCCGAGGGGCGCAGGAAATACCGCTGCCAGATCACAGTCGGGATTCCGCCGGGGCCACCAGGTTTTTCCGGTGTCCGCATCCGCCGCGAGAAGACCAAGCCCTCCGGAGCGCACGAGATCGAGATCGGCGACGAGCCCTTCGACAAAGCGTTTTACATCGTGGGACCGGAGCGGCTCCTCACGGCGCTGCTGGACGTCGAGATGCGCCAACTGCTGGTCAGCGTGAACGCCCAGAGCATGGATCTGGAGATCGTCAACGGCGAGCTGGGGGTGGGGACGTTCGGCGGCGGGATCGCCGACCTGCTGCCGTTCCTCCTCGACGTCGCCCGGCGTTGCGCCCAGCCCTTGGACGTGGCGCAACGGTTGGCCGACAACGCCCGCCAGGATCCCGACGCCGGAGTCCGGCTGCGCAACATGCTCCTCCTGGCCCGTGAATTCCCCGGCGAGCCGGCGACCCGCGAGGTGCTCCGCACCGCCTGCGCGGACGCGAGCCCGCGGGTCCGGCTGCGGGCGGCCCAGGAGCTGGGCGCCGAAGGCCGCGCGGTCCTCCTGGAGCTGGCGGAGAGCATCGCGGACGACGAAACGAGCGCGCAGGCGGTGTCGAGCCTGGGTCGAGAGCTGCCGGTCGAGCGGACGCGAGCCCTCCTCGTCCAGGCCCTGCGCCGGCGCCTGCACCAGACGGCCCGCGCCTGCCTGGAGGCGCTCGGCGGCAGCACGGCCCCCGAGGACGTCGACACGTTGGTCAAGGTCATGGCGCGCGAAAAAAGCGAGCTCGCCGCTGCCGCCGCGACAGCCCTGGGGAAGACCGGCAGCCCTGCCGCCGAGCCGCCGCTGATCCAGGCTCTCCAGAGCGAGACGAGGGACCTCCAGGTGGCGGCGGCCGACGCGCTGGCGCGCATCGGCACGGTGGCGGCCGTGCTGCCGCTCAAGGAAGCCGCCGAGCGCTCCGACCGCGACCCCGTTCTGCTCAAAGCCACGCGCCAGGCGATCGCGGAGATCCAGCTCCGGCTCCCCGGAGCCTCCCCCGGCCAGCTCTCCCTCGCCGGCACCGAAGCGGGCCGGTTGTCCCTGGCGCCAACCGAGGCGGGTCAACTGTCGCTCGCGGACGATCCGGCCGGCCAGCTTTCGCTCGGCGGCTCCTGAGCACGGCAGGTACGCTGTCAGACAGACTCGAACATATCCTCAAGGACCGCGCTTCTCGAGCTGCTGAATCGCAGCCAAGAGCTGCTCACGCTCAGCATTGTTGTTCGAGCGCGCGGCGATTTGGCGGAGCCTCTGGATGACGGCTTCCCTCGCGCTCGGAATCTGCACCAAGACCTGGTAGCTGGTCATGCGTACCAAGAGTCGCGGACTCTCCAGTTCCTTGAGCAGGTCTGGCACAGCCGGCGGGCCGATTTCCAGGAGCGCTCTCGACAAGACGTCGCGTGTGATTCCTATTCTCATGCCTTGGCCGGCGGTGCCGAGCAGAAAGCCCAACTGCCCGAACGCCTCCAGCGTGCTCGGTTTCTTTGTGGCAGCTTGACGCTTTGCGGCCTCCGCCAGAATGCGCTCAGCCTCCACGGAGTCCGCCGAAAGCTGATCAAGGATCAATAGGACCGAAGGTTGGCCGATTTGAGTGAGACAATCCTTGGCGGCCATCATGAACGGTGTCTGCCAGGACGGCGCGCCAAGGGCTCCAGAGAGGAGATCTCCCAAATCCCCTCTGGCAGCCCGACCCATCATGTCAGCAGCCACGACTCCAGCCTCTTCGTCGATCGTTTTGACCACTTCGCGGGCGGCATCGCCACCGTAAGGAACCAGACCTTCGACGGCCTGACGGCGCTTGGTGGGATCATCGCTCTTGAGATCGAGAGTCAGATGTTGAATGCTCTCTTTTTTCGAGACCCCAGTCTTCGTCATTCCTTCCTTGGCAGCAGCCGTGACCAGGGTGGCCAATGCAAGGAGAAAGGCCAGTACCATGGCCAGCCGGAAAAAGCGATAGGTCTGTTCGCCATCAAATTTCCCCGGCCTCGCCTTCTTGATGACGGCCATCATGATCGCAAAGAAGATTCCCAATGCAAAGGCGACGATGCTCCAGGTGCCCCACATGCTGCCGAATATTTTGGGAATTGTCCAAAGAAAATTCATGCCGAGATCCTTTTGCATGGGGTTCATAAGGCTGCCCTGGTGCCGGAATAGGAGCAGGCCCGCCGCGAGGACGAGGGTGGTCGAGGCTGCGGCGACAGCCCACGGCTTCCGCGCCGTCCGGCGCGGTTCGAAGGGCCTGCCGTCCGGGGCACGCAGAAAGAGGGTCGGTGTCGCCCACTCTGCCGAGTCGGGGAAGTCGCGACGGATTGCAAGGCGCCCTTCGGCCACGGCAGAGTCGATGGGATCCCCCAGGGCGAGACGACGGTAAAACGCCACACCGAAGGCTCTCGCGGCGCGATCCGAGATGGGGAATTGCATCGCCACCACCGCCGGGAGGCCTGCCTGGAGCAGAGCGGTGGCAACGCCGCCGAAGGGGCCGGGGGCCGCCAGCCTCGCGGTCTGGCATGCGTTCAGGACGGCCAGGCGGAGTGAGGTGATATCCCGGAGAAGATCGGCGAGCACTGTCCCTCTCACCGGTGCCGTTCCTCCCGCTCCATCCTCCAGATAGAGGAACCCCTCGCCGGTCGCCGCCTCGAACCCTCCATGCCCGAGGAAGTGAAGGACGTGGAAATCGCCTGCGAGCAGCGCATCCCGCAGAGCTTCCAGAGTGGGTTTGGCGAGCCGCACCATCTCCAGGCTATTCTGCCGGCGCCCCAGGTCCAGCAGAGCGCGCCGCTCCCGCGCCAGGTGTGGAAGGGGCTTGAGCTCGCGCGGCTGAGCCGCGACCACGAGCACACGCAGAGGGCCGCTGAGAGACGGCCTGCCCCCGGGCAGCGGCAGGTCCAGATAGCGGGTGATCGATGTCCTGCGCTCGCGGCCGAGAAACGTTCCGTCCTTGGCCCGGTACAGGCACTCCCAGGGCAAGCCCTGGACGGCAGTCAGCCGTGGATCGCCCAGCCCCATCTGCAGCTTGATTCTCAATCCCAGATCGGGACGTGACCTGAGATCTCCCAAGCTCTGGTAATAGAGGTCGCGGATCGGCTCGGGGAAGAGGGCCCTGAAGAGTTGGTCTCCGATTGTTTGCTGACGGTCCTTAATAGGGGCTTCTTGCGCATCCAGCTCCCGGAACGGCTCCTCGTCGTCGACGAGCCGTTCGAAGCCTCTCGCGGCCCGCTTGACCTCCTCTTCGACTGCTGGCATCAGGAACGGGGCCTCGGCCTCCCCGGCCGGCGAGTCGACGAGGCGCACCACGAGACCGTTCCCTTCGCTGGTATCTATACGCAGTCTCAGATCTAGGTAGTCCATGCTGGATCGTTAGAGTCTATGCCATAAGTACCTCGAGGTGCTCGCAAGGGCAGGTCATTGGGAGGCGGGATCGAGCCACCAGAAGAGAAGCCTGGCACCTCGGTCCCCCGGGAAGGCGACTTCTTCGACGACACCGGAGCTGGAGACGATGCATGGGTTGATGTATCTATTGCTCAGGACAGCCCCCCTGCGGCTCGTCTACATTCCCAACACCCTGTTCGTATGGGGGAACGCGGCCGCGACGGCCCACAACATCGCCACGCACGAGACGCTCTTCCGTCTCGGCATCCTCAGCGATCTCTTCGCCGGAACCGCCTCGACTACCGGCGAAAGGGGCCATCTGCTAGGCTTGGGCTCATGCGAAACCTTACCTGTCTTCTACTTGCTGCCAGTGTTTGCTCAGCCGCCTATGCCCAGGACACCTCCGTGGCCGATCGTGTGGCGAAACAGAATGCGCTGTTCGAGGAGATTTATCAGGCCGGCCTGAAGAGCTCGCCGGAACGGGCGACCTCGGTCGGCGACTATCGCTACAACGCGCAGCTCAGCGATGCGTCGCTGGCGGAGATCGCGCGCCAGCACGCGGAGAACGATGCCTTCCTGGCGCGGCTGCGCGCCATCCCGACCCCCGGCATGGCGGAGACCGACCGGCTGTCGCACGAGCTCCTGGAGCGGCAGCTCACCCGCGGCGACGTGAGCTACGAGCTCAAGAACTACGAGATGCCGATCAACCAGCAGGGCGGCATCCATACCGCGCTGGCCGACCTGCCGCTGAGCGTGCCGCTGGATTCGGTGCAGCACTATGAGGACTACATTGCGCGCCTCCACCAGATCCCGCGGGTGTTGAAGCAGATCACCGAGGTGCTGCGCGCCGGCGAGAAGGACGGCCTGATGCCGCCGAAGATCGTCGTCGACCAACTTCCGGGGCAGTGCGAGGGGATCGTCGCGTCGAACCCGTTCCTGCTGCCGCTGAAGAAGTTTCCGGCGAGCTTCTCGGAGGCGGACCAGCAGCGGCTGACGGCCGCGATGACCAAGGCAGCCCATGAGGAGGTCCTCCCTGCCTACAAGGAGCTCGCGGCGTTCCTGCGCGACGAGTACGCGCCGAAAGGGCGGACCGCGATCTCGGTCGAGAGCCTGCCGGACGGCAAGCGGCGCTACACCGAGGCGGTGAAGGCCATGACCACCGTCGACATCACGCCGGAGGCCGTCCACGAGGTGGGCTTGAAAGAGGTGGCGCGCATCACGGCGGAGATGACCAAGCTGGCGCAGGCGCAGGGCTACAAGGACCTCGCCTCCTTCCGCGCCGCCATCAACGGCGATCCGAAGTGGAAGCCGAAGAGCGAGGACCAGATCGTCGCCGACTTCAAGAAATACATCGACCAGATGCAACCGCGGCTGCCGGAGCTCTTCGGGCTGCTGCCCAAGGCGCCGGTGACCGTCGAAGGCATCCCCGACTTTGACAAGGCCGCGGCGACGCACTACGTCCGCGGCACTCCGGACGGCAAACGGGCCGGGCGCGTGGTGGTCGCCGTCGCCGACCCGACCCACCGCTCACTGGTGAACGACGAGGCCGTCGCCTATCACGAGGGCGTGCCCGGGCACCACCTGCAGATCAGCGTGGCGCAGCAACTGAAGGGCTTGCCGAAATTCCGGCTGTTCAGCGGCGGCCTGTCCGCCTATACCGAGGGATGGGCGCTGTATGCGGAAGAGCTGGGCAAGGAGATCGGCCTCTACAAGGACCCGGTGTCCGACTACGGCCGGCTGAGCTCGGAGCTGTTCCGCGCGGTGCGGTTGGTGGTCGACACCGGCATTCACGACAAGGGATGGACGCGCGACCAGGTGATCGCCTACATGCGCGAAAACGACGTCAACGCCGTCGTCGCGCAGACCGAGACCGATCGCTACATCGCGTGGCCGGGGCAGGCGCTGGCCTACAAGATAGGGCAGTTGAAGATCCGCGAGCTGCGTGACCGCGCGAAGACGCAGCTCGGACCGCGTTTCGACCTCAAGGCGTTCCATGACGAGATCCTGGACGGCGGAGCCCTGCCGCTCGACCTGCTGGAGACGCGCGTGGACGGCTGGATCAAGGCGCAGTTGACACGGAAAGCGGCTGCCGCGCGGTAAAAGCTCGCAGGGCATTACCGTCTGGGTTCTGGTCGTCCATGGAGGCGCCGAGGACCCTGGCACCTCGACCGACCGGCAGCTCCCGCGGCGCGTTTCGGCGCCAGCGGCACACCTCGTTCTTTGAGGCCTGAAGCTTTCATGGCCCGGAAAGGAACGCTCTTGAAGCTCAGAAAGCTTGCTCTCGCCCTGTTCTTGCTGTTGGCCGCCGCCCTCGCGGGGAACACGCCGGCTCCCGTCCAGGCATGCATCTTCACCTGCCCGCCCGACCTGTGCTCCTACTGTCATCAGCACGGTCAGCAATGCGGGCTGGTAAATTGCCAGTGCGTCTGCCTGCCCACGACCCAACCCTGAGCGGCGATACGGATTTCGTAGACCGCTGGGAGCCTGCGCAGCAGAAAAGCCGAACAGGGGCAACAGACCTTGCTCAAGCTCTCTGGCGCGCAGGCTCCCAGGTTGGGCACCTATGCCTGGCACCTTTGCTGGTGGCACCTAAGAGGGTGTCTCGAAAGGGGCGATTCCGTTTGCAATCCCAATGTAGAGACGCCCGCGTGGAAACCCCCGTGGGGCGTCTCTACATTGGGGGATACCCCTTCTGAAACACCTTCTAAGGGGCGCACCTCTGCTCTGCTCCGCACCTCTGATGGCGCCCCGACCCGCCAGCAGGAAGTGGCTGGCACGTCCCCTGGGAACCTATCTCGGTTGGCCCAACGTCTGCTAGGATCTACTGTTGGGTCGACACGTGGAATTCGTAAGGGCGGCGGTCGATCCAAAAGGAGCGAGACGTGGCGCGATACACCCGGCGTGCTCAGGTTCTCTTGACGGAGGTTCAATACCGGAGCCTCCAGACTCTGGCCGAAGCCGAGGAGAAGCCCCTGGGCGCCCTACTGCGCGAGGCGGCCGAGGAGCTGTGCTCCCGGGAGGAGAGACGCGGGCAAAAAGCCCGAGCGGCGCGCCAGCTCCTCGCTCTACCCGGTACCGATGTCCCCGAGGACTACCAGGAGTGGGAGCGCCGGTACCTCGACCAGCGGGTCGAGACTCATGGCTGAGGGACACAGGGGGAAGCCTCTCTTCCTCGACGCAACATCCTGATGTACGCCGTGGGGAAGGACCACCCCAACCGAGAATCGTGCCGCGAGGTTCTTCGCCGGATCGAGGCCGACGACCTGACCGTCGTGACCAGTGTGGAGGTGCTCCAGGAGCTCCTTCACCGCTACCGGTCTCTCGGGCAGCCTGATCTCGCAACAGGGCTGCCAAGGATCTTTGTGAGGAGATCCTGGCAGTGACCGAGGAAGACCTCGACCACGCGCACGCGATCCTGCAAGCCCACGCGTCGATCAGCGTCCGGGACGCGGTTCACGCTGCGACCGCTCTGCGCTGCGGCATCAAAAGTATCCTGAGCACCGACCATCACTTCGACGATCTTCCCGAGATCACCCGGTTGAACCCGGTCGAGCTGGTGGGTTGAAATTCGGCCTTCGCGTTCCTGCCCTGCGGCATCAGCGCCTTCCGGGAAGCTTCCGATACGAGGAGCCTGGCACCTCGGCCCCGGCGCAAGATCCTCACAGTCGTCCCGTGCGATCGAAGAAGTCGCCGGCGCCACGTTTCCACGCCTGGAGCCGCGAGGCGCGCCGAGTTCTTTATGAAGCCTACGGCCTCTTTGTCGGTGCCTTCCGTGACGCCGCCGAAAAGCGGCGCGCCGGCGATCGCACAGCTCGCTTCCCTCTTGGCAGCTTCCCGCCGTATCTGCCCTTCGTCCGAGCCAGTTGATCGAAACGCTCGCTGTTACAGATCCTCACCGAGTTTCAGAATCAAGAGAGGGAGGAGTTGTGTCCCGAGAGCGCGGCTCCCTCGCTCTCAGCGCTCGTCGACGGCGCAGAACGCCTGATGAAAGCTTTTCGGCCGTGTTGCCCCAGATATGCCCGAATGCTGGCTGAACAGGTAAGCTCTCTTGGAACAATCATCCCTAGCTGAATCAAAATTGGCTGGCACCTGAATCAGCTGGCACCCATTCCTCCGGGTTGCTCATAAATGAACGCGCAAAGGTGCTCTCCAAGCTGATACTCGCGCCGAACTCAGCAGCACTCGGCGTATGGGGCCGATTAGCTGTTGCTTCGGTGATGTACTCTTCAAGAAGATCTCCGAGTTTCCTTCCCGTAGATGTAGCAACCTCGACGGCTCGATCAAATGCATCAATACCAAGGATGCAGTATAAGCCCTTCTTGGTTCCAGCCAAGGGATGGTTGAGGTTCGATTTCTCGAACTCGCGGATGACCTCGCCCATTATCGTGACTTCTTCACCGAGCACTGCTACTGTTATAGGCGCTGCTCTGTTCTTGGTTCGATCAATAATGGCTTGGACATCGGCGAACTCCCGGATACCAGCATAGAGATCGGCGATTTTCGCTTCGCTCTTACGGACTGCTTCAACGGCGCCGCTAAGATCACCGAGAAATTCTTCCGGAAGCATGTGAAGCCTCGTTTCCGCCCGCATCCGTTTTGCCTTGGATTCTACAAGAATGAGCCGGTCATCTTCGATCAGTGTAAGGTCCGCACCTCTAACGGATTGTTTTCCGCGATGATACGGGCGTTCAGGTATGACCGTGACGTTCGGGAGCTGTGTCTCAAGGAGAACTTGGAGATAGAGTTCCTGAAGGCCGCCGCGCACCTGATCATAGTTCGGTATCTTCTTCTCCCAGAGAGAGAAGTGAATGATGTCGGCGAAGTTCCGGCCCAAGTACCGGACGTTCGGGATTACGACCTCGGTGCTACTCAGCCAAACCACGGGATAGCGTTCCAATGGACTCAGGCGCCGAGCAATATCGCCACGGCGGTAGATTGAATCATTGCTCCGTAGCTCGCGCAATTCCCGCGTGGTTCGAGCAAAGAGCTCAAAGAACCGAGTCAGCCAAGTTCGCTCTTCTGTTAGTCCAACGGGCAATACAAAGCGTGGTTGCCACTCATGCCGATTATCGAGTAAAGCTTTCAAGCACTCTGCCGATCCCATCCTCCCCGCTGTTTCACGGTCAATTCTCGCAAGAAGCTCCCTATAGGGTCGGCCATAAAGTTCCAGCAACGTGATTATGCAGTTTGCAAGCGAGGAGATTGGGAGCCGATGAAATCTCGCATTGCCTTCAGTGCCGGATCTGCCATAGTCCAGAACTCCGCGGACATCTTGTGCCGGTGCGTATGCGGTAGTACTTCGATCATTCCAATGAGCCGGCCCGCACGCTCATGAAATCGATGATCTTGATATCGCTGTTGAATGTTTCCGAGACGGGAAAGATAGACTAGCAGCGCAAGATCGGAGCTGGCTCGCTCGCGAAGGTCCTCCATAAGACGGATTCCTTCATAGTCTGTGAAAGCGCGGTGCCCATAGTTAAGTACGTGGATGATCTGATTGGTGGTGAGATCTCCTATCTTGTAGTCAAGAGCTTTGCTGTCGAGGACCGCTTCGCAGAGCATCCGTACCTTCTCATGATTAAGATGTGGGAAAAATATAAAATCCTCGATGTTGCTTGTAAATGCTTCCGTGGTCGAGAGCAGCGCACAGAGTGACCACGCATTCCGGGGATTCGTACGCGAGAGTATGGTAACAGCTTCCCCGAAGGCCTCTTCTGGCCGTAGACGATCGTACCGTGAACGTTCGTATGGGTTCATCGAGAAGAGGAACAACTTGAAGGGCTGCTCTATTCCTCACTTCCAGGAAAGCTAAGAAAACTCCCCACGATCTCTCGTGGGAACGGAGGTACGGCGAATCAAAGTTGGCTGGCACCCATTCTTCGCCTCAAATTCGGCCGGCGCCTATGCTGGTGCACCTCTTCTGGGCGCACCCAAGTGGGGCACCTCTGCTGGGACCAGACACCGCAGCAGCGCTGCAGGGAACAGCCTCGACAAGGCGGTACGCAGGGGAGTAGACTTCTTTGGGGCGGCCATGGGGACGCCTCTTCTCTGTTCTTGACCAACAAGAGGAAAACACGTAACCATGGTCCCTTGCAAGCGCACCTACCCGCGCAATTAGAGCCTTAAGCGATCACGGATGGATCACTCTCCTCGTTGCTTACTACGTCTGAGGGCTCATTATCATGCGCAGGGTCTTCTTCAGCTTCCATCATCAGGGCGACATCCAGCGAGTCGCGCAGATCAGGAATAGTTGGGTGACAAAGCCCGATCAGGCGGACGCCGGCTTCGTTGATGCCGCTTCCTGGGAGGCCATCAAGCGGCAGGGGGATGCTGCGGTGAAGCGCTGGATCGATACTCAGTTGAACGGCACCTCGGTAACCGTTGTCTTGATTGGTTCGGAAACGGCCAACCGCCCATGGGTGCTGTATGAGATTTCTGAGAGCCACAACAAAGGCAACGGACTTCTTGGAATCTATATCCACAATTGCAAAGATCTCGCTGGACGCACCTGCTACCAGGGGCAGAATCCATTCGAGAACGTCCACTATACCCAATCCGGCAGATCGTTGGCATCGGATTATCCAGTTTACGACTGGGTGTGGAACGACGGATACAACAATATGGGTCACTGGATAGAAACCGCCGCGAGGCAGGCGGGAAGGTGAGGCTCATGCTTACCTGTGGGATGATCTGAAGGTGAGGCTTGGTGCTCCTTGAAGGTCCTGTGTAGCAGTCAGGCTCGGGGATGACGGAGAGATTCATGAGCACGCAAACTGTCCTGTGGGCTGCGGCCGCGCAAATCTTTAAAAGTATTCAGGCCTATCTGGCTGAGGAAAGCGTCCGCAAGGAACTCAACGCCAATCCTCTAAGAATATTCATCTCCTATCAGTCCACGGATAGAGCGAGGGCAAGCAGATTGTGTAGTCGCCTCGCAAGAGAGGATGGGCGCACAACCAGACGGCCTGACTGGAACGACGACATCCCGTCGCGATCTGCGACGTGCTGGATAGGATCACGCTGGACCGGCAGAAATTCAGACGCCCTGGATAGAGCCACGACGCCTCGTCATCAAACGAGCGGCGGCGGCGTAAAATCAGCCAGCCTGTCTGGAGCTACGACGCCGCAGCAGGAACGAGATTGGACAGATGTCCGGCCGCGACGAAGGCGAGCACATCTTCGGGGCACGTCAAGCGGTCCCCCGCTCGTTCATCTTCGTCAGGCAGGCGATGGCTTCGATGCCAGTCACTGCGCGATCAGTCGCTCGTAGCGGTCGTGGGGGCCGATCCAGAACCAAACCAGGCCCTCGGGGCGATTCCTTGCCAGTGCACGGAAGCGCAGGCCGACGCGAGCGGACCAGAAAGTCCCAACCTTCTTGAGTCGCAGAGACGGATGGTGCGGGTCCGCCTGAAGCATCTCGAAGCACCGGTCAGCCAACTCCCGGGTCTCCGCCGGCAAGCGGCGATAGTGGAACCAGAACTCCGGGGTCGCGAAGTGGTTCAAGGGAGGAGTGGCGTGCAGTGCCCGGCCTCGAACTCCTCGTCGGCCCGGCGACCGGCGGCGTCCAAGCGCCCGGCTAGGATGTCGGCCTCGATTCGCTGGTCCCACTGGTCGGCCAGGAATTCCTCCAACCAGCGCGAAAAGCGGTCAAGCTCCTCGGCAGGGAGTTGGGCGACTGCGGACTGAAGCTCTTCGACGCTCATGGGATAGCAGCCTACCGTACGTGTCTGGCGATGGCAAGGGGACGTCGGGTCGGGCCGTGGCGGCCCTCCGAGGCCGGCGGGACGCCGGCGGTCCCAGGGGGGCGAGCGGGTGGGCCGGTCTTGCCAAGCCCCTGGCTCTATGGTAGACAGTGCCACGGTCACCATAGCGGAGGACGGACGAAGCCACCCTCAAGACTTCGCCTGCGATCTCCGCTCCCGTGCGGCCTCTCCGCGGTCCCCTCGCCCCAGAGGAGCCGCACGGCCCGATCCACTGCGGGACCTGTTGACGGCGCTCGGCGCGTCAAGGAGGCTGACCGATGAACCTCACCCGAAGGGACTTCCTGAAAGTCGGCGCGGTCGGAGGCGTGGGCGCCACGATCTTCGGCTTCGACATGGCTCCCGCCTATGCCCAGATGCGCGAGCTCAAGATCGCGCGCGCCACCGAGACCCGCTCGACCTGCCCGTACTGCTCCGTGAGCTGCGGCGTCATCATCTACACGCTGGGCGACAAGGCCAAGAACGTCACCCCGCAGGTGGTCCACGTCGAGGGGGACCCGGACCATCCGATCAACCGCGGCACGCTCTGCCCCAAGGGCGCTTCGCTGGAGCAGGACATCCTCAATCCGCGGCGCCTCGTCAAGCCCCAGGTCCGCCGCCCCGGCTCCGACCACTGGGAGGACATCCCCTGGGACAAGGCCATCGACGAGATCGGCCACTGGGTGAAGAAGACCCGCGACGCCTCGTTCGTGGACAAGGACGCCCAGGGGGCCACGGTCAACCGCTGCGAGGGGCTCTCCTGGATCGGCGGCTGCACGGACACCAACGAGTTCAACTACCTGGTGGTCAAGACCATGCGCAGCCTGGGGGTCTGCTACCTGGAGAACCAGGCCCGGGTCTGACACGGCCCCACGGTCTCAAGTTTGGGACCATCATTCGGACGCGGGGCGATGACCAATGGCTACACCGACATCAAGAACACCGACATGATGTTGATCATGGGTGGCAATCCCGCCGAGAACCACCCCTGCGGCTTCAAGTGGGCTATCGAGGCGAAGCGGGTGCGCAACGCCAAGATGATCGTGGTGGACCCGCGCTTCACGCGCACGGCGGCCACCGCCGACCTCTTCCTGCAGATCCGCGCCGGCGCGGACATCGCCTTCCTCGGCGGCCTGCTCCGCTACGCCATCGAGAACAACCGCATCGCCAAGGACTACATCGTCAACTACACGAACGCCGCCTTCATCGTCAAGGAAGGCTTCAAGCTGCCGGACGACGGTCTCTACTCCGGCTTCGACCCCGCTAAGCAGGTCTACGACAAGTCCACCTGGAACTACGAGGCGGGAGGCAACGTCGGGCCGATTCCCGCGGCGACCGCCGCTCCGCACCCCGCTCCCGCCGCGGCCGGCGGAGCCGCCAAGTCCGCGGCGGGAGCGACCTCCGCGACCCCCGCGGTTGCTCATCCTGCGGCCGCGGCCCCGGCCGCCGCCAAGCACGCGGAGACGTCGGCCCCGAAGCCCGGCGCCGGAGCCGGCGGGCACTCCGCACCGCCCGTCGTTGCGCCCTACTCCATGGGCGCGGCCGCCATCCCGGGGGCCGCCATCCCGGGGGCGGCCGCTCCGCCCGCCAGCCTGCCGCCCAACGTCGCCTACGATCTTTCGCTGCAACATCCCCGCTGCGTCTTCCAACTGCTCAAGCAGCAGTACTCCCGCTACACGCCGGAGATGGTCGAGCGCGTCACGGGCATTCCCAAGGACCAGTTCCTGAAGGCCGCCGAGCTCTTCACCTCCGTGCGCAAAGACGGCGACATGAAGAAGGCCGCCACGATCATCTACGCGGTGGGGTGGACCCAGCACACCTTCGGCACGCAGATCATCCGCACGGCGGCCATCCTGCAGATGCTGATGGGCAACGTCGGCCGTGCCGGCGGCGGCGTCAATGCCCTGCGTGGACATTCCAACATCCAGGGCGCGACGGACATGGCCGGCATCTTCGACAACCTGCCGGGCTACCTGAAGGTGCCGACGCCGGCGGACGCCAATTTCGCGGCCTATGCCCACCGGATCACCCCGACCGCTTCGAAACCGACGGAGTGGGACTCGTTCAATTATTGGTCGAACACACCCAAGTTCGCCGTCTCGCTGCTCAAAGCCATGTACGGCGACGCGGCCAAGGCGGAGAACGACTGGGCTTTCGATTACCTGCCCAAGGTGGACCGCAACTACTCCTGGACCAACATCTGGGACAACATGTACCGCGGCACCGTCAAGGGGATGCTCGCCTTCGGCATGAACGGCGTCGCCATCGGCCCGGATTCACAAAAGAACATCGAGGCGCTGAAGAAAGCCGACTTCCTCGTCGTCGGCGAGATCTATCCGGACGAGACCAGCGAGTTCTGGATGGCGCCGGGCACCAGCAAAGAGGAGATGAAGAAGATCAACACCACGGTCTATCGCCTGCCCTGCGCGGGGTTCGCCGAAAAGGACGGATCGATGACCAACTCCTCGCGCTGGCTGCAATGGAAGAACGTGGCCCTGCCACCGCCCGGGCAGGCGCGGCTGGACCAGGACATCGTGGCGCAGATCTTCTTGAAGGTGCGGGAGCTGTACAAGAAGGAGGGCGGCAAGTTCCCCGACCCCATCCTCAACCTCACCTGGCCCTACACCGATCCGCTGCATCCATCGCTGTCCGAGCTCGCCAAGGAGGTCAACGGCAAGGCCCTGGCCGACCTCGAGGACCCGAAGACGAAGCAGCAGATCAAGGCGGGCCAGCAGCTCCCCGGCTTCGCCTGGCTCAAGGACGACGGCACCACCTCCTGCGGCAACTGGCTGTATTGCGGTTCCTGGACCGAGGCCGGCAACCAGACGGCGCGGCGTGGGACGGAGGACCCGTCTGGCCAAGGCATCCATCAGGGCTGGGCGTGGTCCTGGCCGGCCAACCGCCGCGTGCTTTACAACCGTGCCTCCTGCGATCCCGCCGGCAAGCCGTGGGATCCCGAACGGCGGCAGGTCTGGTGGAGCGAGGCGGCGCAGAAGTGGGTGGGCAACGACGTTCCGGACTTCAAGGTGGACTCCCCGCCGCAGGAGCATATGGGGCCGTTCATCATGAACCCGGAGGGGGTGGCGCGCATCTTCGCGCCGCTCTCCGCCTTCGCGGACGGGCCGTTCCCGGAGCACTACGAGCCGATCGAGAGCCCGATCAAGAACCCGTTCCATCCGCAGCAGTCGACCAATCCGGTGGTCAAGAAATTCACCACCGAGGCCGATAAGTACGCCCCGATGGACGGCGAGTTCAAGATCGTCTGCACCACCTACCGCCTGACCGAGCACTACCACTACTGGACCAAGAACAATCCGATGAACGTGCAGCTCATCCCCGAGCCGTTCGTCGAGATCCCGGTCGAGCTGGCGGCACAGTTGGGGATTCAGGGTGGCGAGAAGGTGAAGGTGACGAGCGCGCGCAGCTACTACGTCGCCAAGGCCTTCGTCACCAAGCGCATCAAGCCGATGACGATCGATGGCAAGAAGGTCTACCAGATCGGGATTCCGATTCATCAAGGCTACCGCGGTATCGCCGAAGACGAAGGGCGGAACGAGCGCACGCTGGTCAACCGGCTGTCGCCCACCGTCTTCGATCCCAATGCCTACACGCCCGAGTTCAAGGGCTTCATGGTCAAGCTCGAGAAGGCTTGAGAGGGAACCGCCATGAGCCAAGCCAATCTGGAAATCCGCAGGATCTCGGCCCATGCGGGCCCCGTCCCCGGCGTCGGAGTGAAACGAGAGCCGGAGGTCGCCAAGCTGATCGACACCACGACCTGCATCGGCTGCAAGGCCTGCGAGGTCGCCTGCCTGGAGTGGAACAACCTCTCGTTCAGCGACACCACGTTCCAGAACAGTTATCAGACCATGCCCGAGACGGCCTATAACTTCTGGAACCTGATCAAGTTCAACGAGTATGAGCCGGACGGCGACGGCGGCAACCTGATGCTGCTGATGCGCAAAGACCAGTGCATGCACTGCGAGGAGCCGGGGTGCCTGATCGCCTGTCCGGCTGACGGCGCCATCGTCCAGTACGCCAACGGCATCGTCGACTTCCAGCAGGACGCGTGCATCGGCTGCGGCTACTGCATCACCGGCTGCCCCTTCAATATCCCGAAGTTCGGCCCCTCGCGCAAGGTTTTCAAGTGCACGCTCTGCTCGGACCGCGTCGCCGAAGGCCTCGAGCCCGCCTGCATCAAGGCCTGCCCCACCGGCTGTCTGCACTTCGGCACCAAGGACGAGATGAAGGCGCTGGGCGAGACCCGCGCGCTGCAGCTCCGCGAGCAATCAGGGTTCGCTCACGCCGGCGTCTACGATCCCTCCGGCGTCGGCGGCACCCACGTCCTTTACGTCCTGCACGACGCCACCAATCCGGAAGCCTACGGCGGCCTGCCGAGCAACCCGCACGTTCCCTGGACGGTCTGGCTGTGGAAGAAGCCGCTCAAGTGGCTCGGCAATCTCGCGATGGTCGGCGGCCTGCTCGGCGTCTTCGTTCACTACCTGCGCTTCGGGCCGAAGACCGTCGAGGAAGATCAAGAGGTTCCGAAGAAGGGGGAACAGCCATGAGAGACGAATCGCACCTGCTGCCGAACGGCCGCGTCCTGCGGTACACCTTCCGCGAGCGGCTCATGCACTGGCTGGCGGGGTTGTCCTATGTCTACCTGCTGATCACCGGCCTCGCCTTCTGGTCTCCCTGGCTGTACGGGCTCTCCGCGATCACGGGCGGGCCCACGATCTCGCGCGTGCTGCATCCGTGGGCCGGCCTGATCTTCACGCTGGCGGTCGTGTGGATGGATCGCATCTGGAGCGCGCAGATGCGCAGCACGCCGCGCGATCGGGAGTGGTGGCACGCGGTGAAGCATTACATCCGCAACGAGGACGATCAGGTTCCTCCCGAGGATCGGTTCAACCCCGGCCAGAAGCTGCTCTTCTGGGGTTTCTTCTGGTGCGGCATCGTGCTGTTCCTCACCGGGCTGATCCTCTGGGTGCCGAACTGGATCCCGTGGAGCCTGCGCTTCCTGCGGCTGATCGCCGTGATCGTGCATCCCATCGCCGCGTTGCTGACGATCGCCCTGTTCATCATTCATGTTTACATGGGCACGGCGGTCGAGCGTGGCGCCTTCGGGTCGATCGTCCGCGGGGACGTGTCCCGCAAGTGGGCGGCGAGGTACCATCGCGCCTGGTATGACCAGACCGCAGCACGGGATCCCGCGGCCAAAGAATGACGGGCAGTCTTGGTAGCATCGGCAGGCAGTGGGACCAGCGGATCCAGCGCGCGAATGAGCTCGCCGCGAGGCATCCCTTTGCCGCCGAGGCCCTGCGCTTCTACGAGCGCATCGCCAGCTTTCAGAAATCGCTCTACGAAAATCTCGCGGCCGGGAACGGCGAGGCGAAGAAGGTTCGTGCGCCGGGCTCGCTGCGCGACGAGCTCAATCTGATCACGCTGCTTCCGTGGTTCGCGTCGTTCCTCGCCTTCGTCGAGGACGTCGCTCCGCCCCCTCTCGCGCAGTCCGCCGCCGAGCTGAACGCCGCGGGTGGGATGCGCTGGGAGGAGGTGCTCGACGAATTCTGGCACTCAGGCGAAGACGCCGCGCTCACCGCCCCCGAAGCCCTGATTTCCTGGGCCTTCCTGCAACCCTACGCCGAGCATCTCGCCGACCACACGGAGCGTTCCGAGGCGGAAGAGGAGACGCCGTCTCTCTGTCCTCTCTGCTCCGGCAGTCCGCAGGCCGGGGCCTTGCGGCCGCTGGGAGACGGCGCCAAGCGCTCGCTGATCTGCTCGCTCTGCGCCACGGAGTGGGAGTACCGGCGGATCGTCTGTCCCGCCTGCGGCGAAGAGAACGTGGACAAGCTCCCCGTCTACGTCGCCGAGGAGCTGCCTCACATCCGCGTCGAAGCCTGCGACACCTGCCATCACTACATCAAGACGATCGACTTGACGAAGGACGGCCGGGCCGTGCCGGTGGTGGACGAGCTGGCGGCCATCCCCTTGAGCCTGTGGGCGGCGGAGAAGGGGTATGAGAAGTTGAGCAGTAATCTGCTGGGGATCTGAAATCTCATCGCCTCAAACCGTTTACCCAAACCGCCCCGTAATGTAATCCTCCGTCTGCTTCTTCATCGGATTGATGAAGATCTTCTCCGTCGGTCCGTATTCGATCAGCTTGCCGAGGTAGAGGAAGGCGGTAAGGTCGGAGACGCGGGAGGCCTGCTGCATATTGTGGGTGACGATGACCTGCGTGTACTGGGTCTTCAGGTCCTGCATCAGTTCCTCGATGCGTGCCGTGGCGATGGGGTCGAGGGCCGAGCAGGGCTCGTCGAGCAGAATCACCTCGGGCTCGACGGCGATCGCCCGCGCGATGCACAGCCGCTGCTGCTGGCCGCCGGACATCCCCAGGGCGCTCTCGTCCAGACGGTCCTTGACCTCGTCCCAGAGCGCCGCGCTCTTCAGGCTCTTCTCCACGATCTCGTCCAGGTCCCGCTTCTTGTTGATCCCCTGGATGCGGCAGCCGTAGGCCACGTTCTCGTAAATCGACTTGGGAAACGGGTTCGACTTCTGGAATACCATGCCGATGCGCTTGCGCAGGGCGTTGATGTCCAGCCGCGGATCGAAGATGCTGCCGTCCTCGAAGCGGATGTCCCCCTCGATGCGCACGCCGTCGATCAGGTCGTTGAGCCGGTTGATGCAGCGCAGCAGCGTCGACTTGCCGCAACCCGAGGGACCGATGAACGCCGTGATCTGTTTCTCCGGGATCTCGAGCGAGATCTCGTTCAGCGCCTTCTTCTCCCCGTACCAGAGGGAGAGGTCCTCGATGCGCAGGATCGGGTTGTCGATCTGCGGCCGGACGGCCCGGTCACGTTCGGCCGCAGTGGCTGCAGCGGTCGCGGCGGTCGCGGTAACTGTCTGGGTATCAGCCATGGCCAGGTTTTCTCTTTCTAGACGGCGCTGCCCGCGTACTTGCGCCGCAGGTGGTTGCGCAACGAGATCGCCACCAGGTTCATCAGCGTCACCACCACGATCAGCAGCAGGGCCGTGGCGAACACCAGCGGCGTCGTAGCCTCGACGTTGGGGCTCTGGAAACCCACGTCATAAATGTGGAAGCCGAGGTGCATGAACTTCCGCTCGAGGTGGAGGAAAGGGGGCTTGCCGTCGAGCGGCAGGGCCGGAGCCAGCTTGACCATGCCCACGATCATCAGCGGCGCCACCTCGCCGGCGGCCCGCGCCATGGCCAGGATCATACCGGTGAGAATGCCCGGCGCCGCCGCCGGCACCACCACCCGCCGGATGGTTTCGAACTTGGTGGCGCCCAGGGCCAGGGAGCCTTCGCGCACGATGCGCGGCACCGCCGCCAGCCCCTCCTCCGCCGCCACGATGACCACCGGCACGGTCAGCAGGGCGAGCGTCAGCGCCGCCCACAGGATGCCGCCGGTGCCGAAGGTGGGCGCGGGCAGCGACTCCGGGAAGAACAGACGGTCGATGGAGCCGCCCAGCAGGTAGACGAAGAAGCCCAGGCCGAACATGCCGAAGACGATCGACGGCACGCCCGCCAGGTTGTTGACGGCGATGCGCACCAGCCGCACCAGGAAGCCCTGCCTGGCGTACTCCCGCAGGTAGAGGGCGGCGAGCACGCCCAAGGGCGCCACGGCGAAGGACATCAAGAAGACCATCATCACCGTGCCGAAGATGGCGGGGAAGATGCCGCCTTCGGTGTTGGACTCCCGGGGGTCCTGGCTGACGAGCTCCCCCACCCGCCCGACATAGACGCGGAGCTTGGAAAGGGTTCCCATCGCGTTGGGTCGCAGCGCCTGGAGCACAGTGCCCACCGCCATCTCCTTGGTCTGGCCGTCGGCCGTGCGCATCACCAGTGTCTCAGCCGAGAACCGTTCGCGCAGGGCGGTGAGACGCGACGCCAGCTTGTCATACGCCGCTTGGCGCTCGGCGAGCCCGGCGTCGAGGACCGCCTTGCGCCGCGACCGCTCGGCGGCCGGCAGCTTCTGGAGATCGAGCTTTTTCTCGGCGAGGCGCAGCCGCTCGATCTCGTAGTTGACGTCGCCGATCCCACCCTTCTCCAAATCGTGGATCTTCGCGAGCTCCCGGAGCTTCTGCTCGTGGAGGGGACCGAACGCCTTCCACACCGCCTCGGGGCCCGAGGCGAGCACCCGGCCGCCACGCCGCAGCTCCGCCATCGTGCCGTAGAAGTTTCCCCACTCCAAACGCTCAAGCATCACGACACCCGCCGGGCGGGAGCGCGCGGCGACGTCCTTGGCGTCGAGCCAGACGAAGTCGAGGCCGCTCACGTCGCGGTTGCCGATCTTCATCCGGATGCGGTCGATGGCTGCCTCCGGTCCCTGAGTGGCGGTGGCCTTGACCTTCGCCGCCTGTTCGACCTCCCAGATTTCGCCGAGGACTTTGCGGCCGTCCTTGAGGTCCAGCTCCACCAGGTCGCGCTGCCAGAAATAGCTCAGCCCGTTGACGGCCAGGAGCGTCAGGATGGCGATCACCAGCAGCAGGTTGAAGGCGAGGGCGCCGCCGCACAGCCAGGTGAGGGCCTTGCCCATGGCCTCGGTGCGGCCCGGCGAGCGTCCGAAGAGGGTGCCGGTGCGGGAGGCGCGGCCGGCCAGGGCTCCGGAAAGGGAGTGGGAAGCGACGCTCATCTTGGCAGGCTCCCGCATCAGAGCTGAGAGTATCGCTCGCGCAGCCGCTGCCGCACGAGCTCGGCCACTGTGTTGATGATGAAGGTGATGACGAAGAGGAGCAGCCCGGCCAGGAACAGGGTGCGGTAGAGGGTGCCGCCCTGCGGCGCCTCGGGGATCTCGACCGCGATGTTGGCCGAGAGGGTGCGGAAACCGTTGAACGGATTCCAGCTCATGATCGGGGTGTTGCCGGTGGCCATGAGGACGATCATCGTCTCCCCCACCGCGCGGCCGAAGCCGATCATGATCGCCGAAAAGATTCCAGGTGAGGCCGTGGGGAACACCACCTTCGTCACCGTCTGCCAGCGGTTGGCGCCCAGGGCGAGCGAGCCCGCCACCAGGTTCCGGGGCACGTTCGAGAAGGCGTCCTCGGCGATGGCGAAGATGATCGGGATGACCGCGAAGCCCATGGCGAGCCCCACCACCACGGCGTTGCGCTGATCGAATCCGAGACCGGTCGAGCGCAGCAGCCACGACTGGAAGTCGCCGGCGAAGGCGAGCTTCTCGAAGCCGCGCGACAGGGCCACGCAGAGCCAGATGCCCCCGGCCAGCGTGACGACGAACAGCAGCACCTCCGTCCCCACCGGGAAGCGGCCGCGAAAGGCCCGCGGCAGCGCGTTCCAGAGATACCCCGTCAGCAGTACGGTCAGCGGCAGCACGATCAGGGCCAGGATCAGCGCCGGCACCGCCCTCTCGATGCGGGGCGCCAGCCACAGGCCGGCCAGGAACCCGAGCACCACGCTGGGCAGCGACGCCATGATCTCGATCACCGGCTTCAGGTAGCGCTTGTAAGCCGGGTGCATGAACTGCGAGGTGTACATCGCCCCGAAGACGCCCAGGGGGATGGCCAGCAGCAGCGAGTAGAAAGTCCCTTTGAGCGTGCCCGCCATCAGCGGCACCAGCGACAGCTTGGGCTCCAGGTCGTTCGAGGCGCCGCTCGATTGCCAGACGTACTGCGGCTCGTTGTAGCCCTCGTACCAGACCTTGCCGAACAGAGACTTCAGGGTCACCTCGGGGTGGGGGTTGGCGATGGCGAGCTCGGCAATGGTCCCAGCACCCGCCTGGCCGGTCCCGGCCATGAAGGCGCCGTCGGCCTTGGGGGAATAGAACATCGCCGTCAAGTTCGCCACCGGGGCCGGTCCCGTCCACAGGGTGCGGTCGGCGGTGGAGAAGAAGAGGCCGAGATGATTGCCGCTCGCGGCCAGGAAGCTCTTGTCGCGCTGCGACGGGGCAATCACTCGCACGGCGGCCGGCTGGCGGGGGAACTCGTGAACGCGCTCGAGCCGCTGCGTGTCGTCCGGCTGGCGCACCGCGAACCATACGGAGAGGGCGCCGTTGTCCTGGCCCACGGCCAGCGACTTGCCGCCGAGCAGCAGGTTGAGCGCGGTCACCGGCGCGCCGGCGTTCGCCACCTTGAGCTCGCCCGGCTGGGCGCCTTCGAGCGGCCACCAGAGCAGGTCGCCGCCCGCGGTGCCGGCGTAGAGGTTGCGCTGCTGCGGATCGAGGACCATGGCCGTCACCTGGCCCGGCACGGCGATCTCGGCGCGGCTCAGCGACTCGCTGCTCTCGCCGGTCATCTCGTTCTTTTCCAGGGCCCGCCGCACCACGGCCAGCTTGCCATCGGCCAGCACGGCGGCGGCGGTGGCGGCGCCTTCGTCGTCGATCTGGGCGGCGAAGGCGCTCAAAGGTCGGTGCTGGGGATCGAGCTCCAGGAAGACGGGCGGCGTCACGTCCGGCGTCACCACCCGGTCGCTGCCCTGGAAGGTGACGCTGAACTCCATCTTCTTGATCAGCACCCGGCCGTCGCCGGTGGCGGCGGCGAAGGCCCGGCTCTGCGCCGGCACGGTCATGCCGGCCAGGACGGGCGCCAGCGCGGGGGAGGAGTAGACCTCCTTGCCGTCGTCCAGACGGACGACGCGGACGACTCCCCCCGCGTCCAGAGAGGCCACGTGGGTGCGGTGCTCGTCGGCGAGCAGAGCTCCGATCCGGCTGGCGCCGGGCACGGCCACCTGACGCACCAGCGTGACCTTCGCCGGGAACGTCATGGGCGCGACCTCGATCAGGATGAAGATCAGGATGCCCAGGATACTGGCGATGATGGCGATGCCGCCCGCCGAGACCACCCAGCGGGCGGCGCGGTCCGCCACCAGCCGCCGGCGGGGCGTCTCGCGGCTGCGGTTGCGCAGCCGGAGACGGGCTTCCGGTGAGTCGGCGACTCTCTCCTCCGGGTTCGCCATTCGTTTACTGGAGCTTCGCCAGCTCCTCCTGGACGATCTTGGAGGTGAGGGGGATGAAGCCGTCCTTGACGACCGTCTGCTGCCCCTGCTGCGACAGGACGTATTTGAGGAACTCGCGGACGAGAGGATCGAAAGGTTTATTGGGGGCCTTGTTGACATAGACGTAGAGGAAACGCGCCAGCGGGTACTTGCCAGAGATCACGTTCTCCGCGCTGTCGTCGATGCACTGGCCGGGCTTGGCGGCCACCGGCACGGCCCGCACGCCTGAGGTCTTGTAGCCGATGCCGCTGTAGCCGATGGCATACTTGTCCTCGGTGACACCCTGCACCACCGAGGCCGAGCCCGGCTGCTCCTTGACCGTGGCCTTGTAGTCGCCTTTGCAGAGCGCGTGCTCCTTGAAGTAGCCGTAGGTGCCGGAGGCGGAGTTGCGGCCGTAGAGGCTGATCGGCTGACTCGCCCAGCCGCCCTCGGTCACCCCGGCGTCGCCCCACTTGTTGATCGCCTTGCCGCCGCAGGCGCGGCCCTGCGAGAAGATGCCGTCGATCTGCTGCATCGTCAGGCATTTGACCGGGTTGTCCTTGTTCACGAAGACGCCGATGCCGTCCACCGCGACACGGACCGCCGTGGGCTTGTAGCCGTACTTCTTCTCGAAGGCGTCGATCTCCTCCGCCTTCATGGTGCGGCTCATGGGGCCGAGCTGCGAGGTGCCCTGGATGAGCGCCGGCGGCGCCGTCGTCGAGCCCTTGCCCTCGATCTGGATGCGGATGTTGGGATACTCCTTCTTGTAACCCTCGGCCCACAACGTCATCAGGTTGTTGAGTGTATCCGAGCCCACCGAGCTCAGGTTGCCCGACACGCCGCTCGTCTTGCTGTAAGCCGGGATGCTCGCGTCGACCTTGACGGCCTGGGCCTGCGCCATGCTCCCGATGCTCGCGCCAAGGGCCAGCGCCAGGGCCAAGGGAGCTATCTTGCGATTCCGCATCATCAATCTCTCCTTATCGTCAGGGTTGAATTGGCTGCGCTTTGGGCGGAGCGGTTCCACCAGTCCGCAGGAGGAGTCTCGCAAAAGGGTTTGGCAGCCCGCCTACCGTCGTGTGACAGCGGCGTGACAACGCTCCTGTCGCAGGGCTGTCACCAGAGCGTCGCAAGACCGTACATCGCGGTCCCTATGCTGACGCCAACTCGCAAGAGCCAGAGAGCACCTCAACTGAAAAATCCCATGGAAAAGGAGAGCAGGATGCGCAGAACCGCTCTATTCAAGGCTGGCCTGCTGGCGCTCGTCCTGACGCTGCCGGCCGCCTCCGTCGCCACGGCGCAGGTGACGGGCTTGTATTACCAGGAGGTTGAGAAGGACGGCCGCTTGTACGTGTTCAACACCCCGGAGCGGTATCAGTCCTGGCAGTCGTCCGGCGACGTCGGCACGGCCATCACCCTGGTCGGCCGCGGCCCCAACGGCGAGACGATCGTCGCCGAGAACGAGACCGCGATGGACCTCTACCTCTTCAAGCACAACCTTCCCGCCTACGACCGCCCGACACCGAAGCCGGCCAAGGCCGCGGACTATCCGGCCAACAAATTCGGCATCCGCGTCTACGCCGACGCGAGCTCGAAGGAGAACAAGGACGATTTCACGGGCAAGAAGAGCAACGACAGCGGCGTGGGCGTCGACGTCAAGCGCACCTACTTCACCTTCACCCATCAGTTCGACCCCGTGTGGTCCGCCCAGTTCCAGTCCGACATCGGCGACCAGGGCGCCCGCCGCTTCGACGTGTTCGTGAAGAAGGCTTATATCCAGGCTCAGCTCAACCCGCTCGCCACCTTGCGCCTCGGCTCCGCCGACACGCCGTGGGTACCCTACGTCGAGGGCCTCTACGGCCTGCGCTACGTCGAGCAGGAGATCGCCGACCGCCTGAGCTTCGGCACCTCGGCCGAGTGGGGTTTCCACGTCCTCGGCGGCAGCCCTCTCGTGAGCTATTACGTGACTGTTGGCAACGGCCGCGGCTACAGCAACCCCACGCGCAGCAAGAGCGTCGACTTCGAGGGCCGGCTCGCCGTCACTCCCGTCGCCGGCCTGGCCCTCGCGGTCGGCGGCTACAGCGGCAAGCGCGGTCAGGACACCGACCAGGTCCCGGCCCTGCACACCGCCACCCGCAGCGACGCCCTGATCGCCTACAGCAACAGTTTTTTCAAGATCGGCGGCGAATATTTCCAGTCGGACAACTGGAACAACGTGACCACGATCGCCAAGGACAAGGCCGACGGCACGTCGGTCTGGGCCCAGGTCAACTTCAACCCCGAGTGGTCCATCTTCGGCCGTTACGACACCGCCAAGCTCAGCAAGGATTTGAAACCGAACCTCAAAGAAACCTATTACAACGCCGGTCTTCAATGGACGATCAACAAGGCGTTCGCCGCCTCGCTGGTCTACAAGTACGACGAGGTCAAGGGCGGCACCTTCTCAACCGGCGACGCCGGCACCACCGGCTCGGTGAACGCGGGCAGCAAGGGCAAGTTCCAGGAGATCGGCGTCTACACGGTCTACAACTTCTAGAACCGGTCTCCTTCTCTATACGGGGATGCCGCTCGCTCGGCATCCCCTTTTTTATTGCCCGATCACAACGTCGCCAACGCCCCTTCGGGGCTGACCCTCACTCTCCCAACCCTCTCTCTCCCGGCCTCCCCCCCGGCCGCCGGGAGAGAGAGGGCTAAAACAGCCTCTTCTTGTCTTTTCTTTCAGACTAACCCCTCCCTCTTCTCCCGGCGGCCGGGGGGGAGGCCGGGAGAAGAGGGCCGGGGTGATGAGGGTCCCCGACGGTGCGAGTAGAACTAAGAGCGTGTCTCGAAAGTACGGTTTCTTCCATCAGATCTTCACCCGCAAAAACCCCATCCACGAAAACGGCGTGTCGCCGTAATCTCCCTTCAGCTCCCGCGGTACCAGGGCCACGCTGCCGAGGACGCCCAGGCCGCCGCGGAAGCTCGCCATTCGCACGCCATCCCAGATGTAGCCGAGGGAGAGCTTGCCCACGTCGAAGGTCCTCCCCGTTCCGTGGCCGGCCAGCTCGTCGTTCTCCTGACGCTCGACCCGTCCGAACAGGGTGTTCCGCTCTCCGAGGGTGGCGGCCGATTCCAGCAGAAAGCTGTTCGTGCTCCGCCCGGGATTGCGGTCGTTGCGCCCCCAGGCGAACGTGGTCTGCCAGTTGCCCGCGGCGAGAGGGCGGTTCAGGACCGCCGACGCCGTGGTGCGATCGACGTCGATCTCGGGCTCGAGTTGCTCCGGGCTGTGGAGATGGCCGCGGCTCACCTGGAAGGACCAGTCCGGCGTCGGGTTCAACGTCAGCCGCACAGACCAGGAATCCATCTTGGGGCTCTCGATGTCGTTGCGGTTCTGGTCCGGCTCGCGGCCGGTGAAGATCGAGCCCTCCAGCTTGAAACCGTCATGGATCCAGCCCAGAGTGGCGACGCCGAAGGTGACGTGGGTGGAGTCGAGCCAGTGGTGGCCGAGGGGCGCCTCCGGATTGTCCACACCTGAGAAGCGGTGCATGTAGGTGGCCGGACCCAGGGCCGGCTCGCCCGGCAGGCCGGCGTAGATGAAGACCGAGCTGTGGTCGTCCGCGGCACCCAGAGGCACGCTCCAGGTCGCGGCCAGCTCCATGAACAGGTCGTGCGGATGCTGGTGATCCACCAGAGGCGTGACACCGTTGGCCGTCTCGCCGGTCTGCAGAAGCAGCGGATAACCTTCGCGGCCGAGGGTCCCGGGCTCGGCGGAGAGCATGGCCCGCAGACCCAGCCGGCCGGAGCCGAGGGGCCGCGTCGCCATGCCCATGAGCATGTTCTCGCTGAAGGTCTTGGTGTCCCCCCGGGGGCCGCCCTGGCGGTCATAGATCAGGTTGGCGAAGCCGTGGGTCATCAGGTGCCAGCCGTTCCACTCCGTGTGGACGCCGGTGTGCGGGGTCGAGTCCGGCTGCCAGGCCGTCCCCGAAGTCTCGCGTGACATGCTGTAGGAGCCGAGCATGCCCGGCATCTCGTGCATGTGCTCCATGCCAGGCATGTCCTTCATGCCCTTCATGTTCTTCATGTCGTGTCCTTCCATACCCGACATGTCGTGCTGATGCTCCGGCGGAGCGGGCGCGGGCGTCGGCTCCTGGGCCCGGAGGGGAACCGTGATCGAGAGGGAAAGCGCCAAGGCGCTGAGGGCTTGGAAAATTCGCATCATGACCAGAAACTCCTGAAGAAAGTTCGCTCCACGCGCCGCCTGGCGAGCACGAGCCCGCCACGACGGCGCCGCTACGGCGGAGGGTCAGGAGCTTCAGGTCAGGGGAACGTGGTCGATCGAGGGGACGAACAGGGAGCCCAACCGGTCCGGGACCGGTGCCGCCAGATCCTGGAAGGACAGGACTCCGGGCAGGGTCGGCGCGACGCCAATCACCGCCGCGCCCTGGCACGCCTGATCGCACAGGATGTGGCCGCCCTTCACCGGATCGCAGCAGTCGTGATCGCTCTTCGCGGGTTTCGGAGAAGGCTGTTCATGGCAGGACGCATGGCTCGCCATCACGGCCGGCCGCGCCGCCGCATGGCAGGGGTGGGGCCCGGCGCTCAACCCCAGGGTGAGCGCCAGCAACAGGAGAAGGGTGACGGAAAGGCGTCGCATGGCTTCGGTCCGGCCGCGAGGCGACCGGAGAGGAATCATACCTCACGGCAATAGGAACCAGGTGATCCAGATCTCTCTGAGAGGGTGTCTGAAAGTCTCGACAGCGGCACCGCGCCCGGGATTGAAATCCCGGGCTACCGACGGTGGTCCCTGCGGGACCGCAGTTTTCGTTCTCTTTGGTCCCGCAGGGACCACCGTCGGTAGCCCGGGTCTTCAGCCCCGGGCCGCCTTTCCAGACACCCTCTAAGAGAAAAGATCGCGAAGTTGGACCGGAGACGACTCCTGGAAGAGGCAGCCAAGCTGGATCCTGAGGAGGGTCGCAATCCCACCGTACTGCTCAGGGCACTTCCGAGGAATAGCAGAACCATCCATCGGTGCCAACGCACCACTGTCGCAATCCCACCGTACTGCTCAGGGCAATTCCGAGGATGTGCACCGTACATACCACGGTGCACATATCCCAACCCCAAAGGTCGCAATCCCACCGTACTGCTCAGGGCAATTCCGAGACACCGATCCAGAGCGCGGGGAGATCCTTCTCATCATGTACACAGGTCGCAATCCCACCGTACTGCTCAGGGCAATTCCGAGCCACACGAAAGCAATCTTGAAATCACCCAATAAGCAGTTTCTCTGTCGCAATCCCACCGTACTGCTCAGGGCAATTCCGAGAGATTGTAACGAGGAGATCGCAACGTTTCGGATCGCGTGTTTGTCGCAATCCCACCGTACTGCTCAGGGCAATTCCGAGATGGTAAAACTCACTCGAGACAACGGCGGACAATTCAGTCGCAATCCCACCGTACTGCTCAGGGCAATTCCGAGGTTGACATGGGGGATGGAAAGACCTTCGTTACTGATCACGGGTCGCAATCCCACCGTACTGCTCAGGGCAATTCCGAGAAGAGCCGGAAGAAGCGAATCAGGAAAGTGAAGCTCCGACTTGTCGCAATCCCACCGTACTGCTCAGGGCAATTCCGAGCAAGACCGTTCTCAAGGTCCTGGGAAAGCTTATTACGCTTATGTCGCAATCCCACCGTACTGCTCAGGGCAATTCCGAGACAGATGTACTTTGGTGCTAATGCATGCACCGAAAGGAGAGTCGCAATCCCACCGTACTGCTCAGGGCAATTCCGAGGGATACCAGTTCTGCCCGATCTTGGAGGGCTTCTGCTCGTCGCAATCCCACCGTACTGCTCAGGGCAATTCCGAGAAAGCACGATTACCGGATAGGCGGTGAGGCCCATCTGGAAGTCGCAATCCCACCGTACTGCTCAGGGCAATTCCGAGGGACCCACTTCCAACCCTTTGAATCCATGTGGGTTAAGTGGCCTGTTTTTCCAACCCCCTCGGAACGACGACGTTTTTTCTCTTCGGCGCTTCGTCCCGGCCTGCTTCAAGATCAGGTAACTCTTTGAAGAGACTCGGGTTAGCGTCCGATTTCCAACCGATGTGCCAAAATGGCGAATCGGCGCTGGCATGACTCTTGCCAAACAAGGCGTTTCAGTTGTCAAGGAACGGGACTTCTCGTGCGTCCATCTTAAAAGACTCTGACCGGCAAGGCAAGCCCGCTCCCAAGGCGCGGCCTACACGTACCCGACGCTCACCAGCCGCCGCGCGCTCCTGTCATAGCCCGTGCGGTCCGCGGCCTCGAAGCCCAGGGAGTCGGCGACCCGGTTGATGACGTTGAACAGCGCGCAGACGTGGACGGCGCTCTTGATCTCCTCGTCCGAGAGGCCCGCCGCCCGCAACGGCGCGGCGTCGTCCGGCCCCACCTCCGCCGGCCGCAGGGTCAGCTTCTCCAGGAATCCGAGCATCGCCCGCAGCTTCTCGGAGATGGGCGCCGTGCGGTAGTCCGCCAGCACCGCCTGAATCAGCGCTTCACCTTCTTCACCGTGGGCCATCGACGCGACCGCGCCGTGCTGGTCCCGTCAGAAGACGCATTCATTGCAGCGCGATGTGAAGGAGGCGAAGAGCTCCCGTTCCCAGACGCTCCACGGCGACGGCCCGCGCAGGACCGCCTGGATCCACCGGCCGTAAGCCCGGCCGAAGATCTCCGGCCGGTACAGGAGGGTGCGGACGACGTCCGGCAGCCGGGTCCTGATCTTCCAGCCCATGATGGGAAAGAGCAGCCGCTTGATCCCCTGCCCGCGCCGCACCTTCTCCAGTCTCATCGCGCACCTCCTCGCAGGACGGCGAGACCGCCCTCCAGCCGGGCGAGCCCGGCGCCCACCGCGGCGCTGACCGCGACCTCGAAGATCTCGTCCTCGGAGCAGCCGGCCCGGAGCAGGGCCGCGACGTCCTCGTCGGTGATCCGGTAGGCGTGGAGGGCGATGGCGTCGACGTACTCCCGGAGCTTCTCGGGGATCTCCCCCGTCCCGGCCGCCGGCCCGCCGCTCAGCGCCGCCGCGCGCGCCGCCACGGCCTGCCGCAGCGCGGGGTCCGTCAACCCCTGGCGGCTCAGCACGGCCCGGCGCTGGTTCTCCGCCAGCTCGTCATAGCGTTCCATCCTGTCCTCCCTGGGCGGGTGGGCCCATCAATCTACTAAGTGCATTCTAAGGCCGGTGCCGGGCTGGGGGCACGCCCCTTCGGGGCGGACCCTCACTCTCCCAACCCTCTCTCTCCCAGCCTCCCCCCACCCGCCGGGAGAGAGAGGGCTAAGAAAAACGGAGTTAGTGGCCGGCGGGACGCCGGCGGTCCCAGGGGGGTCTTGCTTCTGCTGGTTTCTGACTAACCACTCCCTCTTCTCCCGGCGGACGGGGGGGAGGCTGGGAGAAGAGGGCCGGGGTGATGAGGGTCCTGGCCCGCCTCAAACCCCCTGCGAGGTCAGCACGATCTTCACCGTGCGCAGCAGGATCGACAGGTCCAGCCAGAGGGTCCAGTTTGCCATGTAGGCGAGGTCGTAGCGCAGCTTGTTCTGCGGGCTGGAGTGGTAGTCGCCGTTGACCTGGGCGAGGCCGGTGAGGCCGGGGGCCAGCGAGAAGCGCTCGGCGTAGCCCGGCACCTCTTTGAGAAAGCGCTGGACGAACCCGGGGCGCTCCGGCCGCGGCCCCACCAGGCTCATCGAGCCCGCGAGCACGTTGAAGATCTGCGGCAGCTCGTCCAGCCGGAAGCGGCGCAGGAAGGCGCCGATCGAGGTCAGCCGCGGATCGCCCGGCTGGGCCAGCACCTCGCCGGAGTCCCCCTCGGCATCCAGCCGCATGGTGCGCAGCTTGTAGAGCGTGAACGGCTTCTGGCCGCGGCCGACGCGGATCTGCCGGTAGAGCACGCCGCCCGGCGAGGTCAGCCGCACGGCCAGGGCGCAGAGACCGATCACCGGCAGCGAGAGCAGGAGCAGCACAGCGCCGCCGGCGAGGTCGAGCAGTCGCTTCAGGGGCCAGTTGATCCGCCACTCCGTCTCCCGCACCACCTCGATCAAGGGCAGGTCGTGCACCCAGCGATAGCGCATGCGACCGATGAGGCTCTCGAAGGGGCCGGGAAGGAGGAGGACGCTGGTGTGGTCCGGCCGCGTCCCGGCCAAGCCGTCGATCAGCCGCGTCTGCCACGAGTCGTCGCTCCCCACCAGCAGGATGTCGTCGATCCGTCCCGCGGCGAGCAGGGCCGGCAGATCTTCCGTGGTGCCCAGCCGGGGTCCCAGCGCCGGCGGCTCCGCCTCGCCGGGCACCTCGCGGGGCACCTCGCCGGGGACCTCCACCCAGCCCGCGACCGTCAGGCCGTGCCAGGGCTCGGCGGCCAGCGTCAAGGCGAGCTCGCGGGCTGCCGCGCCGCCGCCGGCGATGGCCACCCGCCGCTCCTGCCGCCGCTCCGTGCGGTCGAGGAGGAGCCGCCAGAGCAGCAGCAGGGAGAAGTCGCAGGCCACGAACAGCAGCAGCACCGAGCGCGGGAACTCGCGGTTGGCCAGGAACCACCAGGCCGCAAGGCCCATGGCCTGGAACACCGCAGCGGCGGCCAGCCGGCGGGCGAGCTCAGACCGGCTGCGCGGCCGGGGCGGATCGTAGAAGCCGAAGAAGTACAGGCTGGCGAATTGCACCAGCAGCACCACCAGCCACTCCCGGGAGAGGAACCGGAGGCGATCGCCGGGCAGCAGGCCGCGAGTCCAGGGGACGGCCAGGTGCACCCGGACCACGAAGGCGGCCCAGAGCGAGACGACGGCCGCCGCGCCATCGCCCACCAGCCGTAGCGACCGCCGGCGAGAGGTCATTGGGGGACTCTACAATACCGCCCTGGCTGCGGGCGTACAGGGGGCTGGGAGAGGATCGAGGGAGTCTGCCCTCCGAAGCCTCACCCCCGTCCCCTCTCCCGGAGGGAGAGGGGGGACTTGGCTGAGAGGATGGAGCTTGTAGGAGGCGCTTGGTGTTTCAACACCGGACGTGGAGCGACAGCACGTCCTATTGGCAATCCCCCTCCGCATGAGACCCCCCTCTCCCCCCGGGAGAGGGGACGGGGGTGAGGCTTCGGAGGGCACCCGCCTTCATCCGCGTACCGGCCTCTGGATTCTCGCGCGGATTCTCGTGTCCGCCGGCCTCTGATACTCTCTCCCTCCACCATGAAAGTCATCGATCACCTGGCCAACGCCAAAGAGCCGCTGATCAGCTTCGAGATCATCCCGCCCATGCGCGGCGGCGACGTCAAGGGGCTCCTGGCGCTGATTGACGACCTGGTCAAGTACCATCCGCCGTTCATCGACATCACGAGCCATGCGGCGGAGGTCATCTACGAGGAGACGCCGCAGGGCATCCAGCGCCGGGTCAAGCGCAAGCGGCCGGGCACGCTGGGAGTGTGCGCGCTGATCCAGAACAAGTACCACATCGACGCCGTACCCCACATCCTCTGCCAGGGCTTCACCCGCGAGGAGACCGAGGACTTCCTGATCGAGCTGCGCTACCTGGGGATCGACAACGTCCTCGCCGTGCGCGGCGACGACAGCGGCTTTCAGAAACCCCTTCAATACGGCCGCAGCGCCAACCGCTTCGCCTGCGACCTGGTGGGCCAGATCGCCGCCATGAACCGCGGCCGCTACCTCGAGCAGGACCTCCTGGACGCCGAGCCCACCAGCTTCTGCATCGGCGTCGGCGGCTACCCCGAGAAGCACTTCGAGGCGCCCAACCTGATGCTCGACGCCAAGCGGGTGAAGGAGAAGGTCGACAACGGCGCCGACTATGTGGTGACCCAGATGTTCTTCGACAACCGGCACTACTTCCACTACGTGGACATCTGCCGCCAGCAGGGGATCGACGTGCCGATCATTCCGGGCTTGAAGATCCTGACCTCCGAAAAACAGCTCACCTCGATCCCCCGCACCTTCTACGTCGAAGTCCCCGCCGAGCTGGCCGACGAGGTGCTCGCTCACCCCGACCGCGTGGTGGACATCGGCGTCGAGTGGGCCGCCCGGCAGGCCCAGGAGCTCCTGGACCGCGGCGTCCCCTCTGTCCATTTCTACGTCATGCAGAGCGCCGCGGCGATCAAGAAGCTGATGGCGAAGCTGAAAATCTGATCTTACGTCTCCCCCGCCAGCAGGAAATTCGACAGCAGGATCAGGAACCCGCCGGCCAGGGTGTGCAAGCCGAGCGGCTGCCGGAAGAGCAGAGCGGCCATCAGACTGGCGCTGACCGGCTCCAGGAGCAGGATGATGCCGGCCGTCGACGCCGGGACCGTCTGCAGGCCGCGAAACAGCAGCAGGCTCGGCAGCACCCCGGCGATCAGAGCGAAGACGGCCAGGAAGAGCCAGTATTTCCATTCGAAGCTCAGGGACAGGCGCGACAACGCCCGGTCCCGAGTCATCGCAAAGAACACGGGCCACAAGACGATCAGCCAGGCGGACGAAAAAGCGGACCAGCCGAGGGTCGTCGTGACGGAATGCTGCTGGTGAATTCCACTTTTCCGTCCCCAGATCACCCAGAGCGCGACGAAGACGCCGCCCAGTGTCGCGGCGGCGATCCCCCGGACGTCGCCGCCGATCCCGAGCTCCCCCTGGATCAGCACGACGGCACCGCAGAAGGCCAGGATGACGGCGAGCGTCTTGCGCCACGTGATCCTCTCCTGAAGCAGGAGCTTCCCCAGCAGACTGGTCCAGATGGGCTGGGTATAGAGCAGGAGGGAGACGGTCGCGACCGGCACACCCAGCACGATGCCGCCGAACTGCGCCAGCTCGGCGAGCGCGCCGATCAATCCATACACCGCGAAGAAGGGGAGCATCTCCTTGCGCAGGCTGTACTTCCTGCCTCGCCCCAGGACGGGCAGGAGCATCAGAAAGGTGAGGATCAGAGGGTAGAGCGCGATCTCATAGAGCGAGAAACCCGATTGATGAAAGAAGCTGCCGCCGACCGTCACCGTGCCGAAAAGGACCGCGGCGCCCGCGATGAGGGCCTGAGATCTCCAGGCTGCCGTCTTGTGGAAGTCGTCGCCGCCGGTTGGGGGGAGGGTCATGGAGGGGTGAATCTAGATGGGAACAAGTAGGTATTTCTATGAAATTCTACCACTCCATGAGGAGTCAGCCGAGGGGACTATGAGCAGCTTCGGCCTCGATCTCCGCGCTGCGGTTCGGGGTCTGCTACGCAACCGCTCGTTGACGGTCATGGCGCTTGTCTGTCTGGCGCTGGGATTGGGCACCAGCTCGGCCATGCTCGGCCTTCTCGATGCCCTCCTGTTCCGTCCCCCCGCGCATGTCGAGCAGCCTGAGCGGGTCCGGCGCGTCTACTTCACCGACACGGTCTCCGGCCTTGGCGAGGTCACCGCGAGCCAGGCGTCCTATCCGATCCTCCGCGAACTGGAGAAGGTCCGAGCCTTCTCGTCCGCCGGCGCCTTCTTTGCGACGGAGATGCCGCAGGGACGGGGCGTCGAGGCGCGGAAGCTCAGGACCGTGCTCGCCACGCCGGGTTTCTTCCGGCTGCTGGGAGCTCAGCCCGTCCGGGGGCGCCTCTTCGCCGCGGCCGAGGGGGAGCCCGGCAGGCCGGCGCTCGTCGCGTTGCTGGGCTACGACCTGTGGCGGCGGGGCTTCGGCGGCGCGGACGTGTTGGGACGGCAGATCGTCCTCGGAAGCGATTCCTATACCATCGTCGGCGTCCTCCCCAGCCGCTTCACGGGAGTGGACCTGGAGACCGCGGACCTCTGGCTGCCGATGAACGCTGCCTCCCGGCTCCTTGGACCTCGCTGGGCAGAAAGGCGCGGCAACAAGTTCCTCGAGATCGTCGTTCGTCTGCGGAACGAGGTCGCCGCGGGCCCCGCGGGCCAGGAGGCGACGACCGTGTTTCGGGCCGGCGCTGCCGAGGCGGGCCGGCCCAGCCCGCAGGCCCGCGTGCGCCTCACCCCCATTCAGCGGGCCCAGGGACCCGACGCCCCGAGCTCGCTGCCGGTCGTGGTCTGGCTGGCCGGCCTCTCCTGGATCGTGCTCCTCGTCTCGTGCGCGAACGTGGCGAGCCTGCTCCTCCTGCGCGGGCTGGACCGTCGCCGCGAGCTCGGTCTGAGACTGGCGCTGGGAGCCGGAAGCGGCCGGCTGGCCCGGCTGATGGTGTGCGAAGGGGTCGTGCTGGCTGGTCTGGGCGGCATCGCGGCCCTCCTGGCCTGCCCCGCGATGAGCATCGTCCTGCAGCGATGGATCCTGCCCGAGATCAAAGCCGAGGTCGTGCCGCTCGACCTTCGCACTCTCGGCCTCGTCGCCGTTCTGGTGGCGATTGCCGCCTTGCTCTCGGGAGCGGTCCCGGCCCTGTGGGCGAGCCGGAGGGATTTGACCTCCGCCATTCGGAGCGGCGGCCGGGAGCGGTCCACGGGAAGCCTCCGGCTGGACGTCGCTCTCGCCGCGACACAGGTCGCCCTGACGCTCGCCCTGCTCGTCGGCGCGGGCGTGTTCGCCCGGAGCCTCTACAACGTCCTCCACCTCGATCTCGGGATCGACACGGACCGGCTCGTCCTGGTGACCCTGTACCTGGAGAGCACTGGGTATCCCCCCGCGCGAGTGAACGAGATCCTCCATCGGGCCGCGGAGCGGGTGCGCCTGCTGGCGGGAGTGAGGCACCAGAGCCTCGCCGCGACCATCCCCTTCGCGACCAGCCGGGAGGAGGAGCTGATCGTGCCCGGGGTCGAAAGAGTACCGGAGACCGAATCCGGAGGGCCTTCCATCAACGCCGTCGCCGAGAGCTTCTTCGTCACCACCGGCACCCGCCTCCTGAGGGGACGAGCCTTCACAAGCCAGGACCGGACGGGCGCGGCGCCGGTGGCGATCGTCAACCAGACTATGGCCCGCCGGCTCTGGCCGGGCCGGGACGCTCTGGGCGAGTGCCTCAAGATCGGCGGCAACGCCTCGCCCTGCTCGACTGTCGTGGGAGTCGTCCAGGACGCCCGGCGCTCGGACATCCAGGAGAGTCCGGCCCTGCAATATTACGTTCCTCTCCGCCAGGCTCCGGCCGCGCTGGCCGCCCGGGCCCTCCTGGTGCGCGCCGCGGGCGATCCGTCAGCGCTGATCGGGCCGGTGCGGCGCGCGGTGCTGGCCGTGGCGCCCGACCTCCCCTTCGTCGAGGTCCAGTCGCTGTCGGACCTGGTCGCTCCCCAGATGCGCCCCTGGCGCATGGGCGCGGCGGTCCTGACGCTCTTCGGTCTCCTGGCGCTGGCTCTGGCGAGCGTTGGCCTGTATGGAGTCGTGGCCCATGCGCTGGCGCGGCGACATTACGAGATGGGAGTACGGATGGCCCTCGGAGCCCGGTGGCGCCAAGTGCTCTGGCTCGCTCTGCGCCACGGGCTGGCCATCGGCGGGCTCGGCGCGCTGACCGGCCTGGTGTTGGCGCTCGGAGCCGCCCGCTACCTTCAACCTCTCCTTTTCCGAGTCTCGGCGAACGACCCGCTGGTGCTGGCTGGCGCGACGCTCCTGGTATTCGCTCTGGCGCTTCTCGCGAGCTACGTCCCCAGCCGCCGGCTCCGCCGCCTCGGTCTCGCGACGGTGCTCCGCGTGGAGTAGGAGCTCGTCCCGCTCAATTCCGTTGCAGCAACTTACCGATCGCGCTACATTGGCGCCATGAGATTCGAGGACCTCCTCGGCATCGTGGGTAGCGAGCCGGTGTTCGAGACCGGTCTCCTCCTGGCCGGGGACGTCGACCCCGTGGACGTCCGCCGCCAGCTCTCCCGCTGGACGCGAGCCGGCCGGCTTTACCAGCTCCGGCGCGGCCTCTACGCCCTGGCGCCGCCGTTCCAGAAGGTCCGCCCCCACCCGTTCCTGGTGGCGAACCGGCTGGTCCCGGGTTCCTACGTCAGCCTGCAGTCGGTCCTGGCGCAGCACTCGCTGATTCCCGAGTACGTCCCGGTGACCACCAGCATCACCACGGGCCGGCCTGGCCGGTGGGACACACCGCTCGGGGTCTACGATTTCCGGCATCTCCAGGTTGATCTCTTCACCGGGTTCCTGAAGACGGACCTGGGCGGAGGGCAGGAAGCTTTTCTGGCAACGCCCGAAAAGGCCCTCCTGGACCTCGTCTACCTGGAACCGGACGCCGACTCCCCCGAGTACCTTTCCGAGCTGCGCTTGCAGAACCTGGAGGTCCTCGACAAGACGGAGCTTCGCCGGCTGGCGGCGGCTTCGGCCAAGCCCAAGCTCCTCCGCGCCGCCGAGCGGATCGTCGAACTGGCGGAGACCGAGGCGAGGGAGTACAAGATCCTATGAAAGAGGATCTGAAGAGCCGTCTCCAAGCCTCGCGGACGCCCACCGAAGCGAAAAACCGGGCTCGCGAGTACCTCCAGGCCCGGATCTTGTCCTCGCTCCAGCGAGCAGGCGCCATGGTCCCCCTCGCCTTCCAGGGAGGAACCGCCCTCCGCTTCCTGTATTCGATTCGCCGCTACTCCGAAGACCTCGACTTCGCCTTGGAGCGTCCCGATCGCGGCTACGACTTTGAATCCTACCTCGAGGCCATCCGCTCCGACTTGCAACGGGAGGGATACGAAATTGAGATCAAGGCGAACGCCCAGCGGGTGGTGCACAGCGCGTTCGTTCGCTTTCCACGGCTCCTCTTAGAGTTGGGGTTGTCCCCACACCCCAACGAGATCCTCGCCGTGAAGGTCGAAGTGGACACAAACCCACCTCCAGGCGCGATCCTGGCGACCACCATTATCCGGCGCCAGGTGACGCTCCATCTCCAGCACCATGACCCGGCTTCGCTGCTGGCCGGAAAGCTCCACGCGGTGCTCCAGCGCGCCTTTCCGAAGGGCAGAGACTTCTACGATCTCCTCTGGTACCTGAGCGATCCGGCCTGGCCCTCGCCGAACCTCGTGCTGCTCAACAACGCCTTGCGCCAGACCGGCTGGAACGGGCCCGAGATTGCCGGTGAGAGCTGGAAGGAACCGGTCCTCGAGCGCATCCAGACCGCAGACTGGCGACGGATCGTGGCCGACGTGAAGACGTTCCTCGAAGATCCTGCGGAGATCGAGCTGCTGACGATGGAGAATCTCTCCCGGCTGCTCTCCGGTCCCCTTTCTCCATAGACGTTCCATCGCTGACTGTCGCTTCACCGGCCCGCAGTGTACGCGCTCGGCGGCGTCTTCCAGGCATCGAGACGCCGAGCTCCTCAGGAGCTCTTGGGAATTCCAGAGAACTGTCCGTCTACTCCAATGGCTCTCCATCGAGAGGAGGTTCAGGTGACTAAGCTTGATTCGTTCTTGGAAAAATTCAAAGCCTTTCGACGATTGCGTTTGCCACGTCGCGACCAGGTCCTCGACGACTACTACACGCAGCTTCACGTGGAATACGAGCGTCTCGACCCAGAGAAGCTACCTGATTCGGTCAAGCGCTTTGCCGCTGAAGCCAAGGCGCTTCATGAAAAAGATCGGCTCACCTGGGCCACGGCCTTTGCTTTCCAGAGGATGATCCTCATGTTCCTGCCGGACGCCGAAGTCGCTGCCCGCGCGTGGTATCTGCGCGACCGCTACCGGAGCATCGTGACGAAAGATCAATACGCGCTGTACGAGAAGACTCACGACCCGGACGCCAAGGGTGACGTTCTTCGGAACGACATGGCGTCCCTGCTTCTTGCGCTCACCGAATACTACGCCGTGCGTCAAGGGATCGAGGTGGAAAGAACAGGCTTCTCCCATCGGGTTCAAGTGATGACAGGCGTCCTGCTGCTCATTCTGGGTCTGTCATATCCAGTCATAGGCCGCCTGTTGACAAATCTTAAAGGCATTCCCATAGTTGCGGCCCTCTTCCTTGGAGCGATGGTTTTCGTCACGGGGTGGTGGACAGGAAACGGTGGCTGGAAGAATAGTGGAGTCGCCATTCTGGCGCTTGCCCTTGTCGGATCACTGGTCGCCATCATCAACAGATACGGCGGCGATAGTCCTTTTTTCACGACGCTCGTCATGGTCATCATTGCCGGGCTCTTGGGAGGTGCCTTCAGCATGCTCCAGAGAGTCCAGTCGCCAATTCAAGATGGTGACCCGCTCAGCAATTTGCTGGCCTTGCGGACAGCCAAGCGAGAGATCCTTCTGTCACCGATTCTGGGCGCGGTGGGCGCTCTCGTGTTGTATTGTGTTTTTGACGCAGGGCTTTTGAAGGGTGATCTCTTCCCCACGATGTACACTGTTCCAAAACCGGCCCAGGGAAGTCTGAGCTTCGAAAAATATCTGTTCGCGGCCGGACCCTCGGCTGGGATTGATCATGCCAAATTACTGGTCTGGTCGTTCCTGGCGGGTTTCTCCGAACGGCTGCTCCCTGACGCCCTTGATCGACTCACGAAACAGGCGTCATCGAACAATACGGCGAAGAAATGAAGGATCAGCGAGCAAAGGCGAGCTCGGGTTAGCCGCTTTGAGGAGGAGTCTGCACCTCGCTTCCATGGGATTCTGGGGTGCCCCTCTCACTCTGGTTTCGCGATTTTTCTCCCGGACTGCCCCCATCCGCTGCACTCTTAGTGGAGAGACGAACCCTCCGCCCCGTGGTGGGGCGGCACCGGCGTTCGTCCCGGAGGGAGTCTCTCCATGATCCGCAATGCAGGGTTTCGTACCTTCGTCCTCCTCCTCTTTGTCCTCCTCCTGGCGGCCTCGCCGGCGATGGCGGCCGGCAAGGAGCCCGCGCGGCAGAAGGCGCCCAGCCTCGTGACCTGGCTCCAAAAGGCGCTCGACCGGCTCGTCCCCTGGATCGCCGAGGGCCGCGATGGGATGGACCCCGACGGGAGCCCCGCACCCACGTCCGGCACCGCCCCCACGGCGGGGACCCCGACGGACGGCCGGGATGGCATGGACCCCAACGGCCGCAACTAGCCGCACGTCGAGCCTGCTTCGGATTCCCGCCGGCACGCTCCGGCGGTCTTTTTGTCTTCCTTCCCTCCTTCGAGTAGAATGGCCGACACGGAAACAGGGAAGACAAAGGGGGGATCCATGGCAGAGTGGCACGTCCAGGAGGAACTGATGGGTCGCTTTCTCCGCGCCGAGGCTTCGAGGGAGGAGTCGCAGCGTATCGTCCGGCACCTGTTGAGCGGCTGCCCGCAGTGCTTCGAGAGGACCCACCGGGCCATCTCCGAGATCGGCCTCTGGTCCTCCGGTTGGGAGGAAGCGTACGAGGAGGTATTCCAGCGGGCCCTGGCCTTCGCGACCCGGGAGGAGCAGAGGCTGGCGTTGGAGAGGCTCCGGGGCTGGGAGCAGTGGTCCTCCCTGGAGCCCCTGAATCCGCAGACTCGATTTGCCGTCGTGGAGGCGGACGAGAGCTTCCACACCTGGGGATTCTACGACCGGCTCCTCGAAGCGGGCCGCTGGCACATGCGGACGGAGCCCGCAGAGGCCATCGACGTCGTGCGGCTGGCGATCACCGTGGCCGAGCGGCTCGACCCGGCCACGCTGGGCGAGCAGCGCGTCGCCGACCTCCTCGCCCGCGCCTGGGCTGCGCTCGGCAATGTAAAGCGAATCGCGGCCGATTTCGAAGGCGCGCGTCGAGCGTTCAACGAGGCGTGGCGAATCGCGGCGGGTGGAACCGGCGATCCCCTGGAGGCGGCCCATATCATCGGCCTTGAAGCCTCGTACATCAAAGACATCGGAGAGTTCGAGACCGCGGAGTCGACGCTCGAGGAGGCGCTGGAAATCTACCGGAAAGCCCGTGATCCCCATCAGCAGGGGCGCATTCTTCTCCAAATGGGCGATGTCATCGGGTATGTAAATCCCGAGCGGGGCCTTGCTCACATCAGGAAGGCCCTGGCGCTCATCGATACTGCCAGGGACCCGCGGCTGGAGCTCTGCGCTCAGCATGACCTCGCCAAGTTTTTGAATGAAAGCGGTCGAGCAGAGGGAGCGCTGGTCATCCTCGACCGTGCCCGTCCTCTGTACAAAAAGTTCCAGGACGACTTCACTCAGCTCCGCCTGCACTGGCTGGAAGGGAAAATCGCGGCGAACCTCGGGGACTTGGCCGGGGCGGAGAGCATCCTCGGACAGCTCTGGGAGGAGCTCCGGGTCCGGGACCTCAACCAGGAGGTCGTGCTCGTCTCGATCGATTTGGCCAAAGTGCTCACGTGGAAGGGAGAGGTCGCTCGCGCTGCCGAGCTGGTGGCGCAGTGCTACGCGATCATGAAGGGCTGGGGGCTGCACCGCGACGCTCTCGCCGCCTGGCTCGTGCTCCAGAAGACTCTCGCCCAAGGGCACGCCCTCGGCGACATCTTCCAGCGCATCGAAGTCTACTACCGGCGGCATTGGGTAAAGCCGGCGGAGTTCGAGCAGGTTGAAGAGTAGGCCCTACCAGGGCGAGGATGGGTCTATTTCGTTGCGATCCAGCCTACCTCGGCGGTATTTGTTTACCGGCCTATCCCAGCGCTACGGCATAGCTCGCCCCTTGGAGGGATGGTCACCCGCAAACGCAGGTCCGCTACGCCGACAGAGAATTCA
>Ga0136846_1226725_pt1 | contig 47751 bp, 51 predicted proteins | sample HopSoiMetagenom2_FD_96841 | JGI IMG/M metagenome (GOLD analysis project Ga0136846, IMG submission 96841) | Grasslands soil microbial communities from Hopland, California, USA - 2 Assembly 2016 (version 4) | ecosystem: Environmental > Terrestrial > Soil > Grasslands | place: USA: Hopland...
ACGCGCCCGCCGCGCCGCCTGCCGCCACGACCGATGCCGCCCCCGCCGCCCCCGACCGTCCTGCGCTCAAGATCGCCACCGTCGACGGCAAGACCTTCGACCTCGCGGCGCGCCGCGGGCACTGGGTCGTGGTGAATTTCTGGGCGACCTGGTGCGGCCCGTGCCTCAAGGAAATGCCCGATCTCGATGCCTTCGACGCTGCGCGCGACGACGTCGAAGTGGTCGGCCTGGCCTACGAGGAGATCGAGCCGCAGGCGATGCGCGCGTTCCTGGCCAGGCATCCCGTGCATTATCCGATCGCGATCGTCGACACCTACGACCCGCCCGCCGATTTCCCGACCCCGCGCGGTCTGCCGATGACCTATCTCATCGCGCCGGACGGCCGCGTCGCCCGGGAGTTCCTCGGCCCGGTGACCCCCGACGCGCTGACCGCCGCCATCGCCGATCCCGCCGCCGATGCGGCCGGCGCCGGCGCAGCCGCCAAGGCCGGCGTCAAGACAGGCGAATGACCACGGCGGCCGCCGCCCGCTTTCTCGTCTCCGGCCGCGTGCAGGGCGTCGCGTTCCGCGCGTACACCCGCGCGCAGGCGCAGGCGCTGGGCCTGCGCGGGCACGCGCGCAATCTCGCCGACGGCCGCGTCGAGGTGCTGGCGATCGGCGACGCCGACGCGATCGAACGCCTCGCCGACTGGCTGCGCACCGGCTCGCCGATGGCCCGGGTGGCGGCGGTCGAACGCAGCGCAGCGTCTTCGGACCCGGCCGTCGCGGATTTCGGCGTCGGCTGACGCCGCCCCGGGCAGGCGCCGCCCGACCGCCGGCGCCCGGCCGTGGCGCATGGCATGACGTGATGCCTTCGGAGCATTTGCCACCGGGCGTGGCACCATGGGATGAATTCCTACCGACCCGCTGGGAATTGATCGCATCCGTGCTCACCATGAAGGCCAAATACGCCCTGCGCGCCATGAGCGAACTGGCGCGGGCCGGCGACGTCCGGCTGCAGGCGCACGAGATCGCCCAGCGCTCCCGGGTGCCGGTGAAGTTCCTGGAGACGATCCTCGTCGAGCTGCGGGCGGCCGGCCTGATCGAGAGCCGGCGGGGCCAGCGCGGCGGCCATGCGCTGGCGCGCACCTCCGAGGAGATCATGGTCGGCGACATCCTCCGCACCATCGACGGCCCGCTGGCGCCGGTCCGCTGCGCCAGCGTCACCGCCTACGAACCCTGCCGCGACTGCGCCGACCCGGAGGGCTGTGCGCTGCGCGCGCTGATGCGCGAGTCGCGGGACGCGATGTCGCAGGTGCTCGACCGCCACAGCCTGCGCAGTTTCGCCCGGACCGACGCCGCGCCCCTTCCGCCCCTTCCCGATCCGAGGTCCGCCCCGTGACGCGATCGCCCGCCACCGCGCCGGAAACCGCCGCCGCCCCTGCGCTCGCCGACCGCGAACGCGCCGTGATCGATGCGCTCCGCGACATCGAGTTCGGCACGATCGAGGTCGCCATCCACAACGCCCGCATCGTGCAGATCACCCGCAGCCAGAAATTCCGCTTCGACGAAGGCTGACCCCGTTCGTCGCGGCTTCCCGCCCCGCCCTCGCCACAGACGCGCCGACCGGACCACCGGACGCGCGACCCCTCGAACAGTTCATCAAGGAGTCGACGATGTCCCCGCTTTCCCCACGACATGCGCCCCGCCTGCGGTCGGCGCTGCTGGCCTTCCCGCTGCTCCTCGTCGCGCTGTCCGCGCAGGCGCAGTCCACCACCGATCAGGCGCTGCTGCAGCGGCTGGAGGCGATCGAACGCCGGCTCGGCCTGGCGCCGCCCGCCGAAGGCGATGCCACCGCGCTCGCCGACCTCGACCAGCGCCTGCGCGTGATCGAGCGCAAGCTCGAACTGCAGGCCGAGGAGGCCGCGACCAGGGCCGCGCGCGACCCGGTGATCTCGCTGACCGCCGCCAAGGGGCTGTCGGTGAAGTCGCCCGACGGCCTGGAGGTGAAGGTCCGCGGCCTGGTGCAGGCCGACGGCCGCCATTTCATCGGCGACGACAAGATCCCGCAGAACGACACCTTCCTGTTCCGACGCGTCGAGCCCACGCTCGAAGGCACGTGGGGGCCGCTGATCGGCTTCCGCGTGCAGGCGCAGCTCGCCGGCGACACCGCGACACTCAACGACGCCTACGTCGACCTGAAGTTCGACCCGCGCGCGACCGTGCGCCTGGGCAAGTTCAAGGCGCCGTTCGGCCTGGAGCAGTTGCAGCCGAGCGCGAGCCTGGCCGCGATCGAACGCGGCCTGCCGACCGAGCTGACGCCGGCGCGCGATCTCGGCGTGCAGGTGCAGGGCGAGCTGTCCCAGGGCCGCGTGAACTACGCCGTCGGCGTGTTCAACGGCACGCCGGACGGCCGCGACACCGCGACGTCGAACGCCGACAACGAGTTCGAATACGCCGGCCGCGTGTTCTGGGAACCGTTCCGCAACGCCGCCAACGCCTGGTCCGGGCTGGGCCTCGGGGTCGCCGCCAGCGTCGGCGACGTCTACGGCGCCGGCAACAACCTGCTGCCGCGCTATCGCACGCCGGGGCAGGCGCAGTTCTTCGGCTACGCGTCGAACGTCGCCGCCGACGGCCTGCATCGCCGCTTCTCGCCGCAGGCGTACTTCTATCGCGGCCGCGGCGGCCTGCTCGGCGAATACGTGACCTCCGAACAGACCGTGCGCGTGACCAGCGGCGCCAACCTCGGCCGCCGCGACCACCTGGAGCACAAGGCCTGGCAGGTGACCGGAAGCTGGGTGCTGACCGGCGAGGACGCGGGCTACCGCGGCGTGGCCAAGCCCAACCATCCGTTCACGCTCGACGAGGCCGGCTGGGGCGCCTTCGAGGTGGTCGGCCGCTACGGCGTGCTCGACATCGACGACGACTCCTTCCCGCTGTTCGCCAGCGCGTCCGCGTCCGCCAGCGAAGTCCGCGCCTGGACCATCGGCCTGAACTGGTACCTCAACGCCAACCTCAAGCTTGTCACGAACTACACCCAGGCTTCGTTCGACGGCGGGGCCGCCGGCGGCGCCGACCGCGAGGACGAGAAGGCCGTCTTCACCCGCGCGCAATTTTCGTTCTGATCCCGGAGCCATGACCATGACCACCACTTTTCGCAACGTCCTCCTCGGCTTCGCCGTCGCCCTGGCGGCGGCCGCGCCGTCCGCGCACGCCGCCGACAAGGAACTGCTCAACGTGTCCTACGACCCGACGCGCGAGTTCTACGCCGACGTCGATGCGCGCTTCGCCGAGGTGTGGAAGCAGCAGACCGGCGAGACCTTGAAGGTCCGCGCCTCGCACGGCGGTTCCGGCAAGCAGGCGCGCGCGGTGATCGACGGCCTCGAGGCCGACGTCGTCACCCTGGCGCTGTCGGCCGACATCGACGCGATCGTGCAGAACGCGAAACTGCTGCCGGCCAACTGGCAGACCCGGCTGCCGTACAATTCGTCGCCGTACACCTCGACCATCGTGTTCCTGGTGCGCAAGGGCAATCCGAAGAAGATCGCCGACTGGGGCGACCTCGCGCGTCCCGGCGTCGCGGTGATCACGCCCAATCCCAAGACCTCCGGCGGCGCGCGCTGGAACTACCTCGGCGCCTGGGCCTGGGCGTCGAAGGAATACCGCGACGGCGGCAAGGTGCTCGACTACATGACCCGGCTGTTCCGCAACGTCCCGGTGCTCGACACCGGTGCGCGCGGCGCGACCACCACCTTCGTCGAGCGCGGCATCGGCGACGTGCTGATCGCGTGGGAGAACGAGGCGCTGCTGACGCTCAACGAACCCGACACCCGCGGCAAGTTCGAGATCGTGGTGCCCAGCCTGAGCATCAAGGCCGAGCCGCCGGTGGCGTGGGTCGACAAGAACGTCGCCAAGCACGGCACCCGCAAGCAGGCCGAAGCCTACCTGCGCTTCCTCTACACCCCCGAGGGCCAGCGCCTCGCCGCGAAGCATTTCTACCGCCCGGCCGAGCCCGACAAGGTGCCGGCGGCGGAACTCGCGCGCTTCCCGAAGGTGACGACGGTGACCATCGACAGCGCGTTCGGCGGCTGGAAGAAGGCGCAGGCCGAGCACTTCGGCGACGGCGGCTTCTTCGACCGCATCCAGCAGGCGGCGCGATGACCGAAACCGCCGCCGACATCGCCGCGCCGGTCCACAGGCCGACGCCGAATCCGCTGCCGGGGTTCGGCCTCGGCCTCGGCCTCGGCATGGCCTGGCTGGGCGCGGTGGTGCTGCTGCCGCTGCTCGCGCTCAGCGTGCGCGCGGCGCAGCTCGGCGGCGACGGCTGGCTGCGGGTCCTGCGCGACGCCCGCGTGCTGCAGTCGCTGAAGCTCAGCTTCGGCGCCGCGCTGGTCGCGGCGCTGGTGGCGCTGCTGGCCGGCACGCTGATCGCCTGGGTGCTGGTGCGCTACCGCTTTCCCGGCCGGCGCCTGCTCGACGCGCTGGTCGACCTGCCGTTCGCACTGCCCACCGCGGTCGCCGGCATCGCGCTGACCGCGATCTATTCGGCGAACGGCTGGATCGGCCGCATCGTCGAGCCGATGGGGCTGAAGATCGCCTACACCCCGGTCGGCATCGTGTTGGCGCTGGTGTTCATCGGCCTGCCGTTCGCGGTGCGCACGGTGCAGCCGATCCTCGAGGCCATGGGCCGCGAATCGGAGGAGGCCGCCGCCTCGCTCGGCGCCTCCCGCTTCACCGCGCTGCGGCGCGTGGTGTTCCCGGAACTGCTGCCGGGCCTGCTGACCGGCTTCTCGCTGGCCTTCGCGCGCGGGCTCGGCGAATACGGCTCGGTGATCTTCATCGCCGGCAACCTGCCGTACAAGACCGAGATCGCGCCGCTGCTGGTGACGATCCGCCTGGAGGAATACGACTACAACGGCGCGATCGCGATCGCGGCGCTGCTGCTGGCCGCCTCCTTCGCGTGCCTGGTCGCGATCAACGCGATCCCGCTGCTGTTCGCGCACGAGCGCAGGAGGCTGCGCCGTGGCGAATGATCCGTCTTCCCTGACCGAACCGCGCTGGCTGCGCTGGCTGCTGATCGCGCTGGCGGTGCTGGTGATGGGCGTGCTGGTCGTGCTGCCGCTGGGCATGGTGCTGGTCGCCGCGTTCGGCGACGGCTTCCGCGCGTGGTGGTCCGCACTGGCCGAGCCCGACGCCCGCGCGGCGCTCCGGCTCACCCTGTTCACCGTCGCCATCGTGCTGCCGATCAACGCCGTCTTCGGCCTGCTGACCGCCTGGGCCGTGACCCGCTTCGAGTTCCGCGGCAAGCGCCTGCTGCTCGCGGTGCTCGACCTGCCGTTCGCGGTGTCGCCGGTGGTCGCCGGCCTGTGCCTGGTGCTGCTGTTCGGTTCGCACGGCTGGTTCGCGCAATGGCTGGCCGCGCACGAGGTCAAGATCCTGTTCGCGCGGCCGGGCATCGTGCTGGCGACGCTGTTCATCACCTTCCCGTTCGTGGTCCGCGAACTGATCCCGCTGATGCAGCAGCAGGGCGCCGAGGAAGAACTCGCCGCGCGTTCGCTCGGGGCCGGCGCGTGGACGATGTTCTTCCGGGTGACGCTGCCGAAGATCCGCTGGGGCCTGCTCTACGGCGTGCTGCTGTGCGGCGCGCGCGCGATGGGCGAGTTCGGCGCGGTGTCGGTGGTCTCCGGCCACATCCGCGGCCTGACCAACACCCTGCCGCTGCACATCGAGATCCTCTACAACGAATTCGACACCACCGCCGCGTTCGCCGCCGCCTCGCTGCTGTCCGGGATGGCGCTGGTGACGCTCGTCGCCAAGTTCTGGCTGGAGCGCGCGCACGGCGACGCCATCGCCGCTTCCCACGGGAAGCATTGATGCATCGAGTCGACATGCAACGCTCGCGGATTTCGAGCTCGGCGCCCGGGGCGCCGGTGACGCGACTGCCATTGCCCAGGTGCGTCCCGGCGCGGCTGGAGCGCGCGCACGGCGACGCCATCGCCGCTTCCCACGGGAAACACTGAACATGCAACTGCGTCTCCACCGCCTCGGCAAGCGCTACCCCGGCGCGATCGCCCTCGACGGCGTCGACCTGGACATCGCCTCGGGCGAACTCATCGCGCTGCTCGGGCCGTCCGGTTCGGGCAAGACCACGCTGCTGCGGATCGTCGGCGGCCTGCTGTCGCCGGACGCGGGCAGCGTCTTCTTCGACCAGCGCGACGCCACCCGGCTGAGCCTGCGCGAGCGCAACGTCGGCTTCGTGTTCCAGCACTACGCCCTGTTCCGGCACATGACCGTGGCCGAGAACATCGCCTTCGGCCTGCGCTGCCGGCCGCGCGCGAAGCGCCCGACGCGGGCGGAGATCGCGAAGCGGGTCGAGGAGCTGCTCGGCCTGATCCAGTTGCCCGACCTCGGCGGCCGCTATCCCGACCAGTTGTCCGGCGGCCAGAAGCAGCGCGTCGCGCTGGCCCGTGCGCTGGCGATCGATCCGGGCGTGCTGCTGCTGGACGAGCCGTTCGGCGCGCTCGACGCCAAGGTCCGCGTCGAACTGCGGCGCTGGCTGCGCAAGCTGCACGAACGCACCGGGCAGACCACGCTGTTCGTGACCCACGACCAGGAAGAAGCGCTCGAACTCGCCGACCGGGTCGTGGTGATGCGGCAGGGCCGGATCGAGCAGGTCGGCACCCCCGACGAGATCTACACGTCGCCGGCCTCGGCCTACGTGTTCGGGTTCGTCGGTCGCGGCAACACCCTGGAAGGACAGGTCCGCGACGGCGTGTTCTCGACCGCGGACGGCGCGGTCTCGCTGCCTGCGCCCGACGCGGCGGCGGGCGATGCCGTCGCGCTGCTGCGCCCGCAGGAACTGCGCCGCGCGACGGCCGGAGACGGCGGCGTCGACGGCATCGCCGGGACCGTGCTGGCGACCCGGCGTCGCGCCGACCGCACCACGGTCGAACTCGGCGTCGGCGCCGCGGCCGCGCCGTTCGAATGGGACATGGTCGATGCGACCGATGGCCCGCTGCCCGCGCCCGGCGACACCCTGCGCCTGCAGCCGCTGCGCGCGCGGTTCCTGCCGCGCGAGGGTTGAGCCGCCGCGACGGCTTCAGCCCGGGCCCGTCGTCGCGACCGACGCGACGACGCCGGCCGGGGACGGCGTCGCCGGGACGCCGGGCTGCGCGTCCGCAGGCGGAATGAGCGCGCAGCCGAGCGCGATAACGAGGCCGGCGAGGCGGTGGCGCAGGGTGTTCACGACCGGACGACGCCGGCGGCGGGGCAGGTGGATGAACATGCGCGTCCTCCTCGGCCGCCCGCGTGGCGGTCAGTGCACGTCGATGGCGCGCTCGGCGCGCAGTGCGCGGCCGCCGAGCGCGTGCGTCGCCACGAGGCGGTAGCGGCCCGGGGCCGGCGCCGTGGCGACGATCAGGTAATTGCGCGGGTCGTCGCTGACGAGGATGCCGCGCGCGTTGCGCAGGTTCGCCTGCGCCATCCCCTCGAACACGCGACGGCCGCGCGCGTCCTCGATCCACACGCGGATGCCGCCGAGGTTCGCCAGCGCCTCGCCGTTGTCGCTCGCCAGCACTTCGATCAGCGTCGGCGCGCCGGCGCGCCAGCCGGATTCCACCATCGGCAGCATCAGCTCGTAGCGCGGTCGCAGCGACACCGCGCCGACGATCCGCCCCGTGCCGGCGCCCGCGGGCACGAAGCGCAGGCGCCACGCGCCGGGCGCGGCGTCGCGCAGTTCGGGCAGGAAATAGACGTCGCCGAGTTCCGGACGCACCGCCTCTGCGGCGGGCATGCGCTTGAGCGCGGCGCCGGTGTCGCTGCGGACCGTGCGGCCCGCGGGATCGATCAGTTCGATCTTGGCCAGCGGCGCGGTCGAGCGCAGCGTGCCGAAGACCATCCGGCGGGCGTCGCCGCCGACCGCGATCCCCGCCTCGACCGGTGCGCCGCTGATCCGCAGGCTGATGCCGGACGTGGCCTGCGCCCGCGCGCCGCCCGAAAGCGTCGGCAGCAGCACAAGCAGGAGCGCGAGGCCGGCGCGGCGGACGCGGGGCAGGGCGGGCGCAAGGTGCATGGACATCCCCGGATCGGCCGCGGTCGCGGCCACGACCGAGCAGACACCGGTCACCGCCGCCGTTGCAATCGGCCGCTACCGAGTGTAGATAGCGGGGCTGCCCGGTATCGGAATCCTCGACCCATGGCCGTCTCCGTCGAACTGATCGACGCCCTCAAGCGCCTGCTGCGCGGCCAGGGCCTGACTTACCGCGAGTTGGCCTCGCGGATCAAGATGAGCGAGGCCGCGGTCAAGCGGATGTTCTCGCTGCGCGCGATGAGCCTGCAGCGGCTCGAGCAGATCTGCGATGTGCTCGACATCGGCCTGGCCGAACTCGCCGCCGAATCCGCGCGCGGACGCGCGAGCATGGCCGAGCTGACCGAGGCGCAGGAGAAGGCGCTGGTGTCCGATCCGGCGCTGCTGCTGGCGCTGTTCCTCAGCCTCAATCGCTGGCGCCAGCAGGACGTGCTGGCGCAGTTCGCCTTCACCGAACCGCAGTGGACCGGGCTGCTGGTCAAACTCGACCGGCTGGGCATCATCGAGCTGCTGCCGGGCAATCGCGCCCGCGCGCTCACCGCGCGCAACTTCCGCTGGCGCCGCGGCGGCCCGATGGAGCGCTACTTCCGCGAGAAGCTGCTCACCGACTATTTCGCCGACGCCTTCGACGGCGAGCAGGACGGCCTGTTCCTGCTCACCGGCAGCCTCAGCATCGACGGCATCCGCCACATGCGCCAGCGCCTGGAGGACGTGGTCCGCGAGTTCGACACGCTGCTCGCCCGCGACGCCACGCTGCCGGCCAAGGAGCGCATCGGCGTCAGCCTCGTCCTCGCCCAGAAGCCGTGGCTGCTGCAACTGTTCCAGGGCTATCGCCGCGCCCTCGACGCCGGGCCCCGCTAGGGTGGGCCCTGGCCCATCGTCGCGGCGCATCCGTCGCGGCGAACGATGATCGAAGCGGATCGGGCGTCCGCGATCGGGCCTCGCCCCTCAATCCACCCGCGAAAACCCGAACAGCGACGCGAGCGGATGCGCGCGCCGTTCGATCAGGCAGCGCAGCAGACCGGCGCCGATCGCCGAGTAGGTGATGCCGTTGCCGCCGTACGCCATCGCGAACAGCACGCGCGGCCCGTGCTGGCGATGCGCGCCGAAGAACGGCAGTCCGTCCCCGGTTTCGGCGAAGGTGCCGGCCCAACTGAAGGCCGGGACGAATTCGAGATCGGGGAACAGCGCCTGCACCTTCTTCTGCAGCGTGCGGGCCTTGCCCTCGACACGGCGATCGCGGCGCGCGGGGATGTCGATCGCATCGTCCTCGCCGCCGACCAGAAGCCGGCCGTCGCCGGTGGTCCGCAGGTAGAGGTAGGGGCGGGCCGATTCCCAGACCATCGTGTCCGCCAGCGGCCCCAGCGCGTCGGCGTCGATCGGATCGCTGATGAAGGCGTAACTGCTGCGGTTGCGGGCATAGCGCCGATCCAGCCAGTGCTGCGAGGCGTAACCCGCCGCGATCACGACATGGCCGGCGCGCAGGGTCGCGCCGTCGGCGGTGCGCAGTTCGACCTGCCGCGACGTCGTGCGCAGGTCGACGATGGTGGTGCGGTCGTGGATCGCGGCCCCCTGGCGCTGCAGTCGCGCCAGCAGCCTGTGCGCGAGCCGATACGGATCGACGCGGGCGGCGAGGGCGCTGAGGATGGCGCCGGGCGCATCGATGCCGAAGGCCTCGCGCAGCGCGGGCCGTTCCAGCCAGTCCACGTCGAATCCATGCCGCGCGCGCAGCGCGCATTCCTCGCGCATGTCGCGCACGTGCCGGCGGCGGCTGGCGTAGTAGAGGCTGCGCATCGGCGCGAAATCGACGTCGCGGACTTCGCGCGCGAGCGCCTGCAGCGCGGGGATGGCGTCGGCGCAGGCGCGGTACGCGCGCACGGCGTCGTCCTCGCCGTAACGCTTCGCGAGGTCGATCATGTGGGTGTCGATCTCGTACTGCAGCAGCGCGGTGCTCGCGGCGGTGCTGCCCCAGCCGATGTCGCGCCGTTCGACCAGCGCCACGGCGTGGCCGCGATCGACCAGTTCCCGTGCGATCAGCGCGCCGGTGATGCCGCCGCCCACGATCGCCACGTCGCAGCGCAGGTCGCGTTCGAGTCGCGGGAACGCCGACATGAGGCCGTTCCTGATCGCCCAGAAGGGATAACCGCTCTTGAGGTCCATCGCGTATGTCCCGCGCCTTGCCGACATGGCGCGCGGAGCATAGTCCTTCCGGACCGGACGGTGGCTGACGGATGCGCTTCGCATGGTCGAGGCCGATGCGCATTGCACGAAGCCCGGTGATTCGGGCGGTCAACGGGGCGATACGCAGACGACGGTCGCGGTCGCTGGCGTCCGCCGCCCTGGGCGACGCCGCGATCCCGGCTTTCATAAACGCGCGTTGACTGGCGGCATGCATCCGCCGGCGCGGGTCGATCGCGGATGCGGATCGCAATCGAACGCAACCTCGACGTCGATCCCAATGCCGCGCGGCGCGCGGTGGATCGCGATCGCATCGTTGGCATCCCGGTTTCAAGGCTTCATCGCGATCGTGCAGCGCGCGCCGCGGCGATGCGCGCGATGCATTCGCACGAGTATGGTCTCGACAATGCGCCTGCGTATCCATACGCAGGCGCATGCGAAACGCCTGAAAAAAGCGCGCGGAATTTGATCCAGATGGTTCGTCGATGCCGCGATTCGGGTGACAATCGCGGACCGTTTTCCAGCAGTCACGACCATGCCGCACGCTTCCACGTTCGATCGCTCCCAACTCCTCGCCTGTTCACAGGGCGATGTCTTCGGGCCCGGCAATGCGCGTCTTCCCGCGCCGCCGATGCTGATGTTCGACCGCATCACGCGCGTCGAAGCGACGGGCGGGCGCCACGGCAAGGGCGTGCTCGAAGCGGAACTCGAAATCCGCCCGGACCTGTGGTTCTTCGACTGTCACTTCAAGGGCGACCAGGTCATGCCCGGCTGCCTCGGCCTGGATGCGATGTGGCAGCTCGCCGGTTTCTTCCTGCCGTGGCTGGGCGAACCCGGTCGCGGTCGCGCGCTCGGCGTGGGGCAGGTGAAGTTCACTGGGCAGGTGCTGCCGACGGCGCGGCTCGTGCGCTATCTGGTCGATGTGCGCCGGGTCGTGCGCGGCAAGCTCGCGATGATCATCGCCGACGGTCGCACCTTCGTCGACGACCGCCTGATCTACGAGGCCGAGGGCCTGCGCGTGGGGCTGTTCCGTTCGACGGAAGGCTTCTGATGCGCCGGGTCGTGATCACCGGCATGGGCATCGTCTCGCCGATCGGCAATGCGCTCGACGTCGTCGCCGGCGCGCTGCGCGATGGCGTCAGCGGCCTCTCGGCGATGCCGGAATACGCCGAGCTCGGCTTCCGCAGCCAGGTCGCCGGCGTCCCGCGGATCGACCTCGAGGCGACGATCGATCGCAAGCTCAAGCGGTTCATGGGCGACGCCGCCGCCTATGCCTACGTGGCGATGCGCGATGCGATCGCGGACGCCGGGCTCGACGATGCGCAGGTGCGCAGTCCGCGCACCGGGGTGATCGCCGGTTCCGGCGGCGCTTCCCCGCAGTGGCAGATCGAGACCGGCGACCTGCTGCGGCGCAAGGGCGCGCGCAAGGTCGGCGCGTTCATGGTGCCGCGGACGATGTGCTCCACCGTGTCGGCCTCGCTGGCGACGGCGTTCGGCCTCCAGGGCGTGAGCTATTCGATCTCGGCCGCCTGCGCCACGTCGGCGCACTGCATCGGCGCCGCCGCCGACCAGATCCGCAGCGGCGCGCAGGACATCGTGTTCGCCGGCGGCGGCGAGGAACTGCACTGGGGCATGACCGTGCAGTTCGATGGCATGGGCGCCCTGTCCAGTGCGCACAACGACGCGCCGCAGCGCGCCTCGCGGCCCTACGACCGCGATCGCGACGGTTTCGTGATCGCCGGCGGTGGCGGCATGCTGGTGCTCGAGGACTACGACCACGCGAAGGCACGCGGCGCGCGCATCCATGCCGAACTGGCCGGCTACGGTGTGACCTCCGACGGCGCCGACATGGTCGCGCCCAACGGCGAGGGCGCGGTGCGCTGCATGCGCATGGCGCTGCGCGGCGTGCCCGGCGGCGAGCCGGTCGGCGCGATCGATTACCTCAACACCCACGGCACCTCGACGCCGCTGGGCGACGTCACCGAGGTCGACGCGGTCCGCACGGTCTTCGGCGACGCGATGCCGCCCATGTCCTCGACCAAGGCGCTGACCGGGCACGCGCTGGGCGCGGCGAGCGTGCACGAGGCGATCTACAGTCTGTTGATGCTGCGCGACGGCTTCATGGCGGCCTCGGCCAACATCGAAACGCTCGATCCGCGCGTGGGCGATGCGCCGATCCTTCGCGAGACCCGCGAGGCCCCGCTGCGGACGGTGATGTCCAACAGCTTCGGTTTCGGCGGCACCAACGCCGCGCTGGTGTTCCGCGCGATGTGAGGCGCGAACCGCGGGCCCGCATGCCCGCTCGCGCCCGCAGGGCGGGCCCTGGCCCGCCATTGCGGCGCATCCGTGTCGGCGAACGTCGATCGAAACGCCCGCCGCGGGTGGCGGTGAGCGCAGCGAACCCCACCATGCGCCCGTTCACGGCGAACGGGAGTGCAGGAATACCCGCTCCCGTCGTGTGTCGTCGAATTCGACGCGTGCAATCGGAAACGTGGCGTCGGGATGCGGCGCTTCCTGCTGCGGCCAGCCAGTGCGGAAGCGTTCGCCGGCGATCCGTCCGTCGTGGCCGAGCCGGAACAGCGAAAACGCCCCGGCGTAGTCGTCGAGAGACGGGTCGAACGGACAGGTCAGCAGCCAGAAGACGAAATCGCGGTCGATGAACAGTACGCAGCGCGGGATGTCATGGAAATCGGCATGGGCGACGATCCGAAGCCAGTGCCCCGTCGGCAGCGCTGTCGACGTCATCCCGCCCCGAACCCCGCCAACGGCGTCACCACCGAATACTTCTCCTTCTTCGGCTTGCCTTCCAGCGGCGGGAAGTCGATGGTTTCGGCCGGGATCGCGGTGTCGGGGAGGCGGTCGAGGAGGTCGCGGATCAGGGTGAGGCGGCCGCGCTTCTGGTCGTTGAAGTCGACCAGCGTCCACGGCGCGTGCTTCGTGTGCGTGGCCTCGAGCATCGCCTCGCGGGCCTTGGTGTACTCGGCGTATTTCGTGCGGGCTTCAAGATCGATCGGCGAGAGCTTCCAGCCCTTGAGCGGGTCCTCGCGGCGTTCGGCGAAGCGCTTTTCCTGTTCGGCCTGGTCGCAGCACAGCCAGTACTTGAACAGCAGGATGCCGTCGTCGATCAGCATCTGCTCGAACACCGGCGTCTGCTTCAGGAAGGCCTTGACCTGCTTGTCGTTGGCGAAGCCCATCACCTTCTCGACGCCGGCGCGGTTGTACCAACTGCGGTCGAACAGCACGATCTCGCCGGCGGCGGGCAGGTGTTCGGCGTAGCGCTGGAAGTACCACTGCGTGCGCTCGCGGTCGTTGGGCTTGGGCAGCGCGACCACGCGGCACTGGCGCGGGTTGATGTGTTCGTGGATCGCGCCGATCACGCCGCCCTTGCCGGCGGTGTCGCGGCCTTCGATCAGCACCAGGATGCGCTGGCCGGTGTGCGCCGCCCAGCGCGCCATGTCGGCGAGCTCGCGCTGCATCGGTTCGAGCAGGGCTTCGTAGTCCTTGCGCTTGAGTTTGTCGGGTTTGCTCATCGTGGCCGTCTCGTGTGGGTCGGGGTCGCCTCTCACCGTGCGGGAGAGGGGAAACGCGTGCGAGGCGGGGGCGCGGTCGATGGTGCGGCCCCCTCTCCCCAACCCCGCTCCCGCGAGGGGAGAGGGGATGAACGTGCGCCCGTATCGGGCGGCGGTTCACGTGGCGCGATCGCGGCGTTTGAGTTTGTCGGGTTTGCGCATCGTGGTCGCGTCGTCTGGGTCGGGGTCACCTCTCCCCTTGCGGGAGAGGGGAAAGGCGTTGCAGCAGCGGTTGTGATCGATGACCGTGCGGCCCCCGCTCCCCAACCGCTCTCCCGCGAGGGGAGAAGGGATGAGCGTGCGCGCGCGGGGCGATGTTCATGTCGTCGCCGTCGGCAGGTCGTCGCTTCAGGCGCGGCGCGTGCGCTTCGCGGGCGCGCGCTTGCGGGCGGGACGCGCGGGGGCGTCGTCTTCGTCGCCGGCGCCGGCGGCCATGCTTTTCGCGACCTCCAGCAGCGCGCCCTGCTGCCGGGTGTTGAGCGCGCGATAGGCCGCGAGCAGGCTGTGTTCGCCCTTGGTGCGGGTCGGGTCGAAGGTGCTGGCGAGTTCGGCCAGCAGCGCGCCGGTGGGCACGCCGAAGGCGCGCGCGAGGGCGTCGATCTGGTCGCGCCCGGGCATCTTCTCGTCCTTCAGCCAGGCGCTGACGGTGTTCACGCCGGCGCGCGGGATCGCGGTCGCCAGGTCGGTCACGCTCAGGCCGGTGGCCTTGGTCAGCAGGCGAAGGGTGTTGCCGATGGACATGGGATCACTCCTTGAGGCGAGGCCGCAGCGTGGCGAGATTGCACGGTCGGGTGCGGGCGTCGAGCTGGGCGCGGACGATCTTTTCCCAGGCGGTGCGGCAGGCGGAGGTGGAGCCGGGCAGGGCGAACAGGAAGGTGGCGTTGGCGAGGCCGGCGAAGGCGCGGGACTGCAGCGTGCTGGTGCCGATCTCCTCGAAACTCAGTGCGCGGAACAGTTCGCCGAAGCCGGGCATCGGCTTGTCGAGCAGCGGCAGCAGCGCCTCGGGCGTGGAGTCGCGGCCGGTGAAGCCGGTGCCGCCGGTGACCAGGATGCCGTCGACCGCGTCGTCGGCGATCCACTGCGACACCAGCGCGCGCAGCTTGTAGCGATCGTCGGGGAGCAGGGCGCGGGCGTGGAGGCGGTGGCCGGCGGCGGCCAGGGCTTCGGCCAGGTAGGCGCCGGAGCTGTCGTCGGCGAGGGTGCGGGTGTCCGAGACGGTCAGCACGCACAGCGAAAGCGGGAGGAAGTCGGGCGCTGCGGTCATGGCCGGCAGGGTAGCCCGAAACCGGTGGCCGGGGAATCGAGCGGCTGGCCGCTGCCCGCACAGCGGCGCGTTGTTCCCGGCTGGGGGCCGCGTCGCGGCCGAGCGGACGCGGAGACGCATGATCGGACGGATCGGCTGGCAAGGCATGGCGCTGCTGGCGCTGATCGGGCTGCAGGCCTGGTCGCTGCAGCGCATGGCGCGACTGCAGGCGACGATCGACGCGCTGCGCAGCGCGCCGGGCATCGCCGCCGCCGCGCCGCCGCGGACCGCTTTCGACGCCGCGATGGCGGCCTCGCTGGCCCGGATCGAATCCCGGCTCGCCGCCGCCGACACCGCGGTCGGCGCGGTGCGGGGGGCGGGCGCGCCGCCGGCGTCCGCGCAGGCGACTGCCGCCGCGATGCCGCTGGCCGCCGCCGATGCGCGGCTCGCCGCGCTGCTGCCCGCGGGCGGCGTCTTGCGCGACGCTGAACTGGATGCGCTGCGGGCGCGGATCCTCGCCCTGCCCGAAGCCGAACGCCTGCCGGTGTCGCTGGCGCTGTCGCGCGCGATCAATCGCGGTGCGGTGCGGGTGACGCCATGACCGCGCCGGCCGGTCCTCGCCGGCCCCGCCATTCCATTCCGGCCGATCGACGGCCACCACCGGGAGTCCACGCCATGCCGTTCATGCCGTTCATGCCGTCCAGGCCGCGTTTCGCGATCCTCCGTTCCGCCATTCGCTTCGGCGCCATCGCCACCGCCGTGTTCGCCGCGCCGGCGTTCGCCGGCTACAGCTACGACACCGGCATGGAGGTGCGCGTCTACCCGGCGTCGTCCTACGCCTACGGCGGGCTGAATTCCGCGCGTCGTTCCAGCGACGCGGTGCAGTACATCAACTGCAACACCAACCGCGGTCCGTTCGGCGGCACGCTCGGCAGTTGCAATGCGCGCGATCGCAATGGGGTGAGCGCAAGTTGCACCACGACCGATCCGCTGGCGATCGACATGATGCAGTCCGTCGGCCCCAGTTCGGCGGTCTTCTTCATGTGGGACGCCAGCGGCGTGTGCTCGTACCTCAGCATCACCCACAGCTCGGCCTACACCAACTGAGGCTGTCGCCGGCCGCGGCTCACGCCAGCGGCAGGTGGAATCGCTTCGTGCCGTCGTAGTCGCGCCAGCCCTGGCGGCGGTACAGCGCCTGCGCGCCGTGGTTGTCGTGCGCGGTTTCCAGTTCGAGCCGGATCGCGCCCTCGCGCTGGCCGAACTCGGCCGCCGCCGACAGCAGCGCCAGCGCGACGCCGCTGCGCCGCGCGTGCTCGGCGACGTACAGGTCGTTGAGGATGTAGAGCTTGGCGGCGCGCACCGAGGAGAACATCGGATACAACTGCACGAAGCCGACCGGCGGCGCGTGCTGCACGCCTTCGACGCGGGCGAGGAACACGGTGGATTCGCCGCGGCCCAGGCGTGCGTGCAGGAACTGGCGCGCGGTCTCGGGATCGCGCGGCTGGCCGTAGAACACGCGGTAGTCGGAGAACAGCGGGACGAGGTCGCCGAGGTCGTCCAGGCCGGCGCGACGGACCGCGATGGCCGCGCGCGCGAAGCCGCGGGCAGCCGGGTGCGAGGCCGCCGTCCCGCTCACGGCGCCTCGCTCAGCTCGACCAGGTAGGTGGTGGTGCCGCCGCCGATGTCGATCCGCCAGCCCTTGTTGTATTCGGCGGCGTCGACGCTGTTCCAGTTGCGCAGGGCGATCGTCGCGTTGGCCGGCTCCAGCACCCGCACCTTCAGCTTGCCGGCGGTGACGGTGCTGCCGCTGATCGTCGGCTGCACCGGCGTCTGCACCTGGAAAATCGCGGTCGTGCCGCTGCCGAGGGTGAAGTTGTCGCGCACGGTGAGCTTGCGGTTCGAGAAATCGAGCGCGCGGGTCCAGCTTTTCACGTACGTGGTGCCGGCGTAGGCGGGCGTGAGGTTGGAGCTGACGGTCAGCGCGCCGGCGGCGCCGGGGGTGACGGTCATCGTCGAGGTGGTGCCGTAGCACTGGTGGACGATCTTGTCGTTGGCCGGGCTGCCGCACTGCGCCGCCGTGGTGTTGGTGCGCTCGAAGCGCAGCGTGTTGTGCACCTCGCTGCCCTGCTGGATGCCGCTGTGGGTCCAGATGTTCTCGGTCACCGACAGCCAGTCGTTGGCGAACAGGGTGAACGCGCCCTGGTCCTGGTGGGCGTGGCTTTCCATGTACGGGCCGGCGACGTAGGACATCCACATCGCGGCTTTGTCCCAGCCGGTGCGCGCGAACAGGTGGCCGGTGCCGCTGCCGAGGTAGTACAGCTCGCTCGGCGGAGTGCCGCCGGCGCCGGCGGGCAGCAGGTCGTAGCGGAAGTTCATGCCCGAGCCCATCTGCTGCACGCTGATGTTGTTGAGCCACCAGCTCGCGATGCGCTGCGCGTTCGCGTCCTGGGTGAGGTGGCGCGCTTCCAGCACCAGCCGGCGGTGGTAGTCGTAGATGTCCGGGGTCGAACTGCGCGACTGGTCGCCCAGCGGCGCGAAGCGGTCCAGCATCGGCACGGTCGCGTGGACCCACCAGCGGATGGTGTTGCTCTCGTGCGGATTGGCGTTGGCCAGGTCGATGCCGGTGGCGTCGCGCCACAGCCGGTAGATCTCGAACAGCCGCATCTGCGCGGTGCCGTAGCCGGTGCCTTCCTGGCTGCCGCCGGTGGCGAGCGCGCGGTAGTAGGCCTCCAGCTTCGGCAGCTTGTCGCTCTGCAGCAGGCCCATCCAGGTCGGATTGCGCGAGGCCAGCGCCCAGTTCATGGTCGCTTCGAGGAAGCTGTAGTGGTAGTTGTTGCCCGGATTGTCCACCGACCAGCCGCTCCACGGCGCGGCGCGGCTGCCCCACTTGGCGTTCTGGTAGTTCCAGACGTTCCACACCGCCTGCTCGGCATAGGCCGACCAGCGCGTGCGCTGGCTGGCGGTGAGGAAGGCCGAGCAGGTGTCGTAGGTGATCGCGAGGTCGCCGATCATCGGGCCGACGTCGAGATACGAGTCGTACGCCACTTCCGGGTTCTGCCCGGCGGCGATCGCGGTCTCGGCCTTCGACACCTGCTGTTCGACCATGCCGACCGCGTGCGTGCAGTACTTGCCGTCGCGGGTGATGCGGTACATCAGCGCCGAGTCGCGCGCCTGGTAGGCGTAACCGGGGCTTCCGGCGACGGCGGCGTCGACCCAGGTCTTGAAGCGGGCATAGGGCGTGCGCGCGGTGTCGACGAAGGTGAGGTTCATCGGCACTTCCGCGACCTGCGCGGAATTCATGTTGCCGGTGTCGCGCGGCGCGCGGCGCAAGGCGGTGCGGCCGTTGCGCAGCAGCGCGTCGGCCAGCGGGGTGCGCACGGCTTCGGCCTGCGCGCTGCGCCGGGCCAGGTAGGCCTTCAGCGGGGCGGCGGCGGCGAGTCCGGTGGCGGCGGCGACGGCCGCGGCGATCGCGACGGTGCGCAGCGGAAGCGGACGGCGGGGAGAGGTGGGGGCGCTCTGGCGGGGGGGCATGGCGGTCACTCGGTCTCGCATCCTGGCGATCGGGTCGTCGATCCGCGCCCCCTGGTGCGCCCCCGTCCGGGTCGGGGCGCAGCGCGGTCGGTCGCCACGGGGACGGCCTGGACGCAGTGTGGGGGGAGCGCCGGGCGCGGAACTGTGACCGAGCGATCACTCGCGCAGGCCGTGCGATGGAACTGTGAATGCGGTCGCGGTTGGACTTGCGCGCTTCAGTTCGGGAGGCGTTCGAACTCGACGACGTAAGTGCCGGATTCGCGGTCGGGGCCGCGGTCGCCGCCGCCGGCGATGTCCAGGCGCCAGCCGCCGCGGAATTCCCCCGGGTCGACGGTCCGCCAGTCCAGGACGGTCAGGCGGGCGTCCTTCGGAGCCAGCACCGTCACCCGCAGGCGGCCGGCGATGGCGACGTTGCCGGCGATCCGCGGTTCGGTCGGCAGTTGCGCCTGGAACACCGCGCGGACGCCCGGCGCGGTCTCGTAGCGGTCCTCGACGCGCAGTCGCCGCCCGCCGAAGTCGAGGCGGCGGGTCCAGCGCCGCACCGGCGACGCGTCGCCGTACGCCGGGGCGAGATCGGCGTCGATCCGCAGCGCGCCGTCGGCCCCGGGCGCGACGGTCATGGTCGAGGTCGTCTCCGGGCACTGGTGCAGCACGCGGTCGCCGGTCGGCCCCTGACACTGCCGGCCGATCGGCGCGTCGCGCTCGAAGCGCAGCACGTTGTGGCTGTCGGTGCCCTGCTGCAGGCCGCTGTGGGTCCACAGGTTCTCGGGCGCGGTCAGCCAGTCGCCGCCGAACAGGGTGAAGCCGCCCTGCTCCTGGTGCGCGTGGCTCTGGTCGTAGGGCCCTGCGACGAACGCAAGCCACAGCGCGTCGCGGCCCCAGTCGGTGCGCGCGAACAGGTGGCCGACGCCGGTCGCATGCCAGGCCAGGCCGGGGAACCGCGCGTCCGGCGGCGGCGCGTCGGCCGGCCCCGGCGGCAGCAGGTCGTACCGCGCGTTGAAGCCGCTGCGCATGCGATCGACCGCGATCGCGTGCAGCCACGCGCTCGCCAGCGATCGCGCGGCGGGATCGTCGGTCAGCGCGCGCGCTTCCAGCACCAGCCGACGGTGGTAGTCGTACAGCACCGGTTCCGACACCCGCGACTGGTCGCCGATCGGCGCGAACCGGTCCAGCGTCGGCGCCGTCGCCTGCGTCCAGTACAGGATGTCGTCGCGCGCCAGCGTTTTCGCGAAATTCTCGCCGGTGGCGTCGCGCCACAGCCGCGCGAACGCCAGCAGCCGCATGTGCGCGGCGCCGTAGCCGGTGCCCTCGCGGCTGCCGCCGCCTTGCAGGGTGGCGAGATAGGCGATCAGCGGCGGCAGCTTCTCTTCGTCGAGGAAGCGCATCCAGTCCGCATCGCCGGAGGCCAGCGCCCAGTACAGCGTCGCCTCCAGGAAGCTGTAGTGGTAGTTGTTGCCCGGGTCGTCGGTGGCCCAGCCGGTCCACGGCCGCGGCCGCGCCCCCCAGTGCGCGCGCAGCGGATGCCAGACGTTCCACACCGCCTGTTCGGCGTGGGCCGACCAGCGTGCGCGCATCGCGTCGTCGATCCGCGCGCGGCACGTGTCCAGCGTCAGCGACAGCGCGGCGATACGCGGCCCGACCTCGAGATAGGAATCGGCGGCGATCTCGGGCGCGTCGCCCGCATCGATCGCGGCCTCGGCCGCGGCCACCTCGGCGTCGGTCATGCGGATGGCGAGCGTGCAGTACGCCGGCTGCGGGTCGAGCCGGTACAGCAGCGCCGCGTCGTAGGCTGAGAAGCCGTCGTCCGGTGCGCCCATGACCGCGAGATCGACCCAGCGCTTGAAGCGCGCGAACGCCGGCGTCGTGCGATCGACGTAGGACAGGTCCAGCGGGATGCCCGCGTGCAGCGGCGGCAGCGGCGGCCGCTTCGCGGCGTCGGCGCGGCCGTCGCGGGCGCAGCCGCCCGCGCAGAGTACGACCGCCACCGCGAGCGCGACATACGGGCGCACGCACGAGCGGGCGGGGACGCGCGCGCGCGACCGCATCGCGGCTCAGCGATTGCGGTAGGCGAGGGTCACGCCGACCGTGTCCTGGTCCGCGTCCTGGCCGGGCACGGTGCTGCGCCGCTGCCAGCGCTCGAACTGCACCTGCACGCTCCAGTGGCGGCTGCGCTGCCAGCGCGCCCACAGCCGCAGTCGCCGGGTCTCGTCGACGCGGTCGATCCGGCGGTAATCGCTGCGGTCGAGGTTGGCGTTCGTGCCCAGGGTCACGGTCGGCCGCATGCGCCAGGCGAGGTCGAGGACGCCGCCGCGGCTGTCGCGGTCGAACGTATCGTTGCCTTCGTAGCGGATGCGGTTGGCGTGCGGCACGACCGCGATGTGCCAGCGCTCGGTATGGCGGACGTACTCCGTCTCCAGCCGGCGTTCGAGGTAGGGCGTAGCATCGACGACGATGTCGCCGGTGGGCACGGTGTCGGGCAGGCCGGTGTCGGCGCTCACCGCGGACAGGCGGTCGCTGGCGACGTCGGAGAACTGGCTGCTCAGGCGCAGCCGCAGGCGCTGGCGGTCGTCCGGGCGCCAGCCGAAGGTGGCGCGCAGCAGCGGGTCGCTGCGGCCGTCGGCGCCGCCGGCCCGCGGGCGCAGGTCGTGCAGCCGCGACACGCCGGCGTCGAGGACGAGGTCGAAGCGGCTCAGCGTGCGCGTCCAGCGCGAGAACACCTGCGTGCGTCGGTAATCCTGCGCCGCAGCGTCGTCGAGGAAATCCACGCGCTGGGTTTCGAGATGGAAGGCGAGGCGGCTGGTCGGGCCCAGCCGGCGTTCGGCGCGCAGGGCCAGGTCGAGGCGATCGGCGTTGAACACCTCGGTGACCTCGGCGCGGCTGCGCACCCAGCGCGCGCCGACATCGCCGTGCCAGTCGTCGCTGCGGCCGAACTGCAGCGTCGGCCCGAACGAGGTCACGTCGACGCGCTGGCGGTTGCCCGGCGCGTCGGGCGCCAGTGTATCGACCGGCTGCGACGACAGATCCTCGACCGCCTCGAAGCGCAGCCGCTCGGGGATCGCGATCCAGGTCAGGCGGCCGTCCGCGTCGCCGTCGATGCGGTCGTCGAACCGGCGGTCGCGGTAGCGGCGCTGCTCGATGCGGCCGTCGAGCTGCAGTTGCAGCGCCGGGCCGTCGTGGCGCGCGGCGAAGCCCAGGCCGGGACGCAGCAGCGTCAGCGCGAGCGGATCGTGTTCGGTCAGCAGCAGGTTGTCGTTGCGCTCGACGGTGAGGTCGGCGACGTAATCGATGCGCAGCGCCAGCGCCGCGCCGGGACGCAGCGCGCACAGCGCCAGCGCGAGGCAGGCGGCGGCGTGGGCGGGGCGGCGCATCGCGGTCGCCGGCTCAGGGCCGCCGGTTGAACACCACGCCGGCGATCTTCTCCGGCGGGAAACTGGCGACCGCCTTGTCGATCGCGTCGCTGGGCACCTGGCCTTCGCCGACCACCAGCACGACCAGGTCGGCGAGGTCGGACAGGATGCGCGCATCCGGCGAGCCCTGCACCGGCGAGCCGTCGAGCAGGATCTGCCGGTTCGGCTGGGCCGCGCGCAGGGCGTCGAGCGCGGCGCGCATGCGCAGCGAGCTGTAGCTCTCGCCCGGCGTCTCGCGGATGCGGCCACTGGGGATCAGTTGCAGCCGCGGCACGCCGGTCGGGTAGACCACGTCCTCCAGCGGCAGCTCGGCGTTCTCGAGATAGTCGATCAGTCCGCCGCGCTCGCCGCCGACGTCCAGCGCCTCGTGCTGCGCGGGATGGGTGGCGTCGCAGTCGATCAGCAGCGCCTGACGGGTCTCGTCGAAGGCGAAGGCCGCGGCCAGGTTGCGGGCGACGTAGCTGCCGCCGCAGCCCGGCCGCACCGGCGCCACCAGGGTCACGAAGCTGCCGCCTTCGGCGTAGCTGCGGCCGGCCATCGACAGCAGCCGCGTGCGCAGTTCGCGGAAGGCGTCGGCATGGCGGCGACCGGATTCCTGGCGGTGGATCAACCGCCGTTCCTCCAGTTGCAGCGTGGTCATCATCGTGCCGCGCGAGGGCGCTTTCGCGGGCAGGCTGCGGTCGTCGCGTGCGGGATCGCTGGCGTCGTTCATGCGTGTGCCTGGCGGATGAAATACGCCAGTCCGTAGGCGATGAACACGGCCATGACCAGGCTCGCGGCCAGCGCCGTGCGCGCGAATTCGCGGCGGCGGTCGCGGCGGGTGCGGTTCGGCGGCACCACGGTCAGCACCGGATAGTTGCCCTGGCGTTCGATCTGGCCCGGCGCGCGCACCCGCGGGTCGAATTTCACCAGCAGGAACAGCAGCCCCAGCGGCACCGCGATGCCCGCGCCCAGCCCGCCGAGCGCGATGTGCAGCGGGCGCAGGCCGCTCGGCCGCACCGGCATCTGCGCCGGGTCCTGGATGCGCATGGTCAGGCCGCGGCGCTCGCGGTCCAGTTCCATCGACACCCGCGCGTTCTCGCGCCGGCGCAGCAGGTCCTGGTAGATGTCGCGATTCACCTCGTAGTCGCGGGTCAGTTCGGCCAGCGTGCTCTCGGACGCGGCGATCCGCCGGCTGCGGCCCAGTTCCTCGTCGAGCAGGCTCTGCGACGCGCCCATGCGCGACTGCGCCGCGGCGATGTCGCTGCGCACCTGCGCCAGTTGCTGGCGCAACTGCTGGTACATCGGATTGGCGCGCACCGCGGCGTCGTCCTGCGCGCCGGGCTGGCTGCCGCGGCGCTGCTCGGCCTCCATCGCCGCCTGCAGGTCGGCCATCTGGTGGCGGACGCGGATCACGTCCGGATGCTTTTCGGTGTAGCGCAGCAGCAGGTCGTCGAGCTGGTTCTGCAGCTCGATCAGTTGCGTGCGGTAGAGCGTCTCGCGGGTCTGCACCGCGGTCACCGCCGATTCGCCCGACAACTGCGCGGCGAGCGTCTGCTCGCGCGAGTGCAGCTCCATCGTCGTCATCCGGTTCTGCTCGACCTGGGTGCGCAGCGCGGTGATCCGCGCGTTGACGTCGGCGATGCTGCCCGGCTGCGCGTCGGCGTTGTCCGAGCGGTAGGCCTGCAGGTTGGACTCGGCCTCGGTCAGTTTCTTGTGGTAGTCGTTGACCTGGCTGTCGATGAACTCGTAGGCCTCGCGGCTCTCGCGCTCCTTGCTGGCCAGGCTTTCCTCGATCAGCAGATCGGCCATCGCCGCGGCGACCTTGTAGGCGCGCTCCGGCTCGCTGTCGAAGTAGGTGATCTGGACCAGGTTCTCGCGCGCGTTGACGATCCGCGTGCGGTCGCGCACCTGCTCCATCAGCCGGTCCTGCTGCACCGCCGACGGCTTGTCGTCGAGCCAGCCGCCGATCGCCAGCAGCCGGCTCATCACCTTGCGCCCGAACACGACCTGGCGCGCCAGCCCGGCGCGGTCGACCGCGCGCGTGGACACCGCGCGGTTTTCCAGCAGCGGCTGGATGATGTCGCTCTCCTGCGCCAGCACCGAGGTGGTGACGATGTACTTGCGCGGCAGCAGGAACAGCCCGGCGAGCAGCGCCACCACCGCGATCGCGGCGAAGATCGATGCGATCACCAGTTGGTGGCGCCGCGCCTCGCGCAGCATCGCCGGCAGCAGTTCGCCGGGGGTCAGCGCCCCGGGCTGCACGCCGTTGCGCGCGGCCGCGGAGCGCCGCACGGGAAGCGATGGCGTGGTCATCAGAACGTCCGCTCCGGCACCGTGATCACGTCGCCCGGCGCGACCGGGTAGTTGGTGCCGAGGTCGCCGCGCTCGAGGATGGCGTCGAGCTTCACCGCATAACCCTGCGCGGCGTCGGCGTCCCTGCGGTGGAGGACGGTGCGGTCGCCGGAGGCGAATTCGTTGGGCCCGCCGGCGGCGAGCACCGCGTCGAGCACGGTCATGCCGGGACGGAACGGGATCGACACCGGCTGCCGCACCGCGCCGGTGACGCGGACCCGCGAGAGGTATTCGTGGCTGCGCAGCTCGGTGAGGATCACCGCGACCTGCGGATCGCGGACGTAGGCCGCCAGCCGGTCCTGGATGTCCTTGGCCACCTCCGGCGGGCTGAGGCCGCCGGCGGGCACGTCGCCGATCAGCGGCACCGAGATCATGCCGTCGGGGCGCACCGGCACGGTGACACCGAGCTCCGGGTTGCGCCACACCGTGACCTGGACCAGATCGTCCACCCCGATGCGGTAGGCCTCCACGGCGGCCTTTCGCGCCGAATCCGTCGGCGGTGCGCCCTGCGAGGCGGCGCCGGTGGACGCGCAACCGGCGAGCGCGGCGCAGGCGAACGACAGGATCAGGCACAGGGTCCAGACGCGACGGATCTTGAGCATGCGTTCCCCCCCGGCAAGTCGCTGCATTGTAACGAGACAAGGCAAAGTTTGAGGCCAGTCACAAAAACGGGCGGACGCCCGTGGCATCCGCGGATGGGCAAGCAGGTCCCGTGCCATGCCGCCGGTCGGCGGCGGGTTGACGAGGTGGTCGAATTCAGACATTAATTAATGAATTATTTAAATGATGAATTCCATGGATCGCGTCTTCGAAGCCCTGTCGTCCACGCCGCGCCGCCGGATCCTCGCCTACCTCAACGGCGGCGAGCTGACCGCCGGCGAGATCGCCGCCCGCTTCGATTTCAGCAAGCCGGCGCTGTCCGCGCACCTGCGCGTGCTCGAGGAGGCCGGCCTGGTCGAGCGCGACAAGCGCGGCCAGTACGTCTATTTCCGGCTCGTCCCCGACCGCCTCGCCAACACCGTCTTCGCCTGGGTGTCGGAACTGTGCCCGCAGGGCCGGCCGCTGAAGCGCGAGGGCGAAGCGCGCGCGAAGGCCCGGTCGGCCGCCGACGACGGCGCCGACGCCCACGCCGACGGCGATCCCGAGCCGGAGCCGCGCGCATGAACGGGGACGTCCGCCGGCTCGACACGTTCCCCGCCGTGCGCCTGCCCGCGGCGTCCGGCGGCCTCCCGGTCGAGGTCGTGCTGATCGCGCAGATCGGGGTCGGCGCCGGCAGTCCGCTGATCGCCGCGACGGCGGCGCTGCAGCGCGGGCACGCCGAGTACGTCGACGCCCTCGACGAACCGTCCGCGCGGATCGGCGCCAGCGACTTCGCGCGCGGCGACACCACCGCGCTCTACAGCTTCGTCGTCGGGGCGCAGGGCCATCCCTTCCACCGCCACGCCGGGCACCGGGCGTTCACCGCAGTCTCCGGCAGCGGCGGGACCCTGCTGCGGTTCTCGACCGCGTCCGATGCGCAGGTCGAAGCCGATCCCCAGGCCTTCGTCGATGCGCTGCGCCACGTCGAGATCCCGCCGGACTGCCTGTTCACCGTGCGCTTCGGCGGCGGCACGTGGCACCAGTTCCTGCCGCTCGATCCGCGCGGCGGCCATCCCGCGCTGTTCGCGCTGTCGTGCCACACCGACGAACTCGGCGGCGCGCTCGACCCGGACCTGCGCCGCCGGGTGCTGGCCGGCGACGCCGACATCCCCAGCCTGACCGAGTGCCTGCCCGCGCCGGTCGCGGCGCGGCTGGCGACGCTCGACGCCGGGCGCGTGCCGGTCGTGCGCCTGGCGCTGTACGAACCGCGACGCTCGCTGCAGGGCCGCGCCTGCGCGCTGGCGCGCGGGTGGTCCGGGCGCGTCCGCGCGGCGCTGGCGCGCGCACGACGGCCGGCGGGCTTTTTCGATGTCGCCGGCGGACACCGCGTGGTCGCGCCCGGCGCGCCCGCTGCCGATTCCCTGCTGCGCACCCAGTTCGCCGACGGTTTCGACCACGAGGACGGCTTCGTGCTCGACCTGCCCGCCGCGGAAACGCCTGCGCTCGACGCCGATGCGCTGCTGGCGCGGCTGCTCGACGGCTTCGTCCACAACGCGCCCGGCGGCGTGGCGCACCTGATGCGGCTGCGCAACGTGCTGGTCAGGCCGTTCGGCCTGCGCACCTCGCCGCTGGGCTGCCCGGTGTCGTCGCTGCTCGGCGACGCGCCGCAGCGCTTCGCCGGCCGCCATCCGGTGCTGGCGCAGCGGATCGATGCCGGCGGCCGGCGCGCGGAGGTCATCCTCGGTGCGGACGACAAGCACCTGCGGTTCCGCTCCTGCGTCGGCGTCGAGCGCTTGCCGAACGGCGACCTGCGCTGCTCGCTCGCGACCCGCGTGCGCAACCGCAACGTCTTCGGCGCGCTCTACATGCGCCTGATCGATCGTACCCACCGTGCCTACGTCGCGCCGACGATGCTGCGGAGGGCGGTGGCGGCGGTGGTGGGGGAGACCGGCGTCGCGATGCCGGATGTCGTCGTGCGTCTGCAGGCGAATCCGTCGTGAATGCATTGGGCAGAAGTGCGTTGTCCGGCCTCGGACGGGCGGCCTTGGCATCGATCATCGCGGCCTTCGCGGCCTGCGTCGCGATGGTCCTGACCGCAGATGGAATGGTCTCCGCGAACGACGTCGTGCTTCTCACGATGTGGTGGGTGCCGGTCGGCTTCCTGATCGCGTTTCCGCACGCCTTGCGGTTCGGTCTGCCCTACAGATGGCTGCTGCGTCGGTGGCAACGCGAATCGCTCTGGACGATGGCCGCGGGAGGTTGGGTCATCGGTGCGGTGCCGATGTTCGTTCTGATCGGCAATCAGGAGGCCGTCATGCTCTGCGGAGTGAGCGGGGCCACTGGGGCGGCGGGGCTTCACCTTGAGATCCGGCGGCGCCAATCGCGATTGGCTGCGGCATGACCCTGCAACGGGATGCCCGTGCCCGACGGACGTCGGCGATTGCGGCGGATCACCGCACGCTGCGTCGCAGATCGCTTGTTTCCTCGCAGTTGCCTCCGGTCGCGCGCCCAGTCGGCCCGGAATGACGAAAGGCCGCTTGCGCGGCCTTTCGTCGCACGGCTGAGCGAACGAATCAATCCTTCAGCGGCTTGGCCGGCTTGAGCTTGGCGGCGGCGGCCTGGAAGTCGGCCTCGGTGGCCGGCGACAGGTTCGGACGGCCTGCCATGAAGCCCATGCTGATGCCGCCGACGACGTAGTAGGTCTCGCCGGCCTCGACTTCGAGGTTCAGCACGTCCTTGGCTTCGGAATGCACGGTGTAGGCGTGGGCGCCCGGAGCCACCTGCACCACGAAGTACGCGCCGTTGTTGAGCTTGCCGAGTTCGGTCTCGCCTTCGCGGACCTTGTAGCTGATCGCGGCGCCCTTGAACTTGCTCGGCCGGAAAAACACGATCTGGCCCATGCCTTCGGCGGGTGCGGAGATGCCCTCCGGCATGGCCGCGGCGGTCTGCGTCTGCTCGGCGGCGGGGGCGGTGGCGTCCTGGGCATGGGCGGTGACGGCCGCGGTCATCAGAGCGGAAAGCAGGAAGATCCTGGTGATGTGGCGCATGGCGTGTTCTGTCCTCGGTGGATCGGTTTCAAGGGAGGTGTGTGTCCGGCATGTCCTGGCCGGTATCGCCGTCGGGATGTTCGCCGGCGGCTTCCGCCTTCGCGGGCGAAGTCGGTTCCATGGTGGGCGCATCCGCGGCAGGCGCTGTCCGCAGCGGAGGCAGGGTGAGCGGGCCGGTCAGTTTTGCCTGCGCCTGGGTGTCCTCGGCGACTTCCACCTCGCCGCCGTGGACGGCCATGCCGACAAGGCCGACGGCGAGGATGGCGGCCAGGGCCTTGTTGCCCTGGTCCTTGCCGACGGCGCCGAGCTTCAGCCCGCGCAGTGGGATGGAGCGACCGTCCGGCGCCTGCAGGGACCGCGCGGCCAGCAGCAATTCGCCGGCCTTGCCGCCGACGCGCGCGCGATCGGCATGGATGATTTCGCCGATCCCTTCCGTACCGGCAGGCAGCAGCGTCAGGCCGTCATGCTGCAAGGGTTCCGACAGTCGAAGCCGGAAGGATTGCCCGCGCTGAGCGGTCCTGGAGTTGATCGTTTCGGCGATCTCGACCTGGACGATCGTGCCGTCGGCGAGGAGGCAGCACGCTTCGACGCTCTCGGCCGCCTCGGGCGCTGCCGCCGGCGTCGCGACCGGCTCGGGCCCGGCGACGACGATCCCGGCAGACGCTGGCGACTGCGCCGAAACGGCGAAAGACGCCCAGAACAGACCGGCGGCGAGCGCCCGGGCATGTCTGCGCACCCTGTGCCATTCCCGCTGCGAAACGGACATCGTCGCGACTGCGGAAGCGCCCGGATGGAGGCGCTTCCGGATGTCCGCGTTCAGCCTTCCCACGCCGGCAGCTTCTTCTTCACCGCCACGTTCTTCAGCGTCACGTACTTCGGGATGCCGTCGCGGCCGTACGGCGGCGGGGCTTCGCCGCGGATCAGCGGTTCGAGGTAGGTGCGGGCGGCGGCGGTGATGCCGTAGCCGTCCTTGCGCAGGAAGTTCGCCGGCATGATCTTCTCGTGGTTGGCGACCTTTTCCAGCGGCGCGGCCTCGATCTTCCACTTGTACGGCGCATTCGACGTCCGCTTGATCACCGGCATCGTCGCGTTCATGCCCTTCAGCGCGAACTGCACTGCGGCCTTGCCGGCGGCCATCGCCTGGTCGAGGTCGGTCTTGGAGGCGATGTGGCGCGCGGAGCGCTGCAGGTAGTCGGGCAGGGTCCAGTGGACCTTGTAGCCGAGTGCGTCCTTGACCTTGCCGGCCAGGTACGAGGCCACGCCGCCGAGCTGGGTGTGGCCGAAGGCGTCCTTGCCGCCGCCGGCGTCGGCGACGAACCTGCCTTCGGCGGTGCGGATGCCCTCGGAGGCGACGACGACGCAGTAGCCGACGCGATCGACCACCTTCTTCACCTGTTTGAGGAAGTCGGCCTCGTCGTAGGCGCGCTCGGGGAACAGGATGATGTGCGGCGCGGCGTCGGGGCCGTTGCCGGCCAGGCCGGCGGCGGCGGCCAGCCAGCCGGCGTGGCGGCCCATGGCCTCGTAGACGAACACCTTGGTCGAGGTCTCGGCCATCGCGGCCACGTCCAGCGCAGCTTCGCGCACCGACACCGCGGTGTACTTCGCGGCCGAGCCGAAGCCCGGGCAGCAGTCGGTCACGGCGAGGTCGTTGTCGATGGTCTTGGGCACGCCGATGCAGGTCACCGGGTAGCCGAATTCGGCGGCCAGCTTCGAGACCTTGAGCGCGGTGTCGGCCGAGTCGTTGCCGCCGTTGTAGAGGAAGTACCGCACGTCGTGGGCCTTGAAGACCTCGATCAGGCGCTCGTACTTGGCGCGGTCCTGTTCCAGCGACTTGAGCTTGACCCGGCAGGAGCCGAACGCGCCGCCCGGGGTGTGGGCGAGGGCGCGGATGGCGGCCATCGACTCCTTGGAGGTGTCGATCAGGTCCTCGCGCAGGGCGCCGAGGATGCCGTTGCGGGCGGCCAGCACCTTGACCTTGCGGGCGCGGGCCTCGGCGATGACGGCGGAGGCGGAGGCGTTGATGACGGCGGTGACGCCGCCGGACTGGGCGTAGAGCAGGGTTCCGGATGCCATGGGTCTGGGTCGCTGAAGGGTAGGGCGCCGGCCGGGCCGGCGCGGGGCCACAGTCTAACGGTTCGCGGCCTTCGACCCGACCCGCGGCCTTCCGGCGGCGGACCGCTGCGATTTTGGTCGTAGATGGTTGGGCCGGGCGCGGCGAGCGGTTAAGCTGGGCCGTCATGGCCTGCCGGCGGCCTCCGCGCCCGGGCCCGTATTCCTTATATATGTCTCTGGAGCAAGCGATGCGACTCGTTCTTCTCGGCGCCCCGGGATCGGGCAAGGGCACCCAGGCGGTGCGGCTGAAGGACCACCTGCAGGTCCCGCACATTTCCACCGGCGACCTGCTGCGCGCCGAAGTCGCCGCCGGTTCGGCCCTCGGCCTGCAGGCGAAGGAAGTGATGGCGCGCGGCGACCTGGTGTCGGACGCGATCCTGCTCGGCATGCTCGAAGACCGCCTCTCCCGTCCCGACGTCGCCCAGGGCTTCATCCTCGACGGCTACCCGCGCAACCTCGCCCAGGCCGACGCGCTGGGCCAGTTGCTGGGCCGCATCGGCCAGCAGATCGAACACGCGGTGCAGCTCGACGTGGACACCGAACTGCTGGTCGAACGCATCGCCGGCCGCGCCCGCGAACAGGGCCGCCAGGACGATACGCCCGAAGCCGTCCGCAACCGCCTCGCCGTCTACAACGACGTCACCGCGCCGGTGGTCGATTTCTACCGCCAGCGCGGCCTGCTCAAGGTCGTCGACGGCGAGGGCACGATGGACGACGTGTTCAACCGCATCGTCGAAGCGATTTCGGTGGGCGTGGACGTCGGCTGAGCCGCGTCCCGCGCGACCGCGGATCGATCGTCGCCGACCCGATACCGAGAACGGCCCGTCGCGCACCGTGCGCCGCGGCGCGCATGCCGGCCGCGCACATCCTTGGCGACCTGACTAAAAAAAGAAGAACGCCCCTCGCGGGGCGTTCGGTGACCCACACGGCCCGCGAACGCCGTGGCGTCCGCGGGCCGTGCGCCGTCGGTCAGGGGCTGGTGACCAGGTTCAGGTTGTAGGCCTGCAGCAGCGGGTTGATCGGCTGGAAGTAGCTGCGGCCGCGACGGCCGTTGCCCTTGCAGCTACCGCTGCCACCGGACAGCACGCCCTGGGCCTGGCCGGGCGAGGTGATGAACGAACCGCCCGAATCGCCGCCTTCGGAGCAGGCGGTGGTGCGGGTCAGGTTGAGGATCGTTTCGCCGGTGCTGTAGTTGACGGTCTGGTTCTTGGCTTCGATCAGGCCGCAGCGCCACTTGGTGGTGCGGCCGGAACGGCAGACGGCGGCGCCGATGGCCGCTTCGGTGCTGCCGCGCACGGTGACGTCGGCGCTGGTGTAGCCCTCGACGATCGGGCGCGCGACGTGGCCGGCGTCCAGCCGGACCCAGGCGCGGTCGGGGCCGGTCTGGCCGGGCGCCGGGAAGTTCGAGGCGGCGTAGGTGCCGAGCCGCACGCCCAGGGTCCACTGCGAGGGTTCGTAGTAGGTGACTTCGCCGGCGTTGCCGCAGTGGCCGGCGGTCGCGAAGCCCGGGTTGCCGTTCTGGGTGACCGAGAACCCGACCGAGCAGGCGTACAGGTAGCCGTCGCCGGGATTGCGCAGGATGCCGTAGCCGCCGTAGACGTCCATCCGCAGGCTCGGCTGCTCGTCGGCGGTTTCGAAGCGCACGGTGCGCGCGTCCAGGCCGCTGGCCGCGACGAAGTCGATGGCGGCCTGTTCGCCGCCGCGGGCCACGCTGACCACCACGCTGTTGTTGGGCACGTCCACGTACCAGCCGTACACCTGCTTCGGCGTGCGCGCGCCCTGCGCGAGCATCATGTCCAGTTGTCCCTTCGCATCGTTCAGCGAACGCAGGCTGTAGCGCGCCTGGCGCGATTCGACGCCGGCGGCCCGGATCCCGCGGACGGAGGTGGAGGCGACCACGTACTTGAACGAGCCGTTGGCCTGGCGTTCGATCCAGCTCCCGGCGTAGTTGCGGCCGAGCTGCCGTTCCATCGCCTTTTCCTGCTGCTGGGCGAGTTTTTCGGTGCGGACGTACTGTCCCAGTTCCCGCTCGGACAGGCCGAGGTCGCGCTGCATCGCGGCCTTGAGCGTGGGATCCACATCCGCTGCGATCGCCGGGGCAAGGGCGAACGTGGTCGCCAGTGCGAGCGGGATCATCGCGAGATGTGCTTTGGAAAGTGTCATGCGCATTCCTTGGTAACTCCTTTGGTGCGTTTCAGCTTGCGTGGCCGGCATCTACACGGCCGCTGAGTGGATGTGCGAGTCGCGCCAGGATGGACTTGCGAGTCGCGGGCCATGCGTGCGGGGGGGCCCGCATCGGACCGTAACACGGCTGTTGCGGCGCACCACGGGTCGCGCAACCGGAACCCGAAATCGGCGACAATCGCGCCATGAGCAAACTCCACATCCTCGGCATCTGCGGCACGTTCATGGGCGGCGTCGCCGCGCTCGCGCGCGAGCGCGGCCATACGGTCGAAGGCAGCGACCAGTCGGTGTATCCACCGATGTCCACCCAGCTCGAATCGCTCGGCATCGCGTTGCGGCAGGGCTACACGCCGGAGAACATTTCCCCCGACTGCGACGAGATCGTCATCGGAAATGCGCTCTCGCGCGGCAACCCTGCGGTGGAGTACGTGCTCGATCGCGGGCTGCACTACACCTCCGGCGCGGCATGGCTGCGCGAGTACGTGCTGCCGGGGCGCGACACGCTGGCGGTCGCCGGCACCCACGGCAAGACCACGACGACGACGATCCTCGGTTTCCTGCTCGACCGCGCCGGGCGCGATCCGGGATTCCTGATCGGCGGCGTGGCCGAGGATTTCGGCGTGTCCGCGCGCCTGGGCAGCGGCCGCGAATTCGTGGTCGAGGCCGACGAGTACGACACCGCGTTCTTCGACAAGCGCAGCAAGTTCGTCCACTACCGGCCGCTGGTGGCGATCCTCAACAACCTCGAATACGACCACGCCGACATCTTTCCCGACGTGGCCGCGATCCAGCGCCAGTTCCACCATCTGGTGCGCACCGTGCCCGGTCGCGGCCGGCTGATCGTCAACGGCGAGGATGCGCGCCTGGACGAAGTGCTGGCGATGGGCTGCTGGACGCCGGTGGAACGCTTCGGCCTGCTGCGCGAGGGGATGGCCGACGACGCCTTCCACTGGGGCGCGCGGCTGATCGAAGCCGACGGCAGCGCGTTCGCGGTCTACCGCGCGGGCGAACACCTCGGCGACGTGCGCTGGCCGATGCTCGGCCTGCACAACGTGCTCAACGGCCTCGCCGCGCTGGCCGCGTGCGCGGCGGTCGGCGTCGAGCCGGCGCAGGTGATGCCCGCGCTGGCGGCGTTCCGCAGCGTCAAGCGCCGGCTGGAAGTGATCGGCGCCGCGCACGGCGTTACCGTCTACGACGATTTCGCGCACCACCCGACCGCGATCCGCACCACGCTGGAAGGCCTGCGCGCGAAGGTCGGCACGGCGCGGATCGTGGTCGCGATGGAGCCGCGCAGCAACTCGATGCGGCTCGGCGCGCATGCCGACGCGCTGGCGCCGTCGCTGGACGCCGCCGACGCGGTGGTGTTCCTGCACCGTCCGGAGCTGTCGTGGGATGCGGCGAAGGTGATGGCGCACGTGCGCGGCGAGGCGCGCACCGCGCCGACCGCCGATTCGCTGATCGCGACGCTGCGCGCGCTCGCGCGCGAGGGCGACCACGTGGTGTTCATGTCCAACGGCGGCTTCGACGGCGCACCGCGCAGGTTCCTGGCGCGGCTGGCCGAGTGACGCCGGCGGCGACGCAGGCCGGCGTGCCCGGGATGATCGACGGTTACCGCTACACGGTGTCGCTGCGGATCCGGCATCCGCACGCGCACCCCGATCGATTCACCGCGGCGCTCGGCCTGCCGCCGGACGGGGTCGATGTCGTCGGGCAGCCGCGCGTCCGCAGAGGCCGCACGCTGCCGGCGATCGCGAAGACCGCGTACTGGTATCACGTCATGGGTCACGACCCGGCGCTGGACGTGGCCGCGTTCCTGGCGGCGCGCGTGCGGGACCTGTCGCCGCATCGCGCGCTGTTCGAGGCCATCGCCGCGGAAGGCGGCCGGGCCGAGTTCTTCATCGGCTTCTTCCCCGAGGCCTTCGACTGCGGTTTCGACTTGTCGCCGGCCTTGCAACGCGCCTGCGGCGATCTGCACCTGTCGCTGGGTTTCGATGTGTACGGGTATCGAAGCGAGCATGGAAGCGAAGACCCGGAACGGCTCGACGTGGCGGCCACGGCGGGCGAGGGCGCCGGCGAAGGCGCGCTGCCGTGAGCGACCTCGACATGCCGCCACCATCGCTGCCGCTGTTCCCGCTGCGCACCGTGCTGGTGCCCGGCGGCGCGCTCGGCCTGCGCATCTTCGAGACCCGCTACCTTGACATGGTCCGCGAGTGCGGGCGCAGCGGCAGCGGCTTCGGCGTGTGCCTGATCCTCGCGGGCGAGGAGGCCGGCGCGCCGGCGACGCCGGCGGCGGTCGGGACCGAGGCGCGGATCGAGGATTTCGACACCACGCCCGAGGGCCTGCTCGCGCTGCGGGTGCGCGGCGCGCGCCGCTTCCGGGTGCGGCGCACGCGGGTGCGCGCGGACGGGCTGATCCTCGGCGAGGTCGACTGGTGCGCGCCCGATCCCGACGATCCGCTGCGCCCCGAGCACGCGCTGCTCGGCGATGTGCTGCGGCAGACGCTGGAGCGCACCGGCGCGATCGACATCCCGCAGGGCCGTTTCGACGACGCGGCGTGGGTCGGCTGGCGGCTCGCCGAACTGCTGACGCTGGACGACGCCGTGCGCCAGTCGCTGCTGCAGGAAGACGACCCCCACGCGCGCCTGGACCGGCTGATCGTCGCGATCAGTTGAGGGCCGGGAGCAGCGCCTCTTCGGGGCGGGCGATGCGCACCCGGAGCACCGGCGCGCCGCCGTCGGGATGCGGCGATTCGGCCAGCGGCAGGCCGGCGAGGGCCTCGCGCACGCGGGCCTGCGCATGTCCCGGATCGTCCGCTTCCGGCCGCCACAGCGCGATGGCCGGCAGCGGCCGCACGAAATGCAGGGTCTGCGCGGTGCCGATCCACAGCGGGCGTCCGTCGGCCAGCCGCGCCGGCGCCCGCCACAGGCGCAGCACCAGCAGTTCGTCCGGCCCGGCGCCGCGACGCCGCATCAGCAGCGCCTCGGCCTCGGTGTCCAGGGTCGCCGGCAGCACCGGCTGCCGCGACGGCGGGCGTTCGCCATCGAGCAGGCCGAGCGTCGTCGTCCAGGTCGCCTGCGGCTGTACGCGCCAGCCGCGGGCTTCGAGCCGCGCGCGCACCGCGTCCAGCGGCCCGGCGATCTGCAGGTCCAGCCGCCAGCGCCGCGCGCCGTCGCGTTCGTCGCGATGCGCGGGCAGCGTCGCCCAGTCGCGCGCCCACCAGGCATCCTCGTCGAGGATCCGGGACGGCGGCGGGGCGGCGTAGCGCACCAGCACCGGGTCGATCGACCGCGGCGCGTGCCACGCGGCCGCCAGCGCGAAGCCGACATAGAAGATCAGCGCCACCGGCCGGATCCAGAACGAGCGCGCGACGTGCCGCCGGTAGCCGATCCCCAGCACCAGCAGCCAGAGCAGGCCGAACAGGGCGCCGGCGACGAGGTCGCTCGGCCGTTCCGCGCCGAAGTACAGCCGGGCGAAGCCGAGCAGGGCGACCACCGCGCCGGCCAACAGGTACGGCCAGACCCGGCGCCGTCCTGGCAGTTCGCGCGCGATCAGCACCGCGAAGAAGCCGAGCACGATCGTGGTCATGGTCACTGGCGAGCCGAAATCGGCATACGTCGCCGGGGCGTCGCCCGACAGCCCCAGCACCGCGGCGAACACCATCCCGAAGGCCACCGCCGCCAGCCAGTGCACGGCCGCGGCCAGGCGCCGGCGCCACAGCAGCCAGGCCAGGGTCGCCGCCATCGCCGGCAGCAGCACCGCGGCGTCGCCGATCGAGGCGAGCGCGGCCAGCAGGTGGTCGGCCAGCGGATTGCGCAGCCGGACCATCGCCGACTGCACCGCCCGGTCCAGCGCCAGCGGGCCGCCCTGCGCGATCAGCGCGCCGAGCAGCGCGAACCAGGCCCAGCCGAGCAGGATCAGGCAGGCGGCGAGCATCCCCAGCGCGGCGGATTCGGGGCGGTTGGGCTGGATCAGCGGCGCGGCGTAGCGCGACAGGCGCGGATGCGCATGCACCCAGCGCAGGGCGCGGGCGAGCAGGCGGTCGGCGTGGTCGGCGAACCAGCGCCAGGTGTAGAGCACGATCGCCCAGACCAGCGCCAGCACCGCCAGCAGCGCCAGCAGCACCAGCGCGAGCCGGTCGGCGACCGCGGCGACGGCGTCGTAGGAGGCCCCGAACACCCAGCCCGGCGCGAGGAAGCTGCCCGCCCACAGCAGGCAGGCCAGCAGGCTGGCCGGCGCGTAGCGCTTCAGCGGCAGCCGCAGCATGCCCGCGATCGCCGGCACGAACGGCCGCACCGCGCCGACGAAACGCGCGATCAGGATGCCCTTGGTGCCGTGGCGCTTGAACAGCGCCTCGCCGCGGTCGATGAACTGCGGGTAGCGCCGGAACAGCCAGTGGTCGCGCATCGACGGGCCCCAGCGATGGCCGAGCCAGTAGCTCAGGCCGTCGCCGGCGAACGCGCCGAGCGCGGCGCAGACCAGTGCGTAGGGGCCGTCGAGGTGGCCCAGGCCGATCATCGTGCCGACCGCGAACAGCAGCGGCAGCGCCGGCACCACGATCCCGACCACCGCCAGCGCGTCGCAGAAGGCGATCAGGAAGATCACGCCGCCCGCGGCCACGCGGTGCGCGACGATCCATTGGGTCAGGGCGTCCAGCCAGGTGCTCATCATCGGCGCATTATCGCAGGCTGGCGTGACCGGTCTCCCACCGTGCGATTCGCAGGCCCCGCGCGGGCCCGGGGTCCTTACAATCGGCGGATGACCACCGAGGCCATCGAAGAGCGGGCGCTGAAGTCCGACAGTTTCGGCCGGATCGCGCTGATGCGCGGCGCCGACGGGCTGTTCGTGCGCCGCGACCTGGGCCACGTGCCGCTGTGGCTGCGCCTGCCGGCCTGGTGGCTGGCCCGGCGCGAGGCCCGCGGCCTGCGCCGGGCGCTGGGCGCCGAGGCGGTGCCGCAACTGCTGGGCTGGGACGGGCGCCGGCTCGACCGCAGCTACCTCGACGGCGCGGCCATGTACCAGCGCCCGCCGCGCGGAGACGTCGCCTATTTCCGGCTGGCGCGCCGGCGGCTGCTGGCGCTGCACCGGCGCGGCGTCGCCCACAACGACCTGGCCAAGGAGGCCAACTGGCTGGTGCTGGCCGACGGCACGCCGGCCATCATCGACTTCCAGTTGGCCGTCTGCGGCCGCCCGCGCTCGCGCTGGATGCGCCTGCTGGCGCGCGAGGACCTGCGCCACCTGCTCAAGCACAAGCGCACCTACTGCCCCGAGGCGCTGACCCCGGTCGAGCGCCGGCTGCTCAAGCGCACCTCGTGGGTGCGCGAGCTGTGGTTCCGCACCGGCAAGCCGGCATACCGCTTCATCACCCGGCGCGTGCTGCACTGGGAAGACAACGAAGGCCAGGGCCCCAAGCCCTGAGGCCTCCCCACCGAGACCCGCGATGACCACACTCTCCGGCAAGACCCTCTTCATCACCGGCGCCTCGCGCGGGATCGGCCTGGCCATCGCGCTCCGGGCCGCGCGCGACGGCGCCAACGTCGCCATCGCCGCCAAGTCGTCGGTGCCCAATCCGAAGCTGCCCGGCACCATCCACAGCGCCGCCGCGGCGGTCGAAGCGGCCGGCGGCCGCGCGCTGGCGCTGAAGTGCGACATCCGCGAGGAGGACGAGGTCCGCGCCGCGGTCGCGGCGACGGTCGATGCGTTCGGCGGGATCGACATCCTCGTCAACAACGCCAGCGCGATCTGGCTGCGCGGCGCGCTGGACACGCCGATGAAGCGCTTCGACCTGATGCAGCAGGTCAACGCCCGCGGCAGCTTCCTGTGCGCGCAGGCCTGCCTGCCGCACCTGCTCCAGGCGCCGAATCCGCACATCCTGACCCTCGCGCCGCCGCCGTCGCTGGACCCGAAATGGTGGGGCCCGCACACCGGCTACACCCTGGCGAAGATGGGCATGAGCTTCGTCACCCTGGGGCTCGCCGCCGAGTTCGGCGCACAGGGCGTGGCGGTCAACGCGCTGTGGCCGCGCACGGTGATCGCCACCGACGCCATCAACATGATCCCCGGCGTCGACGCCGCCATGTGCCGCAAACCCGAGATCATGGGCGACGCCGCGCACGCGGTGCTGACCCGCGCCGCCGCCGGTTTCCACGGCCGTTTCCTGATCGACGAGGACGTGCTGCGCGAAGCGGGCGTGTCCGACCTCGACGGCTACGCGGTCGACCCGTCGAAGCCGCTGCTGCCGGACCTGTTTCTCGACTGAACCTGCTTCTCGACTGGCCCGCTGCGTCCGACCCGCCGCTTCGACTTCCTCTTTCCGGCCGCGCCTTCGGCCGTCCCCACGGAGCCTTCCCGATGAAATACCTCCACACCATGGTCCGCATCCGCGATCTCGACGCCTCGTTGCGCTTCTACTGCGAGGGCCTCGGCCTGAAGGAGATGCGGCGCATGGAGAACCCCGGCGGCCGCTACACGCTGATCTTCCTCGCCGCCGACGAGACCCCGTCCGCGGAGGTCGAGCTGACGTACAACTGGCCGCCGGAAGACGGTTCGCCGCCCGAGGACTACGGCAGCGCCCGCAACTTCGGCCACCTCGCGTTCCGGGTCGCCGACATCTACGCCACCTGCGCGCGGCTGCAGGCGATGGGCTACACCATCCACCGCCCGCCCCGCGACGGGCACATGGCGTTCGTGCGCTCGCCCGACCTGATCTCGATCGAACTGCTGCAGGACGGCCACCTGCCGCCGCAGGAGCCCTGGGCCTCGATGGCGAACACCGGGAGCTGGTGAATGACGACCCCGGACGCCACCGCCGCGCTGGTCGCGCTGGGCCAGCGCTACACGCTGCCGGTCTACAAGCCGCGGCAGTTGATCCTCGAACGCGGGCAGGGCAGCCGCGTGTGGGACATCGAGGGCCGCGAATACGTCGATTTCGCCGGCGGCATCGCCGTCTGCGGGCTCGGCCACTGCGACCCGGAGCTGGTCGCGACGCTGACCGAACAGGCCGGCAGGCTGTGGCACACCAGCAACGTGTTCTACAGCGAGCCGCCGGTGCGGCTGGTGCAGGAACTGGTCGAGGCCTCGCGCTTCGCCGAGCGCGCGTTCCTGTGCAATTCCGGCGCCGAGGCCAACGAGGCGGCGATCAAGCTGGCGCGCAAATGGGCCAGTGCGCAGGGCCGCGCGCCCGAACGGCGCGTGATCGTCACCTGCCACGGCAGCTTCCACGGCCGCACCCTGGCCGCGGTCACCGCGACCGCGCAGCCGAAGTACCAGGCCGGCTACGAGCCGCTGCCGGGCGGGTTCCGCTACGTGGATTTCAACGATCTGGCCGCGCTGGAGGCCGCGATGGCCGGCGGCGACGTCTGCGCGGTGATGCTCGAACCGGTGCAGGGCGAGGGCGGCGTGATGCCGGCGCGCGACGGCTACCTCGCCGGCGTGCGCGCGCTGTGCGACCGCCACGACGCGCTGCTGGTGCTGGACGAGATCCAGTGCGGCATGGGCCGCACCGGCCCGCTGTTCGCGCACTGGGCCGACGGCGTGGTGCCCGACATCGTCACCCTGGCCAAGGCGCTGGGCGGCGGCATCCCGATCGGCGCGCTGCTCGCCGGCCCGAAGGTCGCCGAGGCCATGCAGTTCGGCGCCCACGGCACCACCTTCGGCGGCAACCCGCTGGCCGCCGCGGTCGCGCGCGTCGTGCTGCGCCGGCTGCAGTCGCCGGAGATCGTCGCCAACGTCGACTGGCAGTCCGCGGTGCTGCGCGCGGCGCTGGCGGCAGTCGACGCCGAACTGGGCGTGTTCGCCGAAGTGCGCGGCCGCGGCCTGATGCTCGGCGCGGTGCTCGCGCCGAAGTACGCCGGCCGCGCCGGCGAGCTCCTCGATCTCGCCGCGGACGAAGGCCTGCTGCTGCTCCAGGCCGGCCCCGACGTCCTGCGCTTCGTGCCCGCGCTGAACATCACCGAGGGCGAAGTCGCCGAAGGCCTCGGCCGCCTGGAACGCGCGCTGCGGGCATTCGTCGACGCGGCCCCCTGAATCCGCCGCAAGTCGGTCGGCACCCCCCGTCGCGGCTCACGCCGCTCCTACAGAAGCGGTGCGCCTTGCCTGTAGGAGCGACGTGAGTCGCGACAGATGCGTGGACAGCCCCGCCGCCCCCGTCGCGGCTCACGCCGCTCCTACAAAAAAGCGGTGCGCCTGCCTGTAGGAGCGACGTGAGTCGCGACAGATGCGTGGACAGCCCCGCCGTCCCCCGTCGCGGCTCACGCCGCTCCTACAAAAGCGGTGCGCCTGCCTGTAGGAGCGACGTCAGTCGCGACAAGTGCCGGGATAGCCCCGCCGCCCCCCCGTCGCGGCGCCCGCCGCTCCCATGGGCGAGGTCGGCGGCGGGCCCCCGCTCACCCCAGCGCCTGGCGCAGGTCCTCGATCAGGTCTTCGACGTGCTCCAGGCCCACCGACATCCGCAGCAGGTTCTGCGGCGAGCGCGGATGCGGGCCTTCGACCGAGGCGCGGTGCTCGATCAGCGATTCGCAGCCGCCCAGCGACGTGGCGTTGGTGAACACGCGCAGCCGGCCGGCCATCGCCAGCGCCGCCTCGCGGCCGCCGCGCAACTGGATGCTCATCATCCCGCCGAAGTCGCGCATCTGCCGCGCGGCGATCGCGTGGCCCGGATGCGACGGCAGGCCGGGCCAGTTCACCCGTTCGATCGCCGGGTGCGCGGCCAGGAATTCGGCGACGCGGCGCGCGTTCGCGCAGTGCATCGCTATGCGCGCGCCCAGCGAGCGGCAGCCGCGCAGGGTCAGCCAGGCGCTGAACGGCGCCAGCGTCGCCCCGGTGATGTGCAGCCGGTGCGCCACCTTCTGCGACAGTTCGCCGCGTCGGGCGAACACCAGCGCGCCGCCGAGCACGTCGCTGTGGCCGCCGAAATACTTGGTGGTGGAATGCATGACCACGTCCGCGCCCAGCGACAGCGGCCGCTGCAGCAGCGGCGTGGCGAAGGTGTTGTCGGCGACCACGACCGCGCCCGCGGCGCGGCCGATCTCCGCCAGCGCGGCGAGGTCGCTGACCTTCATCAGCGGGTTGGACGGGGTCTCGATCCACAGCAGCGCGACGCCGCCGGCGCAGGCCGCGCGCACCGCGTCGAGGCCGCCCATGTCGACGGCGACCGCCTCGATGCCGCGCTCGGGCAGGTATTCGGCGCAGAGCATGCGCAGGCCGGTGTAGCAGTCGTCGGGAATCAGCACCCGCGCGCCGTTGGGCAGGCATTCCAGCAGCCCGGTCATCGCCGCCATGCCGGAGGCGAAGGTCGCCGCGTCCTCGCCGCCCTCCAGCGCCGCCAGCGCCTCGCGCAGGCGATCGTTGGTCGGATTGCCCTCGCGCTGGTACTCGTAGCCGGCGACGCGCTCGCCCGACGGCCCGTGGCGGAAGGTCGTGGCCAGGTGGATCGGCGGCGCGACCGCGCCGGTGGCGGGGTCGGCTTCGTTGCCGACGTGGACGGACAGGGTTTCAGGGCGCATCGGCGGGATCCGGGACGGCAGGTGAGGGGGTGGCGGGTGAGGCGCCGGCGAAGGGCAGCGCCGCGCCGCAGCGGCGGCAGTGGCGGGCGTCGGCGTCGTGGTCGTCGAGGCCGCAGTCCGGGCAGGGCACGAACCGGCGCGGGCCGCGCAGCGTGGAGGCCAGCTCCGCGGTGTAGATGCCGGTGGGCACGGCGATGATGCTGTAGCCGATCAGGATCAGGATCGAGGTGATGAAGCGTCCCAGCGCGGTGCCCGGGGCCAGATCGCCGTAGCCGACGGTCGCCATCGTCACCACCGCCCAGTACATGCCGGTCGGGATGCTGCCGAAACCGTGCTCCGGGCCTTCGATCACGTACATCAGCGCGCCGAAGATGACCACGATGGTGACCACCGCGCTGACGAACACCAGGATCTTGCGCCGGCTGCGGACCAGCGCTTGCACCAGCACCCCGGCCTCGCCGGAGTATTCGGCCAGCTTCAGCACGCGGAAGATGCGCAGCAGGCGCAGGATCCGCACCACCAGCAGCGAACTGCCGGCCGGGAACAGCAGCGACAGCCAGGTCGGCAGCAGCGCCAGCAGGTCGATCACGCCGAAGAAGCTGGTGGCGTAGCGCATCGGCCGCTTCACCACCCACAGCCGCAGCAGGTATTCGAGCGTGAACAGCGCGGTGAAGCACCATTCCAGCGCGAACAGCGCGACGTGCCAGCGCAGCTTGATCCCGTCCTCGCTGTCGAGGATCACCACCAGCACGCTGGCGAGGATGGCGACGATCAGCGCGAGGTCGAAATTGCGCTCGATCGGCCGCTCGTGGTGGAAGATGATGCGGAACAGCCGGTAGCGCAGGCCCTCGCCCGAGGCCGGCAGGAACTGCCGGTCGAACAGGTTGCGCGGCGGCCGTTCCGCCGTCACCCGGCGAGCTCCGCGAACGCCGCCCGGGCCGCCTCGAGCGTCGCCGCGATCACCGCATCGTCGTGGGCCATCGACAGGAACCCGGCCTCGAACGCCGACGGCGCGAGGTACACGCCGCGTTCGCGCATCGCGTGGAAGAAGCGGTTGAACGCGGCGGTGTCGCCGGCGGTCGCCTGCGCGTAGGTCTCGACCTTTTCCGCGGTGAAGAACAGCCCGAACATGCTGCCGACGCGGTTGGTGCTGAACGGCACGCCGGCGGCGCGGGCGGCGTCCTCGAGCCCGGCGCACAGCGCGGCGGTGCGCGCGTCCAGGGTCTCGTAGAAGCCGGGCGCCTGGATCAGATCGAGCATCGCCAGGCCGGCGGCCATCGCCACCGGATTGCCGCTGAGCGTGCCGGCCTGGTAGATCGGGCCGGCCGGCGCGATCTGGCGCATCAGCTCGGCGCGGCCGCCGTAGGCGCCCACCGGCATGCCGCCGCCGATGATCTTGCCGAAGGTGCTGAGGTCCGGCGCGATGTCGTACACCGCCTGCGCGCCGCCCAGGGCGACGCGGAAGCCGGTCATCACCTCGTCGAAGATCAGGATTGCGCCGTGCCTGGTGCACAGGTCGCGCAGGTGCTGCAGGTAGCCCGGGCGCGGCGGGATGCAGTTGGCGTTGCCGACGACCGGTTCGATGATCACCGCCGCGACTTCGCCGCCGATCTCGTCGAACAGCCGGGTCGCGCCCTCGAAATCGTTGTAGCTCAGGGTCGCGGTGAGTTCGCTCAGACCCGCGGGCACGCCGGGCGAGGTCGGCACGCCGAGGGTGAGCATGCCGCTGCCGGCCTTCACCAGGAACGAGTCGCCGTGGCCGTGGTAGCAGCCCTCGAACTTCACGATCCGGCTGCGGCCGGTGGCGCCGCGGGCGAGGCGGATCGCCGACAGCGTGGCCTCGGTGCCCGAATTCACCATCCGCACCATCTCGCAGCTCGGCACCAGTCGGGTGATGGTTTCGGCCATCGTCACTTCCAGCGGATTCGGCGTGCCGAAGCTCAGGCCGTTGCGCGCGGTCGAAATCACCGCGTCCAGCACCTTGGGATGGTTGTGGCCGACGATCATCGGGCCCCACGAACCGACATAGTCGATGTAGCGATTGCCGTCGGCGTCGTACAGGTAGGCGCCGTCCGCGCGCTCGACGAAGAACGGCTCGCCGCCGACCGACTTGAAGGCGCGCACCGGCGAATTGACGCCGCCGGGCATCAGGGCCTGGGCGCGGGCGAAGAGGGCGTGGGAGCGTTCGGTCTGCATCGGGATCTCGTGGCGGAAGCGGGGAAGGGGCGTCAGGCGAAGGCGTGGCGGCAGGCGCGGGCCGCGGCGATGGGGTCGGGCGCGTCGAACACGGCGCCGATCACCGCGATCAGGTCGGCGCCGGCCGCGACCACGCTGCGCGCATTGTCCGGCGCGATGCCCCCGATCGCCACCCGCGGCAGGCCCAGCGGCGCGCTGTCGCGCAGCAGGTCGAAGGTCGCATGGCGCGCATGGGGCTTGGTGGCGGACGGGAAAAACGCGCCGAACGCGATGTAGTCCGCGCCCGCCTCGGCGGCGGCGCGCGCGCGCGCGAGGCTGTCGTAGCAGGACACGCCGATCAGCGCCTCCGCGCCCAGCAGGCGCCGGGCGGCGGCCGGATCGCCGTCGGTTCCGCCCAGGTGGACGCCGTCCGCGCCGATCTCCGCGGCCAGCGCCGCCTCGTCGTTCACGATCAGGCGCACCCCCGCGGCCCTGCACAGCGGGGCCAGCGCCGCCGCCTGGCTCCGGCGCAGGGCGGCGTCCGCGCGCTTGTTGCGGTACTGCAGCAGCACCGCCTGGTCGAGCACCGCGCCGACCCGCGCCAGCAGCCGCGGGGTATCGGTCTCGTCGGGGGTGATCAGGTACAGACCCCGCAGCGGCGGGGCGATGGCAGGCGTGGAGATCATCTGGAGGACCGGCCGCGTAGGCGGCAGAATGGGGGACGCCGGACCGGGGCATCGTCCGGGAAGGACATTATCCGGAAGGAGCCGCATCCGATGAACGCCGCCGAAGCCTCGCGCCGCTATCGCTGCCTGGTCTGCGAACACGTCTACGACCCCGCCGAAGGCGATCCCGCCACCGGGATCGCGCCCGGCACGCCTTTCCACGCCCTGCCCGACGACTGGTCGTGCCCCGACTGCGGCGCGATGAAGGCCGATTTCGAGCCCGTCGACTGAGTCGCCGGTCGGCCGGCCGGCGCTTCCGGTCCCCGGCCCGGGATGGGAGAATGCGCCGCCCACCCGCAGCCCACCCGAACAGGAACCCCCGCCGATGAGCGATACCGCGAGCCCCGTCGTCTACCGCACCTGGATGTGCGTCGTCTGCGGTTTCGTCTACGACGAAGCGAAGGGACTGCCCGACGAAGGCATCGCCCCGGGCACGCGCTGGGAGGACATCCCCGAGACCTGGACCTGCCCGGATTGCGGCGTCACCAAGAGCGATTTCGAGATGGAGCCGGCCTGACCGGCGCGCCGGGGCGTCGCCCCGGCAGTCGCTTCGACGGCCGCCGCAGCGGCGGCCGCGATGCCGCGACGCTTCAGTGCAACGGCGGATGCCGTCCGCCCTGTTCCACCAGCCGGTCGCGCACGGTCTCGGCATCGTCCGCTTCCGGCTGGATGCGCAGATAGCGCCCCAGGTCGCGCGTCGCCCCCGCCCGGTGGCCGAGTTCCAGATAGCCCAGGCCGCGATCGCGCAGCGCCTCGGCGTTGTCCGGCGACAGCCGCAGGATGCGGTCCGCGCAGCGCACCGCCCGCGCCCAGTCGCCGCGCTCTGCGTAGAGCGCATGCAGCTTGCGCAGCATCCGCACCAGGATCGCCCGCGGCGACGCCGGCACCAGGATGCGCAGCAGCGCCTCGTCCGGCACCGGTTCGCCGAAATGCGGCTGCGCGCGCTGGCGCAGCTCGTCCGCCGACAGCGGCCGCCCGCCGTTGAACGGGTCCATCACCAGCATGCCGTCGTCGACCGGCAGGCTCACCAGGAAGTGGCCCGGGAACGACACCCCCTCCAGCGCCACGCCGAGCCGGCGCGCGACCTCCATCTGCACCACCGCCAGCGAGATCGGGTTGCCCAGCCGGCGCCGCAGGACATCGTTCAGGTAACTGTTGGGCGGGTCGTAGTACTCGGCGTGGTTGCCGGCGAAGCCCAGCTCCTCGAACAGCCGGCGATTGATCGCCTGCATCTTCATCGGCGCGGCGTCGATCGCATCGACCTTCTCGCGCAGCGCATCGGCGATCGCGTCGAGCTGGGCGTCGCAGGCGGCGGCGTCGAGGTCGGGGTATTCGTCCAGCGCGATCAGCAGCGCGCCGGACAACAGCGGTACGTCGCCGTCGGCGAGCGCGGCGAAGGCGGACCAGTCGGGGAGGGCGAAGCGCGTCGTCATGTCCCGAGAGTGCGGGCGCCGGGCCGCGCGGGCAAGCCCCGCGCCGGCGCGGTTCAGTGGGCGGGCGGGATGTCGGGGCCGAAAGTCAGCACCGCGCCGTCCTCCAGCCCCATCTCCTCTGCCTGTCCCGCGTTGAGCTCCAGCACGTAGCGCGCCGGGGCATCGCTCGGATAGGGCGGGCAGTTGTCGCCCAGCGAACACGGCGGCACGTCGCGCTGCTGCGACACCAGTTTGTGCGCATCGTCGAAATACAGGATGTCCAGCGGGATCCGCGTGTTCTTCATCCAGTAGGCGAGCGGCATCTGCTGGTCGTGGATGAACAGCATGCCGTGGTCCGCCGCCATGTCCTCGCGGAACATCAGCCCGCGCGCGCGCTCCTGGCCGTCGTCGGCGATCTCGACCGCGAAACGCTTGCCCTTCAGCTCCACCCAGTGGTCGCGCGCCTCCCCGCAACCGCTCGCGGCAAGGCCGAGGAACAGGACGAACACACCTGGAACGCGCATACGAATGGACTCCGGAAAGGGTTGTCCGACGATCCGGCGGCCGGGCATCCACGTCAAGTGGGCGCCCCCCTTCCCAAACGTCATGTTGCCGTGCACAATGCGCGCCCTCGCAGCAGGAACCAGCCGGTTCCGGACGCGGGGAAAACGCCGCCAGGCGGAGGGTTGACGGTTCCGGAAGCCCCCCTATAATGCGCGGCCCTCACCGAGGAAACCGACGGTTTCCGAAGCGGGGAAAGCGGGTCGCAAATGCGGGGTTGACGGTTTCCAAAGTCACCCTATAATTCGCGGCCCTCGCCAAGGAAACCGACGGTTTCCGAAGCGGAAAAAGTGGTCGCAAACAAGGGGTTGACGGCTTTCGAAGCCTCCCTATAATGCGCGGCCCGGCCAGACGCTCCGGCGCTCCGGCAGGTAGGTCGAACGAAAGACGGGTGTTGACGAAGTCGTCGGAACCAGTCAGAATGTGAGACCTTCTCGGCAACGGCGAAAGCCGAGGCCGGCAAGAAAAAAATCGCAGCAGGGTGTTGACGGCAACGAAAACTACCCTATAATGTGCGGCTCCCTCGGACGCTTCGGCGGCGACGGGAAAGAGGCAAAAAGGGATGAGGCGCTGAGGCCGATTCCGACGATCTTTGACAGTGTGCGCAGGTGACTTGTGCGGGCGTCTGACAGGTGGATGGTTGTCCAATCTTGCAGACGTTCGTAACAGAACCAAGTCAATTCAAAGCATGCAAATGCAGTGAGTAATTTGGAGCTGGTGACGACGACTGCACTCAAAGCATTAGGACTTCGGTCCGAAAAGTTTAAGTGAAGAGTTTGATCCTGGCTCAGAGTGAACGCTGGCGGCAGGCCTAACACATGCAAGTCGAACGGCAGCACAGCAGTAGCAATACTGTGGGTGGCGAGTGGCGGACGGGTGAGGAATACATCGGAATCTGCCCAGTCGTGGGGGATAACATAGGGAAACTTATGCTAATACCGCATACGACCTACGGGTGAAAGCGGGGGATCGCAAGACCTCGCGCGATTGGATGAGCCGATGTCCGATTAGCTAGTTGGCGGGGTAATGGCCCACCAAGGCGACGATCGGTAGCTGGTCTGAGAGGATGATCAGCCACACTGGAACTGAGACACGGTCCAGACTCCTACGGGAGGCAGCAGTGGGGAAT
>Ga0136846_1227671_pt1 | contig 47740 bp, 44 predicted proteins | sample HopSoiMetagenom2_FD_96841 | JGI IMG/M metagenome (GOLD analysis project Ga0136846, IMG submission 96841) | Grasslands soil microbial communities from Hopland, California, USA - 2 Assembly 2016 (version 4) | ecosystem: Environmental > Terrestrial > Soil > Grasslands | place: USA: Hopland...
AAGGAGCTGCAGAAGAAGTACGGCCATGACCGGGAGAAGCTCGGTCAGGAAATGATGAAGCTGTACAAGGAGACGGGCACCAACCCGTTCTCCTCGTGCCTGCCGCTGCTGCTGCAGTCGCCGATCTTCCTGGCCCTGTTCCGGGTGCTCGACTATGCGGCCAACGGCAAGGCGCACAGCGCGATCATGCAGCCGTTGGTCTCCTCGCTGCAGCACGCCAAGATCTTCGGCGCGGAGATCTCGCAGAGCTTCCTGAAGGCGAGCGGCCCGGGCGCGAACAACGTCAAGGCCGTCGCGATCGTGCTGATCATCCTGATGACCGCGACGATGTTCACCACGCAGCTTCAGCTGATGCGCAAGAACATGCCGAAGGAGGCCCTGACCGGCCAGGCCGCGCAGATGCAGAAGATCATGTTGTACGTCTTCCCGATCTTCTTCCTCATCGGTGGCTTCAACTTCCCGATCGGTGTCCTGATCTACTGGTTCGTCTCGAACCTCTGGACGATGGGCCAGCAGTTCTACGTGATCCGCCGCAACCCGGCTCCGGGCACCCCGGCGTACGACGCGATGCAGGCACGCAAGCGCGAGCACAACCTGCGCCACGGCCGACCGGCCGAGGACGGCGCCGCGGGGGCCACCGCCACCGCGACCGACACGATCGACGACCGCCGGCTCGCGCACCGGCAACAGCCGAAGCGGCAGTCGCGCAGCGACCGGAAGGGCGGAAGCCCAGCGCCGGGTGCGGCCGTGACGTCCACCGACCAAACCGCGACGAGCAACGGACAGACGTCCTCGCCTGCTCCGCAGGACGCACCCAAGAAGACTCAGGCGGGCGCCGCCAAGAAGCAGCCGGCCGGCAAGAAGGGTACGGCGGGCAAGCGCCAGCCCGCGGCGAAGTCGGCCGCGCAGAAGAAGGCGGCGCAGAAGCGCTCCGGCGGCTCGCGCTGACCCGCAGGCCGATTCCCCTCCCTGCTTGTGTACGGACCGTGCGTGACGTGCGACGGGATCCCCGTGGGGCGGATCTCGACATTGTGAAGGACATCGTGAAGGAGTGGCCGTGACCGACGGCATGCAGAACACCGAGGCGGCGGAGCAGTCCGCCGGCACGAGCAGCTCCGCAGAGGAGCGCCTCAAGGCACTCGAGGCCGAGAGCGACATCGCGGCTGACTACCTCGAGGAGTTGCTGGACATTGCCGATCTCGACGGTGACATCGACATGGACATCGACGGCGACCGCGCTGCGGTGTCGATTGTCGGCGCGGAGCTGAACAACCTGGTCGGTGAGAACGGCAAGGTGCTGGAGGCGCTGCAGGAGCTGACCCGGCTGGCTGTTTACCGGGAGACCGGTGAGCGCTCCCGGCTGATGCTCGACGTCTCCAACTACCGGGCGAACCGGAAGGCAGAGCTTGAAGAGGTTGGCCGCAAGGCGGTCGAGGAGGCGAAGGCGGCCGGGACCCCGGTGCGGCTGGACCCGATGACACCATTCGAGCGCAAGGTCGTCCACGACGTCGTCGCGGCCGCCGGCCTGACGTCGGAGTCGGAGGGCGAGGAACCTCGCCGCCGCGTGGTGGTGCAGCCGTGACGTGCCGCCGGTGACAGTGCCGATGCGCCCCTCGGGCGCGGTAGGTCGAGGTGCGTTGACTCTCCCTCGTCCGTCGCCGCTCCCGTCAGGTCGCTGCCGCAGCTCCTTCGTTCGGGGCAGGAGGCCTTGTGACCGAAGGCGTTTCACGTGAAACACCGCCGCTCGTGGAGAAGCTGTATCCACGGGCGGCGGTCCGGCTTTCGGCCTATGCCGACTTGCTCGCGACGCAGGGGACGCTCCGCGGACTGATCGGTCCGCGAGAGGTTCCGCGACTCTGGGATCGGCACCTACTGAACTGCGCGGTCGTCGAGCGCCTGATCCCCGAGCAGTCCTCGGTCGCCGACATCGGCACCGGCGCCGGCCTGCCAGGGATCGTGCTCGCCATCGTTCGTCCCGACCTCGAGGTTGCGCTCGTCGAGCCGCTGCTCCGGCGCACAACCTTCCTCCAGGAAGCAGTCGACACGCTCGGACTCGACAACGCGACGGTGGTCCGTGCGCGGGCCGAGGAAATTCCTCCGGCGTCGTACGACGTGGTGACGTCGCGAGCCGTGGCTCCATTGGGCAAACTGGCCCGGTGGTGTCTGCCGCTCTGTGTCGAAGGGGGACTGATGCTGGCGATGAAGGGGTCGTCCGTGGAGCAGGAACTGGAGTCCTCGGAACGCGAGCTCACCAAGCTGGGAGCAGAGCTCTGGCACATTCATGAGCTCGGTGTGGATGAACTGACCCAGCCCACGACTGTGGTGAGTATTGTGGCCGGACGTGCGGCAGGGGGATCCCGGCACGGAAGTCGCGGGAGGTGAGCGGGTTGGTGAGTCGTGCCCTCGGGTGGCCCGAGAAGAGCAGCGGTGAGCCGAGGACGTCACAGGCCATCGGCTGGCCATCCGAACCCGAGGGTGCGGTCCGCGTGATCGCTCCGAAGGCGGCTGCTCGACCAACCCCGACGTCAGCACCGGCACCGGCCCCAGCGGCCGCCGAGGCGATGTCCCCGATCGACTCTTCCGGGCTTCGGGCTGCCGCTGCGGCAGGTCTCGACGTACTCGGTGTTGTTGACGCCGCGCCCGTTTCACGTGAAACAGCCGACGTGCGCGATGATGGTCCCGCACCGAATCCGGCGTCCTCGGTGGACGTCGAACCGGACTTCTCCGAGTCTCCACCGCCTGTGGATGACGACCGGATGAAACTGCCTCCGCAGACGGGAATTCATCCACAGCGGCCTGTGGATGGAGCTGGGGGCAGACCCGCCCCGACCCCTACTGACATCCTCTTCGGGCCAAGTCCCGCACCTATTGGAATGGGCGCCATGACTGCCGCACAGATCGCCGCGCGGGCCACCTCGGACGAGCTTCAGCGACGACTTCTCGAGACTCCGATCGCCGCCGCCACCGAACGGACCCTGCTGGTGAATGAAGGACGCACGATGGGCCGCGAGTTCCCGCTGCCCGCGCAGACCCGAGTCTTCGTCGTCGCCAACCAGAAGGGCGGCGTGGGGAAGACCACGACGACAGTGAACGTCGCCGCCGGCCTCGCGCTCTACGGCGCGCGGATCCTCGTGATCGACCTGGACCCGCAGGGCAACGCCTCGACCGCTTTGGGCATCGACCACTCGGAGGGGACTCCCGGGGTCTACGAGGCGGTCATCGAAGGCCAGCCGCTCGGCAAGCTCGTCCAGCCGTGTGCCGAGCACCCCGGGATCATGGTCATTCCGGCGACCATCGACCTGGCCGGTGCCGAGATCGAGTTGGTGAGCGTGGTCGCGCGGGAGAGCCGGCTGAAGAACGTGCTGGACGCGTTCCTGGCCGAGTCCGAGGCCGCAGGGGAGAAGTTCGACTACGTCTTCATCGACTGCCCGCCGTCGCTCGGCCTGCTGACGGTGAATGCTCTGACGGCGGCCCGCGAGGTGCTGGTTCCGATCCAGAGTGAGTACTACGCGCTCGAGGGTCTGTCGCAGCTCCTGCGCCACATCGACATGGTGAAGTCCCACCTGAACCCGGCGCTGGATGTCTCCACGATCCTGCTGACGATGTACGACGCCCGGACGAAACTCGCCGGCGAGGTCGCGGCTGAGGTCCGGGGTCACTTCAAGGACGCCGTACTCCGGACTGCGGTCCCGCGGTCGGTGCGGATCTCGGAGGCGCCGAGCCACGGACAGACCGTGCTCGCGTACGACCCGGCATCGGCCGGTGCGTTGTCGTACCTGGAGGCCTCACGCGAGATCGCCATGCGGAACAGCAACTGAGTACTGCGACTCGCCATGACACCGTTTCACGTGAAACGGCGAGCGATCGTCGGTGTGGTAGGCCAGAAGTAGTTCAGCAGTACGTCGAACTCGAGGGAGCGCGATGAACACCCGACTCGGACGCGGACTTGGTGCGCTGATCCCCAGCTCGCCGGCCCCCGGCACTCAGACGCTCGGCAGCAAGTCGAGCTCGATCCCCGGAGCGCCGCCGGTCACGAAGCCGCAGCCGGACGAGCCGGTGCTCGCCGCTGTACCGGGCGCGTCGTTCGCGGAGATCGAGGTCGACAAGATCACCCCGAACCCGAAGCAGCCGCGCAGCGTCTTCGACGAAGAAGCGATGGAGGAGCTCGTCCACTCCGTCAAGGAGATCGGGCTGCTGCAGCCGATCGTCGTACGGCGGCTCGCGCAGGACAACTACGAGCTGGTGATGGGCGAGCGGCGCTGGCGCGCGACGCAGCAAGCCGGCCTGGCGACGATCCCGGCGATCGTCCGGGAGACGTCGGACGACGCGATGCTCCGGGACGCCCTCCTGGAGAACCTGCACCGAAGCCAGCTGAACCCGCTGGAAGAGGCGGCGGCCTACCAGCAGATGCTCGACGACTTCGGGTGTACGCAGGAGGTCCTCGCGACGCGGATCGGCCGGTCCCGGCCGCAGATCTCCAACACGCTGCGCCTCCTGAAGCTCCCAGCTTCGGTGCAACGCCGTGTTGCCGCCGGCGTCCTCTCCGCCGGCCATGCGCGCGCCCTTCTCGGCCTGCCCAGCGGTGACGCAATCGAGCGCCTTGCCCAGCGGATCGTCGCCGAGGGTCTGTCCGTTCGCACTGTCGAGGAAATCGTCGCGCTCGGCGACATGAATGCGGAGGACCCCACCCCCGCCCGCCGCCGCAACAAGCCAGTCGCTCCGCGCCTGGTCGACCTGGCGGACCGCCTGTCCGACCGCTTCGAAACCCGCGTCAAGGTGGACCTCGGCAAGACCAAGGGCAAAATCACCGTCGAGTTCGCCTCCCTCGACGACCTAGAGCGCATCGTCACCCTCATGGACCCCAACAAACCAACCACCTAACCCGACCCGCTGAGCACACCCGCATCTCGGCCGCTCACCTCAACGAACATCCCGCACTAGTCGCCCCGCGCGTCGGCGTGGCTCATGTGCGGACGTGGCTCGGACACCAGATGTTTCGCCGGCCCCCACGCGAGCCGGAACTGCGGCCAGGGGCGATCGCAATCCTGATGTGAATGTGGCTCCTGCGGGAACGCGGCTCCACGTGGACGTGGATGTGGTTCCCGCAGGAACGCGACTCCGCGTGGATGTGGCACCCGTGGACGTTGAAGTCCTGTGGAGTTGTGTACGCCGGTGGATCGATCTTCGTTGTCCGGTCAAGCCGGTGATTGTCGTGCTCTGCTCGGGCGTTGGGGTGGATGATCAGGGCGAGTCGGCTGCGGGTGGAGTACCTCGAGGCCGAGGCCGAGGTCGCCGTCGACCCAAACGCCGTATTGTTCGGTCAGGTCGCCGACGAGCCGGATGATGGAGCCGCGGTCGCGGAAGATGCCGATGACGTTGGTGCGGCGGCTGCCTGAGCTGCGGACCGTACTTGCGAATCACCACGGCGGACCTCGTCGGGGCGTGGACAAGTGACTAACGAGGAGCCGTGTTCACCACCGACAGAACCCGCACCCGGGCCACGACAGTGCCTGCGGCGAGCTATCCCCTCGCACTGCAGATAGGCGGGGGCCGCGGCGGAGCAGCTGACGGCCAGGATTCCCGAACGCAAGCCCATCAACGAGGTCTGCCACCGCAGGGCACTGCCCAGCGTTCGCCTCGACCGGAGCCGGTGTGCTTCAACTTGGTGGGACTCCCACCGCGATCCGCGCTGTGGTCGGCGCCCTCCGCTCCGAGTCCTCGCTGCGCATCGACTTCGTCGACGAGTGCAACCGACGTCCGCCGGTCCGCGGTTGCTATGGAGGTGAACAGTGCGCCATGGACTGCGGTCGGCGCGATCGGAGTCAATGGCAGCAAGTAAGCCGACCTAGTCCGGCTGCACAACGCCGCGGAATGGCGACCGGCTCCGCCGTTCGGTACGCGTGCGCAGCTCGCGACCTAGCCACTGACCCTTCGTCGTGATCGCCGCGATGCGGTGTCGGAGGGCTTGCCGTGCTTGTCGATACCTCGGCGGCCGCCTGGGTCTCCGCGGTCGATCGAGGTCCGGGTCGGCAGGCCGCCGGTCTTCACGTAGTGGTCTCGGTCCTTGACGGTCGCGCCGAGCGCCGGGTCCTCCAGCACCTTCGCGAACACCTCGCGGTGAGGCGGAGCATGCCATGGCGTGGGACATCCCACGGCTGGGTCCACCGCGCCACAGCGTGTTCAAGCCCTCGTTGACATGCATCTCGACCGACGATCCGCCGCCCGGCCCACCGTCGACACCCGCAATCCCGGCCTCCGACGCACCTACGAGACCGGATGAGTCCAACCATCGGGGCTTCGGGTATCGCGTCCCGCTGGCCGGCACGGAACGTCACCGGCCTGCACCAGACGTTACCCGGTCGTCATCGTCGCACCGTCGCCTGTCCGATCGGGTTGTGCCGGTAGCTCCGTCGCCTCGTTGCTCCGGTTGCTCCGGTCGACTGGTCGGCTGGTCGGTTCGGCGGCTTCCTCGCCTCGGTTGGTTCGGTCGCCTGGTCGATGGGCGAGTCCGTAGTCTCGATTGCTCTGGCTGCTCCGCTCGCCTGGGCGGTTCGGTGGCTTCGGTCGGCCTCGGCCAGCCAGCGTTCACCGCGGTGATCGCCATCGTCGACACCAGCAGTCGCGGCCACTCCGGACAGGGCCCACCATGACCAGGCATCAACACGCATCACCAGGCGTTACCAGCGTCGCCGGGCATCACCACCGTCGCCGACTGGGAGAAGTGGGCCAAGATGCTCCCGGCCTCGGTCGCGATCAGTGGCGTCCTTGAAGAAGCCCCTCAAGGTTCGCCCGCCTGCCGACCCCGGGACTGGCCAGACACGCGTCACGAGGCGTCGCCAGGCGCCACGAGGCGGCGCGGGGTGTGCGGGTGCGTGCGGTACGCCTCGGAGTAAACGGCGGAGGATCGTGCTCACAGAGGAATTCGTGGGAACGCGGCGGTGGTTTCGGTAACCGCCGACTGACTCTAATCGCCGCAGGTTGAGAGATTTGTCGACAAAGTTACTTGGGGACTTGCGGTGATGTTTCATGTGAAACATTGCGGGAGGGTTTGGCGGCTTTGAGGGTGTAGGTGGCGGGGAGTTGGGTGGCGGTGGGGCCTAGGCCGGGGTAGATCTCGGGGGATGGGGCCTCTGAGAAATGGTCGAGGTGCAGGCCTGCGTTGAGCAGGGACATGATGACGTCGCTGACTGGCCAGACGAAGGCGGAGAAGGTCGGCGCGTTCGGGTTGTCCCGGGCGCCGGTGGGGAGCTTTGCGTTGTCGGTGTTGCGGCGGGGCGTCGTACGGCCGAAGTAGTCGCCTGCAATTGCGACTTGGTTGGCTCCGCGGACGGCGAGGATCTCCCATATAGGGTGGTGTTCGGCGAGGAGGAACGATCCGCCCGGGCGGAGGCGTTCGGCGATCAGTGCGGCGAACGTCGTCAGCTCCGGGGCCCAGCAGATCGCACCCCAGCTGCAGTAGATCAGGTCGAGCTCGACCAGATCGGCCGGGAGGGCGAACATATCGGCCAGCCGGAAGTCGGCGGTGATTCCGGCTGCGGCGGCCTTGGTGCGGGCGAGGTCGATGGCGACTTCGGAGATGTCGACACCGGTGACTTCCGCGCCCAGGTTCGCCCAGGACAGGACTTCGTCGCCGCAGGAGCAGGCCAGCTGGAGAACGCGGCGGCCGGCGATGTCGCCCGCGAGGTCGATCTCGAGTGCCTCGAGTGTCAGGCCGCCGGACGCGAAGAACTCAGCGGGTCGGCCGGGGCGGTCGGCGTGGATCCGGTTCCAGCTCTGGCGATTGGCCTCGGTGATCTCGTGCAACACGTGACCGAAGCTAGGCCACCAGGCTCAAGTCACCAAGGGGATTAGCGCACGACGGATTGGTGGCCGAGCGGAGCGACCGCGAAGGCATCGGCGGAGCAGGAGGTCGCGGCCGGGCGTCCCCCACAAGGGTTTCGCGGGCCGGGGATAGTGACCGACTGGATCAGTGGCGGGGGGATCAGCGGCCGGGGCGATCAGCGGACGACGGATTGGTGGCCGAGCGGAGCGACCGCCAAGGGGACCGGCGGCGGGTCGCGACCAGGAGGTCGCGGTCAGGGGTTCACCGGGCGAGGGGATCGGTCGCCGAGCGGATCAGCCGCGAAGGGGTCGGCGGCCGAGAGGCTCGTCGCTGGGGGAATTCAGCGGCCAAGCGGATCAGCGGCCGAGGGATCTGTGGCCGAGGGATCTGTGGCCCAGGATTCGCGCCTGGGGCGCGCGAGCCGAGGACAGCAATCGACCGGATTAGTAGCCGACGAATTGGCGTCCGAGGGGATCGGCTTCCGAGGGATCGGCGTCAGAGGGATCGGCGTGCGAGGGGTTAGTGGCCGAGCAGTTCGTGGGTGGTTTTGCGCTCGGCGTAGAAGGAGAGGAAGGGGATGGTGCCGGCCAGCGCCATCATGATCAGGCGGGGGAAGGACCAGCGGACCCGGCGGAACAGGTCGAAGGTGGCGAGCAGGTAGACCATGTACAGGAAGCCGTGCAGGGGGCCGATCACGTTGACGGCGCCGGGGCTGTCGGCGAAGTACTTCAGCGGCATCGCGACGAACACCAGCAGCAGGAGCATCACGCCGACGACGTACGCGATCACCCGGTAGCGGGTGAGGGCGCCGCGCACGGCGGGGGTCACCGGCTGAGAGCTGGCGGAGGTGGCGGGATCGGCTGGGGAAGTCACGCTGAAACGGTACCGCTTGAGTCCACAGACTCCTCGACCTGGTCATCCGCAACCGAGGAAGCAGCCGACGACTCAGCTGACGCCTCCGCGGGCGGTGGGTCGGGGGAGGTGGGGTTCGGCTGCGTGTCCTGGTCTGATTCGGGGTTGGGATCTCGGTGGGCGTCCAGGACTATCTTGGCCCACATCCACAGGGTGAAGGCGGCGAAGACCCACCACTGGAAGGCGTACGCGATGTTCCGCAGGCCGGCATGGTCGGTCGGTGGCGCAGGCGGTGGTACGACGGCAGGTGCGGGCGAGGGTACGACGCCCGACTCCACGGACGACTGGATGACGAACGCGTCGTATAGCCGGTAGTCGACGAGATGCACGATCGTCGGAATCCGCAGCGACGACAAGACCCTGCCCTTGGCGGCATCGCCGGACGAGTCCGCCGCCTCAGAAGCCGCCACTGCTCCAGTCAGCCGGACCGAACCCCTGGGCGCCGCGGCGGCCGGGTCGGACACCGTCGGAACCCACCCCCGGACCACCATGACAGCGCCACCGGAGTCACTAAGCATGACCGGGCTCACGACCCAGAAGCCGTCTGCCGAACCCTGGCGGCGATCCGCGATGAAGAGCTGGTCGGCGGGCCGCCCCCACGTACCCTCCACCATTACGCGGCGGCCGACCGCCTTGGCCGGCAGACCCTCGTCAATCGAGAACAGGGACTGAAGCGGTACAGGCGCACCCTCGGCACGCTTGGCCGTGGCCGCCGCGGTCTTCGAGTGGTACACGTCCAGCTGCCACACGCCCATTGCCGACATCCCCGCGGCGATCGCCAGCGCAAGCAAGAGCAGGCCGAACCACCGCGGCGTCAGCACCGTCCGCCACAGCGGCCGACGATCGGGCCGTACTTCGCGGCTGCCGGTGTCATCCCCCGCGGACATCAGGACCTCAGCGCGCCGCGGCGGCAGCCAGCAAGTCGCGGCACAGTACGCCGAGCTCGATCCCCGCAGCCTCTGCGGCCAGCGGAACGAGCGACGTCTCCGTCATCCCGGGCGCGACGTTGACCTCGAGGAACCACGGGACCCCCGCTGCATCCACGACCAGGTCCGACCGCGACAGGTCCCGCAGCCCCAGCGCCAGATGTGCCTGGACAGCCGCAGCAGCGCACGCGCCGGCGACCTCAGGATCCAGTCGAGCGGGTACGACGAACTGCGTGGCCCCGGCCGTGTACCGCGCCTCGTAGTCGTAGAAGCCCGAGTCCGGGCGGATCTCGACGGCTGGCAGCGCCCTCGGACCGTCGCCGGTGTCGACGACCGTCACGGCCACCTCGGTCCCGTCGACGTACTGCTCGATCAACGCCACCGGACCGTACGCGTAGCAGTTCACCATCGCGGTCGGCAGCTCTTCAGCGGACCGCACGATGGACGCACCCAGCGCCGAACCGCCGCGCGCTGGCTTTACCACCAGCGGCAGCCCGACCTGCTTGATGACCGCCTCCATCAGCGCAGCGGCACCCAGCTCGCGGAAGGTGTCGTGCCCGAGCACGACCGATGCGGGCGTGTGCAGTCCGGCCGCCCCGACCACGGTTGCCGCGACCGGCTTGTCGAACGCCGTACGGCAGGCCGCCGCGTCGGCTCCGACGTACGGAACGCCGTACAGGTCGAGGACCTGGCGCAGCGCGCCGTCCTCGCCGGTGACGCCATGCAGGACGGGGAACACCGCATCCGGTGCGTCCGCGCGCAGCCGATCGACCAAGGTGGCATCGACGTCGCGCTGCTCGACCTCGACCCCGACGCTGCGTAGGGCGTCCGCCACCCGCCGGCCGGACCGGAGCGATACGTCCCGCTCGTGTGACAGTCCGCCGGCCAGTACAAGCACTCGACCCAGATCACTCATCAACAAATATCCCGATCACTCGTGGGCGACTCCGGCACGGTCGCCGGTCCCGAGGCCCACTGGAACGGTACCGCCACCGTGTTACGGACCCGCCGCCGCCCGCAGATCCATTGCGCAACCTTTGCGCTGCCCCTTAAGTGAGCTCCGGCCCTGGAGCGTCGTAGCCGTGGCCGGCACCGGGCGTCAGCGGACCGAACGTCTGCCGCAGTTCCAGCTCGTCGTGGATCACCGCGGCGAGCCGGCCGACGCCTTCGGTGATCCGCTCGGGCGTCGGATGACAGTACGACAGCCGCATGCACTGAGAGCCGAAGCCGTCGGCGAAAAACGCGGTCCCGGGCACGTACGCCACTCGGGTGGTGACCGCCCGCGGCAGCATCGCCTTCGCGTCCAGGCCTTCCGGCAGCGTCAGCCAGACGTAGAACCCGCCCCGCGGCCTGGTCCAGGTCGTTGCCGCGGGCATCTTCTCGCTGAGGGCCGCGAGCATCGCGTCCCGGCGTTCCCGGTACATCTCGCGGAACTGCTTCACCTGGCCCATCCAGTCGTGCCGCGTCAGGTACGACGAGATGGCGAGCTGACTGAACACCGGCGGGCACAGCGTCGCCGATTCCTGTGCCAGCACGAGTTTCTCGCGCACGGCGTGTGGCGCGACCGCCCAACCGACCCGGAAGCCCGGCGCGAACGTCTTCGAGAACGAGCCCAGGTAGATGACGCCTTCCCGGTCGTTCGCGCGCAACGCCCGCTGCGGCTCACCGTCGAAGCCGAGCAGTCCGTAGGGGTTGTCCTCCAGCACCAGCAGATCGGCGCGCTGGCAGATCTCCAGCACCCGCGCCCGCCGCTCGTCGGACAGCGAAACCCCGGCCGGGTTGTGGAAGTTCGGGATCGTGTAGAAGAACTTGATCCGCTTGCCGGCCGCGCGCACGGATTCGATCGCCTGCTCCAGCGCTTCCGGTACGACGCCGTCGTCGTCCATCGCCACGTGCACGACCTCGCACTGGTACGCGCGGAACACGCCGAGCGCACCGACGTACGACGGCGCCTCGCAGATCACCACGTCGCCGGGGTCGCAGAACACCCGCGTCACCAGGTCGACGGCCTGCTGGCTGCCGACCGTCACCACGACGTCGTCCGGGTGGGCCTCGATGCCCTCCAGTCGCATGATGTCGCAGATCTGGTCCCGCAAGGCCGGATCGCCCTGACCCGAGCCGTACTGCATCGCGGTGGCGCCGTTCTCGACCACGAGGTCGCGGACCGCGCCGCCGACCACGTCCAGCGGCAGGCCGCCGATGTTCGGCATGCCGCCCGCGAGCGACACCACTTCGGGCCGGCTCGCGACCGCGAACAGCGCGCGAATCTCCGATGCGGTCATGCCCTTGGTCCGTGCTGCGTACCGGTCGACGTAGTTGTCGAGGCGGGTCTGCCGGACATCAGGCACGTCAGCACTCACGAGGGCACTCCAACGGTGATCGAGGGGGAAGTCACCAGGTTACGTCGGCAGGCCCGGGGCGTGCCCGGGCTGTGGATCGGCGCGACCTCTCACTACCATGCCTTATAGGGGCAGGTTCGACCATGCCGGAATCTGGCTGCTGAGACGGCCGGCGCGTGGTGCGGACCGCGAGGTGGAACCGGAGGCAGGATCAGGATGAGCGTGGGCAAGACAGCCGGATGGACGCTCGGTGGACTGCTGGTCGGCGTGCTCGCCGGGTTCGCGGGCGAGTTGTTCCGGCGGCAATCCGCCGCGCATGTGCAGCAGCGGTACGTCGCCCCGGAGGCGACCCGGACGCCGGACGCCCGGACGCCACAGCCGGTCCCGGAGCCGGCCGCCGAGCCTGCCGTTCGATGAGCCGGAGAGCGACACACGCCGTGACGAAGCTAACAGGCCCCCCGACGCGCGGCACCGCTGATCGGACGCACTGATGGCCCGACGGCTCGAACCGCTCACCCTCGCCAATCTCGACGAGCTGCCGGTGTCTTGCCGCGACTGCGTGTTCTGGGAGCTCGACCCGGTCGCCGCGCGCCAGGCCAGTCGCAACGGCGACACGGCTCTGGAGAAGGAGGCCTGGCTCTCCCAGGTGCTGCTCGACTGGGGACCGGCGGGTGTCGTCCTGTACGTCGACGACGACCCGGCCGGTTACGCGGTCTACGCGCCGGCGGCGTACCTGCCACGGATCCAGGCGTTCCCGACCGCGCCGGTGAGTCCGGATGCCGTCGTCCTGGCCACCGGGCGGATCCAGCCGCGCTACCTGGGCCTCGGCCTCGGCAAGATCCTCGTCCAGGCGGTCGCCAAGGACGTGCTGAAGCGCGGATTCCGGGCCGTGGAGGCGTTCGGTGATTCGCGCTGGGACGGGCCCGGTTGCGTCTGGCCGACGGAGTTCCTGCGGGCGGTCGGTTTCGGCGTCGTCCGCGACCACCCGCGCAACCCCCGGCTGCGGCTCGATCTGCGCTCGGCGATCACCTGGCGCAGCGAGATGGAGGCGGCCGTGGAGCGCCTGATGGGTGCCATCCGGCCCGAACACTCGCCGCCGGCCCCGGTGACGGTGCGGGACGGGCTCGGCCGCAGCTCGGACGGGTAGACCGATGCCCTGGCGCGTGCTGGCCGACGTGGTGCTGGTCATCCATGGCGCGCTGCTGGTGTTCTTCGTCATCGGCCCGTTCCTCGCGTGGCGCTGGCCGAAGCTCATCTGGGTCAACCTCGGGATCGTGGTGTGGAACCTCGTCATCGTGCTGGTCGACTTCGGCTGCCCCGTGACGGCGACCGAGAAGTACTTCCGCCGGCAAGGCGGCGAGACTGCCTACGTGGGCGGCTACATCCACCACTACCTGGAAGGAACGCTCTGGCCGGAAGGCGCGACGCCGGTCGCGGAAAAGGTCGCGTTCCTCGTGGTGCTGATCGGGTACGCCGGGTTCTTCGTCGTACAGCACCGGCGGAAGACCAAGGTCAGGGGCGAGTCAGTGGGACCCCGGACGTGACCCGGCAGCGGACTCCCCATACTGGAGAGGTGTCCAGCCGTGTCAGCACCCGCGCGCCGGTCGACGACTACCTGGCCGCGTTGAGCAAGTCGCTTGCCGGTCCGCGTCGCCGGAAGGCGGACCTGCTGGCCGAGGCCCGGGACCATCTGACCGATGCGTCCGAAGCCCTCGAGGCCGCGGGACTCGATCGGGACAGCGCCGAGCGTGAGGCAGTGGCCGACTTCGGTGCACTGGACGAGGTCGTGCCGGGCTATCGAGCCGAGCTGGCGGTCAGCCAGAGCCGACGTACCGCGGTCTTGCTGTTCCTGGCGCTGATCATCCAGCCGATCGTCTGGCAGGAAGGCGCCTGGAGCTGGAACCGGGAGCCCAGTACTTCGACCGCGCTGAACGACCTACTCCAGAGCTTGGTCCGGGGCGTCGGCGGGGTGGCGATCGCCGGTGCCGTGCTGGCTGTCATCGCCACCGGCATCGGTCTGCGCTACCCGCTTGTCCGGGAACATGTCAGCCGCGTCACCGCGATCTTCGCGTTGGTGAATGCGTTCGTGATCAGCGCGATCGGACTCGTGATGGCATCGACGAGTCCGCACCCGGCGGACCTGCCCGCGTTCGGCATCGTCGGCGCCTTCGTCGTACTGCCGCTGCTCTTCGTCGGGCTCCAGGCTGCCCGTGGGCTACGCCTGGCCCGGGCGTAGCACCCCTTCAACGACGGCGCGGAACGTCAGCCACTCCTGCTTGCCGGTGGCAAGCATTTTCTGGCCGGCCGTGGTGAGCTGGTACGTCCGGCGCTTCCGGCCGCCGACGGTGCTCCACTCACTGGCCAGGTAGCCGGCCCGCTCGAGCCGGCGGAGCGCCGGGTACAGCGTGCCGGTCGGGAGATCCAGCTCGCCGCCGCTGCGCGCCAGCAGCGCCTCCATGATCGCGTAGCCGTGCAGCGGCTCGTGCTCGACGACCGCCAGGATCATCGGGTCCAGGTGCCCGCGCAGCGCATCCGCCTTCATGTAGCCAGTCTACTCATATGTCTGTTAGTGTCGAGAGGCAACATGTAGCCGATCTACTTATGACGGACCGAGGAGGCGCGGCAATGACCGTGGACACCACAGCACGACGAACGACGACCCGGCCCGGCCTGCTGCACCGGATATCCGGGTGGTCGATGCGGCACGCGGGTCTGGCCCTGCTGCTGTGGGTGGTCGTCGTCGCCGCGGTCACCGCGGCCTCGACCGTGGTCGGCGACAGCTACAAGAACGACACGTCGCTCCCAGGGACGGACTCGCAGCGGGTGACCGACATCTTCCGGGCGCACCAGCCGCAGGGCGAGACGGCGTCGGTGCAGATCGTCGTCCGCGCCGACGGGGGACTCGACGCGGAGAACTCCCGGATGGCGTCGATGCTGGCGGTCGTCCGCGACCTGCCGCACGTCGCCTCGGTAGCCGATCCCTTCACCTCTCCTGGCTCCATGTCGACAGATCGACGTACGGCGTACTCGACCGTGAGCCTGGATGTCGCCGAGGTGGACATGCCGATCGAAGACGTGCGGACGATCATCCATCGGGCGCAGGACTTTGCCCGGCCGGGATTCCAGGTCGAGGTCGGCGGAGACCTGGCGCGGAACGCGGCGGACAGCTCGGGCGGCGCGTCCGAGGGTGCGGGCATCCTGGCGGCACTGGTGATCCTGGTGTTCCTGTTCGGATCGTTGCTCGCGGCAACACTTCCGTTGCTGACGGCGGCGTTCGCGGTCGGTGGCACGCTCGGCCTGCTGGTGCTGCTCTCGCACCTGTTCACGGTGCCCGACTACACGGCCCCGGTGATGATGCTGGTCGGTCTCGGGGTCGGCATCGACTACGCGTTGCTGATCTTCTCCCGCTACCGCCACGAGCTGGTCACGGGGCAGACCGATCGCCGGCAGGCAGCGATGGTTGCCTTGGACACCGCGGGTCGCTCGGTGATGTTCGCCGGCTGCACGGTGGTGATCGCGCTGCTCGGTCTGCTGGCGCTCGGACTCGGTTCGCTGCAAGGCGTTGCGCTGGGCGTCACGCTGACCGTGCTGATGACGATGCTCGCCGCGGTGACGTTGTTGCCCGCCTTGCTGACGCTGTTCGGGAAGCGGATTGAGCGCAGTGTCCGCAAACATGCCGCGAAGCAGCGCCGTACGCCGGGTGACGGCTGGCGGAAGCTCGCGGCGGCGGTGCAGCGTGGGCCCTGGGTGCCGTTGGTGCTCGGCACGCTTGCGTTGGTGGCCTTGTCGCTGCCGGCGCTGGGCATGCGGCTCGGGTTCGCGGATGCGGGGACCGACGACCCGGCGAAGACGAGCCGGAAGGCGTACGACCTGTTGGCCGACGGATTCGGGCCCGGGTTCAACGGCCCGCTCGTGGTTGTGTCGCAGGGTGATCAGGCCGGGGCCCGGGCGCTCGGACAGACGCTGGCCGCCGATCCGGGGATTGCGGCGGTGACGCCGGCGCAGTTGACCCCGGACGGCAAGATCGCGACGGTGCTCGCTTTCCCCAAGTCGGCTCCACAGGATGCGGCGACGAGTGATCTCGTCCAGCGGCTGCGGGACGACACCCTTCCGAAGCTGGAGGCGCAGACCCGGGCGACGTACCTGGTTGGTGGTTCGACGGCAGCGGCGGACGACTTCGCGTCGGCGGTGAGCAACCGGCTGCCGGTGTTCGTGCTCGTGGTCGTCGGGCTGTCCGCGCTACTGCTGATGGCCGTGTTCCGGTCGATCCTGATCCCGCTGAAGGCCGCCGTACTCAACCTGCTGAGTATCGGTGCTTCGCTCGGCGTGATCACGCTGGTCTTCCAGCAGGGCTGGTTCGGTGCTCAGCCGGGGCCGATCGAGGCGTTCGTGCCGGTGATGATCTTCGCGATCGTGTTCGGCTTGTCGATGGACTACGAAGTGTTCCTGGTCTCGCGGATCCACGAGGAGTGGCGACGTACCAAGGATGCCCGGGCGGCAGTGCGGGAAGGGCTGGCGACCACGGGCAGCGTGATCACGGCAGCGGCCGCGATCATGATCGTGGTGTTCGGTGCGTTCCTGCTGAGTCCAGACCGGATGCTCAAGCAGTTCGGCCTCGGCCTGGCGACGGCGGTGCTGCTGGACGCGCTGCTGATCCGGTGCGTGATCGTCCCGGCGGTACTACGGCTCTTCGGCGACCGTGCGTGGTGGCTGCCACGCGGCCTCGACCGCATCCTCCCGAAGCTCGCGCTGGAGAGGGAGGATCAGCCGGAGTCCGAGCCGGTCAGACGGTGAGTTGGCCGAAGCGGAGCATGCCGGTGGCGGCGTCCTGCTCCGGCGGCAGGTAGACGCGCTGGATGGCGACGACGATCGCCTCGGCGATCACGTCGCGGAAGGCAGGGTCGGCCAGCCGGGCCGAGTCGTGCGGGTTGGTGACATATCCGATCTCAAGGCGGACGGCCGGCATCTTGGTCCGGCGCAGCAGGTCCCACGTCTTCGCGTGCGTGCGGCAGTTCAGCAGGTCGGTGCGCGCGACGATCTCACGCTGCACCAGGCCGGCGAACTGCTCGCCGACGCTCGACGAGGCGCCGTGCAGGTCGTTGCCGTAGTAGTACGTCGCGACGCCCTGCGCCTCCGGGTTCGTCGACCCGTCGGTGTGCAGGGAGACGCACAGGTTCGCATCGGTCTCGTTCGCGAAGGCGGCCCGGGCCAGCTCGTCCGGCCCCTGGTCCCGGCCCCGCGACAGATACGCGCGGACGCCGGTCGCGCCGAGCCGGCCCTCGATGCGGGCGGCCAGGTCGTAGGCGATGTCCGACTCCCGTAGGCCGTAGCCCTCCCAGCCGTAGTCGAAGCCGCCGTGCCCGGGGTCGATCACGACGGTCTTGCCGGACAACCGGGGTCCGGCCGCGCGGACGGCCTCCCGGGCGCGCAGTGCGTCCGGACGGCCGCCGGTCGCCATCGGCTTGATCCGCTGCAGCGCCTTGAACGTCGACGGTCCACAGGTGCCGTCGGCCGGGAGGCCCATGTTCCGCTGGAACTCGGTCACCGCGCGCTGGGTGTCCGGTCCGAAGATCCCGTCCACCCGGGCGACCGCGAAACCGAGCTCCTGCAGTTTGGCCTGCAGACTCGTCACGTCGTCGCCGCTCAACGGGTGCGTCGGGACATACGTCAGCAGCCGGTCACCCAGCCGCCACCGCGCGTCGTCGATCGCCCGGTAGGTCTGCGGGCCGACGATGCCGTCGATCATCAGCCCGCGTTGCTGCTGGAAGCCCCGAACGGCGTGCGCGGTCGCTTCGTCGTAGACGTCGTGACCGCCACTCAGCAGACCGAGCCGCTGGAGTTTGCCGACGATCTCGGCGACCGCTTCACCGCTGTCGCCGATCCGGTACACGCCGTGGGGGGCTTCCATCAACTGCTCCTCTGACCGTCGCGGGACGGGTTGTCCTGGCTGAACTCGGTTCAGCCGGTGTCACTCGGTGAAGTCGGCCAGCTCCTTCAGCAGCGCCGCCTTCGGCTTCGCGCCGACGATGGACTTGGCCAGCTCACCGTTCACGTAGACGTTGATGGTAGGGATACCGGTGACCCGGTAGTTGCTCGGGGTGACCGGGTTCTCGTCCACGTTCATCTTCAGGAACGTGAGCTTGTCGCTGTGGTCCTGCGCCAGCTCCTCCAGGATGGGGGACACCTGCCGGCACGGGCCACACCACTCGGCCCAGAAGTCCACAAGGACCGGCTTGTCGCTCTTCAGCACGGTCTGGTCGAACTCGGCGTCGGTGACAGCGTTCATCTTCTCGCCCATGGGCGTCTCCTTCAGTGAATGATTGTCAGGTTCAGACGGAAACCGGCTGGGTGGTGGCCGCCGCGGCCGCGGCGGTCGCCGCGTCCTCGAGGGTGGCCAGGTAGCGCTCGGCGTCCAGAGCGGCCGCACAGCCCGTGCCGGCCGCGGTGACCGCCTGCCGGTAGGTGTGGTCCACCAGGTCGCCGGCGGCGAACACGCCGGGCAGGTTGGTCGCGGTGCTGTCGGGCCGGACCAGCACGTAGCCCTCGGCGTCCAGCTGGACCTGACCCTTGACCAGCTCCGAGCGCGGGTCGTGGCCGATCGCGATGAACAGGCCGGTGGCCGGCAGGTGCCGGGTCTCACCGGTGACGGTGTCCTTCAGCGTCAGCCCGGTCAGCTTGTCCTCACCGTGGATCGCCTCGACCGCGGAGTTCCAGTGGAACTCGATCTTGTCGTTGGCGAACGCCCGGTCGGCCATGATCTTCGAGGCGCGCAGCTCGTCGCGGCGATGCACCAGGTGCACCTTCTTGGCGAACTTGGTCAGGAAGGTGGCCTCCTCGATGGCCGAGTCGCCTCCGCCGACGACCGCGATCTCGTGCTCGCGGAAGAAGAAGCCGTCACATGTCGCACACCAGGACACTCCGTGGCCGGACAGCCGCGCCTCGTCGGGCAGCCCCAGCTTGCGGTAGCCCGAGCCCATCGCCAGGATGACGGCGCGGGCGCGGTGCTCGTTGCCCGTCGAGTCCGTGACGACCTTGATGTCGCCGGTCAGGTCCACCTTGATGACGTCGTCCGGCACCAGCTCGGCACCGAAGCGCTCGGCCTGGGTGCGCATCTCGTCCATCAGCGCGGGGCCCAGGATGCCCTGCGAGAAACCGGGGAAGTTCTCCACCTCGGTGGTGTTCATCAGCGCACCGCCCGCGGTCACGGAGCCTTCGAAGACCAGCGGCTCCAGCGCCGCCCGCGCGGCGTACACGGCGGCCGTGTACCCGGCCGGTCCGGAGCCGACGATGATGACGTTGCGAACTGTGGTGGAGTCGCTCATGCAGGCGTTCCTCGTGTCGTCGAGACAGTGACGTCGTACTCAACGGATCCTAGAGGCCGACCATTCCCACGGTACCCATCGCGGGGCCGCCGGACCGCATCGACGTACCCGGGGCGTTCAGCGGTTGCGTAGGGTCACCGTGGTGTCGTAGAAAGCGTCAGCGGTCCCGCCGGACTCGCTACATCCGGTGACCGCGAACAGCTGGATATCCCGCGGCGAGGCGCCCTGCAGTCCGATGATCGTGGCCCGCCGGCCGTCGATCCTGGCGGGCTGGACCAGTCGGACGGTCGGGTTCGGCCGACCGGAGGCGAAGGACCGGGCGCAGGCCTGTTCCGCCGCGGAGCCGTGCAGGATCGGGTCCGGGGTGTGCTCGAGCCACCGCTGGGCTCGCGCGGAGATCTGGCTCGTGGTCATCGAGATCGTGTCCGACGGCGGGCTGGTCTGGTTGGTGCTGGCCGCGCCCTCACCGGCCTGGTCCTTGGTCGCGAACACCACGCCGACCCCGATCGCCGCGACCAGTACGACGGCCGCCGCGGCGCCGAGCAGCTTCGGCAGGTGCCGCCGAGGCTCCTCGCGGATCTGCGCCAGCGAGTGGACTCCGACCGTGGACGCGCGCAGGACGGACTCCGACACGATGACAGCGTCCAGGTGCTCGGCGACGTCCGTCGGCATCGGAATGTCGGCGCGCCCTTCCTCGGCCAGGTCCGCGGACAGTTGCACGAGAGCGTCGTAGGTCTGCTGGCACTCGGGACACGCCTTCACGTGTTCACGAGCGCGGTGGGCCGCGTCGGCAGGCAGCAGGTTCTCGATCAGGTCGGCGATCGTGTCGGTGTCGAGGTGCTCGAGGTGCTCGCTGGTCGGCAGACCGGGGTCGGTCATCGGGGGTTCGCCTCCCCACGGGAGGCGCGCGGCCATAGCGACATGGTCATAGAAAAGCTCCGGTCGAAGGCATCAGCAGTCCGGTCGCCAGAGGCAGGCGACTTCGCTTCGACGGGATACCCGGTCATTCGGTTCCCACCGTTTCGGCAGCGGATTTCTCCGGTACGTCGGACGCGCGCGACGTCTGCCAGTGGCGCAGCAGCGGGAGCAGTTTCGCGCGGCCACGAGCGCAGCGGGACTTCACCGTCCCCGGCGCGCAGTCCAGGATCGCCGCGGCTTCCTCGATCGAGTAACCCTCCATGTCGACCAGGACCAGCGCAGCGCGCTGGTCCTCGTTGATCTGTTTCAGCGCGTTCAGCACGTCCAGGCGGCGTTCGCGGACCTCGGCCGGGTCCTCCTCGGCCGGTCCGGCCAGTTCGGCCGCGCGGTCCTCGTCCTCCGGCAGCGGGTCCGCGGCCCGCACCTGCCGGCGACGGATCCGGTCCAGACAGGCGTTCACCACGATCCGGTGCAGCCAGGTGGTCACCTTGGCGTCGCCGCGGAACGTATCGGCCCGCCGGAACGCCGAGATGAACGCCTCCTGCAGCGCGTCGGCCGCCTCCTCGGGTTCGCCCAGGGTGCGGATCGCGACCGCCCACATCCGGTCCCGGTGCCTCCGGACCAGGTACCCGAAGGTGTCCGGGTTGCCGGCCACGTGCATCCGGAGCAGTTCGTGGTCGTCCAGCTGGTCGTAGCCGACCGGCGCCGAACCGTGGGCGGCCTGCGGGACCGGCTCGGCCGCGCCGATCCGCGGCGTGTCCGGCCGGGGCGGAGGCGCGCCCGAATCCAGGTGAGCCGTCATTTCTGGATTGTGACCTCCGAGATCGTGCCCCGGTACTTGCCACCGCCGTCCTTGGGCAGCTTGGTCAGCCACACCAGCACGTACTGCGTCTGGGTCGGCGACTGGGGAGTAAGGGTCACCGTACCTTCGGGTTGGTCCTCCTGCGTGGCGACCGGCGACCAGCCGCTCACCGTCGTCGGCGACTTGCTGGTGTCGTCCTTCGGCACCATCAGCTGGAGGCTGGTGCCGTCGCCCTTGACCGCGACCTGAACCTTGGACACCGCGGTGGGCGCGCCCAGGTCGTAGATGATGCCCACACCAGGCTTCTGGCCGCCGAGGTTCGCCTTGCTGTACGACATCGTCGTCCAGGTCGTACTGGGGTCGCCGTCGTAGGTCTTCGGGACGTCCTCATGGTGCTCGTCACCGCTACCGGCCGGCTTCGGGTCGAAGTCCAGGGCGCCGACGATGGCTGCCTTGCCGCCCGCGGCCGGCGGGGGGCCGCTGGTCTGCGGCGGCTTGCTGGTCTTGGTTCCGCCGTCGCCGCTGCCCTGGTCGTTGGTCATCGCGCCCTTGAGCAGGAACTGGGCCATGGCGACCACCGACAGCAGCGCGAGGATCGCGAGCAGGATCAGGATCCGGCCGCCCCAGGAACCCTTGCGCTTCGGCTCGTCGTGCCGGCGCCGGCCGTTGCCGTTCGACGGCGGCGGGGCCTGGCGACGGACCGGCCGGGTCTCGGCCGCTGTGTTGTACGCGGTGTTGTACGCCGGCTGCGGCGGCCGGTACCCGTTCGATTCGGCCTGGTACGACGACTGCGGGGCCGGGTCGATCGCCGGCGGCGGAGCCTGCGGAACCACCTGGGTGGCGTCGTCGATGCTGCCGTTCTGCCGCGCGACCTGAACGGTCTCGTCCATCTGGTTCGGCGGCTCGTGCGAGCTGCCGACGACGCCGGACAACGCCGCCGACAGACCGGCAGCGCTGGTGATCGGCGGGGCGTGGTGCCGCGGAGGGTCGCTGAGCAGCCGGTCGCAGATGTCGTCCAGCGAGCGAGGTACGCCGGCGCGCACCTGGCGCGGACTGAGCAAGCGGCCGTGCTCGACCGGTGCGGGCTGCAGACCCCAGGCCGGAGCCGGTCCCGGCCAGCGGCCGGTCAGTGAGGCAAACAGCAGCTCACCGAGGGCATGCACGTCGCTCTCGGGCGAACCCGGGCCGCTCGAGCGCAGCGCCGCCTCGGTGGCGACACCGACGACCTTGATCGCACCCGCGTCCGTGACCACGACGGTCGCCGGGCTGATCGCGCCGTGCGCGTAGCCGGTCCGGTGCAGGTTCTCGAGGGCCTCGGAAACCTCTCGGGCCAGCCAGCCTGCCTGCTGTCCGGTCAGGGGGCCGGTGCCGAGCATCCGCTCCAGAGTCCGGCCGCCGGCCCACTCACGGACGCAGTACGTGACTCCGTCGTGCATGTCGCAGTCGAGCACGCGCAGGAACCGCGGGTCCGCGGCGGCCGCTGCGCGGCGGGCAGCGTCGAACAGCAGATTGGTCCGCGGGTCTCCGACCGGCAGGACGTCGACGACGACCGCGCGGCTGAGCACCTCGTCCACGGCCCGCCAGACGCGCGCACCGTCGATCTCCGCGAGCAGCTCGGCGATCCGGTACCTGCCGGCCAGCAGGGCACCAGGACTGACGGTCTGGTTCGACACGGTGTCTCTCGCCCTCCTCGATGCCCAGCGGCCTGATCGCAGCCCCCATGCTAGTGCCCCGCTGAGCCGACGAGTGGTGCACGAACGCACAAGCGCTCTGGTTCAGCGCCCGACCGGCAACCTGGATGTGACCATGGACACCACGTCGTTCACTTCGTGAATACGAAGTACCCGGGCGACAGCGGCGTACACCGGCAGCATCACCACCGCGGCGACGGCGAGCTCGAGGAGGGCGCCGACCGGTCCGGACCAGTCGATCGCCATGCCCAGCACCCAGAGCACCGCCCGCCCCGCGCCCGCGCCGGCCACCGCGGCGATCACCATCGCGAGCAGCGGAAGGCCGATGCCGGCACCTGGCACGCGCGGCACCTTGCGCCGCAGCACCGGCCGCGAGATCAGTACGGCGACCAGGTAGGCCAGCGCGTACGCCGCCCCGAGCACGACACCGCTGAACCGCAGGTGCGCCGCGTCCAGCACCACCCGGACGCCGATGACGGCTGCCGCGATGTTCGTCGCCGCGATCGCGCACTGCAGGAAGAACGGCGTCCGCGTGTCCTCGAAGGCGTAGAACGTGCGCAGCTGGAAGTACTGCACGGTGAACGGCACGATCCCGAGCGCCAGCGTGATCAGCGTGTACGACATCAGCGTCAGGTTGTCCTTGCCCGAGCCGTACCCGGCGATCAGCGTGACGATCGGGTACGCGAACGCGATCATCGCGGCGGCCGCCGGAACGACGATCGCCAGCGTCTGCCGGATCGACCGGGCCGAGATGCGCGAGACCTCGGCCACGTCGCCGTCGGCCGCGAGTGCGGACATCTGCGGCAGCGCGGCGGTCGCGAGCGAGACCGTGACGATGCCGTGCGGCACCAGGATGATCAGCATCGCCGTGCTGTACGCGAACAGACCCGCTTTCGCGCCCGGATCGTGCGAGGCGCTACCGGCGATCGCGAGCCGCGTGACGACCACCAGCGTCACCTGGTTGACCGCGACGAAGAGCACCGTCCAGATGCCCAATCGGGCAGTGTGCCCCAGACCGGTCCCGCGCAGGCCGAACTTCATCCGGAAGGTGTGTCCGCTGGCCCTCAGGTACGGCAGCAGCACCAGCAGCTGGACGGCGATGCCGAAGGTGTGCCCGAGACCGAGCAGCAGCTCCTCACCGTGGCTGTAGGTGGCCGGCGGGTCGCCGGTCCGGTAGATCAGCAGGAAGATGATGATCGACGCGCAGGCGACGACGTTGTTCGCGATCGGCGCCCACATCATCGGGCCGAACCGGCGTCGCGCGTTCAGCACCTGACCGACCAACACGAAGGCGCCGTAGAAGAAGATCTGTGGCAGGCAGAGCCGGACGAACATCACCATCGACGCCCGCTCTGGCGCACGCGACGGATCCTTCAGCTCTTCCGGCATGTACAGCCCGGCGATCGCCGGCGCCAGCAGTACGCAGGCCACGGTGACGACCGCGAGTACGACGAAGCCGAAGGTGAGCAAGCGGTTGGTGAAGTCCTGGCCGCCGTCGCGGTGGTTCTTGATCGCGCGGACCAGTTGCGGGACGAGCACGGTGTTGAACACTCCGCCGGCCAGCAGGATGTAGAGGCTGTTCGGGATCGTGTTCGCGGCGGTGAAGATGTCGCCGCGCAACGCCGTACCGATGGCGGCCGCGAGCAGGGCGATCCGGACGAATCCGAGCAGGCGGGACAGCACCGTCCCGGCTGCCATCACCGCCGCTGAGCGCAGGGTGCGGTCAGCCATCCTTCGAACCGACTCCTTCTTTCAGGGACGCGTCCGGAGCGACGGATCCGGGAGCGCCGTTCGCCTGCGGGCGATCGTGGGCAGGGTCACCGGTCCCGGCGTCGGGGGTGACATCGAGCGGTTCGGGGTGCAGGGCGTCGGCGGGCTCGGCAGGCTCTGCGGCCTCCGCCGGCGACGGGTTGCGGCGCTCGGTACGGATCCGGCGATAGATGCGGACGAACGACGTACCGAACAGCAGAGCGCAGGCGGCGCCGACCAGTATCCAGCCGACGCTGCCGTACTGGCTGGCCTGGATCAGCAGCTCCTGGGACTTGCCGACCGGGTTGCCGGCCGCGTTGACCACCTGGGCGTTGGCCCGGATCAGACCGTTCTGCTCGGCGCTCGCGTTGATCCGCGGCGTCCACTTCTGCCGCGGGCCCAGTACGACGGTCTGGAGCCGCTTGATCTTCAGGTCGGTCCGGTTCACCGACGTGACCACGATGCCGACCCGGACCGACCACTCGGTGTCGTTGGTGATCGTCAGCGGGAACGTGCCCTTGCTGCCGGCCAGGTTGACCTTGATCTCCTTGCGCAGCCCGCGGTCGACGCTGGCGTTGACCAGGTGCACCTTGCCGAGCTGCTGGTTGGCCGAGCCGAGTTCGACCGCGGCGAAGTGCCGGGCTTCCTCCGGGAAACTGTCCCAGCCGGTCGACGCCGAGCGCAGCAGGGCGTGCGACATCACTTCTGGCAGCGCGTTCTCGTCGACGAGCAGCTTCTGCATCGTGCTGGTGGCGCTCTCGAGCTGCTTGATGCCGTCCAGTTGGGTGTCGGTGAGAACGCCGTTCGTCGCCGGGGCGGCGGGCGCCTTCGTGGTCTTCGGCCTGGGCGTGCTCGCGTTGACGGTGGTCAGGTCGGTCGCCTTGATCCACGGAAGCGACAGGCCGCCCGCGAGCTCGGCGGTGGCAACGCCGTCGCTGTCCCAGCCGCGCGGCGGCAGCGCGACGACTGACGAGGTGCCCTTGCCGCTGGACGCGATCAGTGCGGTCACGGCTGCGAACCGCTGCCGGACCTGGAGCGGACTCGCCGCGGTCTCCGGGTCTGGACCTCCGGTGGTCAGCGCCGAATCCGCGATCACGGTCCGGACCGTCTGGTCCGGGCCTACCGGCGTCAGGACGTCGTATACGGGGGTGGTGGTCAGCACCGGGCGGGTCGCGGTCGGCCACGAGGAGCTGCTGACCAGGTTGAGGTCGTCGGGGGCCGCTCCGGCGAAACCGCCGGAGGCTGCCGCCAGATAGCGACTTGCGGCAGCGCCGCCCTCGAGCCAGAGCCCGTTGGTGAAGGCGGGAGCAAGGATGTAGCCCTGGCTGGTCTTCCTGGCCTCCGGGACAAGCTTCTTCAGTGGATCGCCCGAGTCCAGCAGGCCGGCTACGTCCGGATCGCCGTACGGCAGCAGCACCACCTGGTTGGCCCGCCGGTTGGCGTCGAACTCCTTGAGCCAGGTCGCCGCGACAGCCTGACCGGTGCCTGGCGTGGTCTGGCCGTTGTCGCCGACCACGACGTACCCCTTCGCGAGTTGACGGACCTCGTCGAGCATGGCCGGGTCGAGCAGCCAGGTGACCTTGTGCTGTCTGCCCAGGGAGAGGAGCCGGCCGAGCGAGCCGGTGGGCGCCAGCGACCGGGCCAGGGAGTCGTTGGCGAAGTTCCGTCCGCCGAGCTGGGTCGGTCGGTGCCGGAGCGGTACGACGAGCGCGGTGTTGACCGTGCGGGTCAGCGGCTCCTGGCCGATGACCGGCATCAGCGTGCGGGCCCGGCCGGCCATGATCCGTTCGCCGTTGCCCGGCTCTCCGCGGAACGTGACGCCGACGACGTACACACCGGTGTGAGCGGTGATCCGCCATTCCCTCCACGGCACCGTCAGCGAGAACCCGACCGTCTCGTTGGGGGCCAGCGGTTGTGCGAACGGTTGGAAGGTCCGGCTGTCGTTGGTCAGGTTGGTGCAACTGTCCCGGTCGTCCATCGGGATGTTCTGCTCGGTCGAGATCGCGCCCAGGGCGGCGGTGGTCGCCAGCCGGGATCGGTCGATGCAGGCCAGCGCCTGCGGGCTCTCGAAGGTCACTGAGCTGGTATTCGTCACTCGGCCCTTGATCACCACCGGCTGGCCCGGCTTCGGCGCGACCGGGCTGAAGGCGTCGATCGCCACCTGGACGACGGGCTCGTCCACCGGCACCGCCTCCGCCGGGGTGCCGAGGGTCGCTGCTGCAGCAGCGATCAACAGGCTCGCACCTACCGCCGCGGGGAACTTCGAGGGGTGTCCGGGGGGTCTGCGCCTACCGCGCAGGGCCCTAAGACACCCTCTCAGTCGCCGTCTCAACACGCCGTCACCGTAACCTAGTTCCCCGTGTCACCCTTTGCCGACCAGTCAGCCTCTGCCGGATCGTTGTCCGCCGTGCAACGACGCGCCGTCCAGGCGCTGCTGCAACTCGCTCCGGTGGTGGACGAACTGGGCGCCCGGTTCGCCGCGGCCGGGCACGAACTCGCCCTGGTCGGCGGTCCGGTCCGCGACATTCTGCTCGGCCGGGGGAGCAAGGACCTGGACTTCGCCACCTCAGCGCACCCCGACGTGATCGAGCGGTTGCTGTCCGGCTGGGCCGATCACGTGTGGGACATCGGCAAGGCGTTCGGCACCATCGGTTGTCGCAAGGCTGATTGGGTCCTGGAAATCACGACGTACAGGTCCGAGTCCTACGATCCCACCTCGCGCAAGCCCGAGGTCCAGTACGGCGACAGTCTCGAGGGCGATCTGGCCCGCCGCGACTTCGCGATGAACGCGATGGCGGTCCGGTTGCCGTCGCACCAGTTCGTGGATCCGTACGGCGGGATCGCGGATGTCGCGAACAAGCGGATCCGGACGCCCGGCACCCCGGAGGACTCGTTCTCCGACGACCCGCTGCGGATGATGCGGGCGGCCAGGTTCGCCGCGCAGCTCGGCTTCACGCCGGACCCGGCGGTGGTGGCAGCGATGACCGCGATGGCAGACCGGATCACGATCGTCTCGGCCGAACGGGTCCGTGACGAGCTGATCAAGCTGATCTGCGCCGACCACCCGCGGATCGGCCTCGACCTGCTGGTGTCCACCGGCCTGGCCGACCACGTGCTGCCCGAGCTGCCCGCGCTCAAACTCGCGGAGGACGAGCACCACCGGCACAAGGACGTGTACCAGCATTCGCTCACCGTCCTCGATCAGGCCATCGATCTGGAGTCCCGTCTGTCTGTTTCGACGCCGGATTTCGTGGTTCGGTTCGCCGCGTTGATCCACGACATCGGGAAGCCGAAGACGCGCCGCTTCGAGGGCGAGCGGAAGGTGACGTTCCATCACCACGACGTGGTTGGGGCGAAGCTGGCCCGCAAGCGGATGAAGGCGCTGCGGTTCAGCAACGAGCAGATCGACCAGGTCAGCAAGCTGATCGAGCTGCACCTGCGCTTCCACGGGTACGGCGGCGGCGAGTGGACGGACTCCGCCGTACGCCGCTACGTCCGCGACGCGGGCGACCAGCTCGAGCGGCTGCACGTCCTCACCCGCGCCGACTGCACCACCCGCAACCGCCGCAAGGCCGAGCAGCTCCGCGCCGCGTACGACGACCTGGAAGTCCGCATCGGCCGTCTCCAGGAGCAGGAGGAGCTCGACGCCCTGCGCCCCGACCTGGACGGCAACCAGATCATGCAGATCCTCGGCATCTCCCCGGGCCGCGAGGTGGGCGAGGCCTACAAGTTCCTGATGAACCTCCGTCTCGACGAGGGTCCGCTGGGCGAGGACCGCGCCCGCGAGGAACTCCTCCGCTGGTGGTCCGAGCGCTCCTAGATCGCCTGCGCCGGCCACGTCGCATAGGCCCGTGCGATCACCTCGGCCGATTCGCCGTGCGGTTCGTACGTGGTGGTTTCGTCGCCGACCGTGATGGACGCGACGGGCAGGGCGGGGTCTATCGAGTTGGTCAGATAGGCGGCGTCGTACGTCGACAGGCGCGCAAGGACGACCGATTCGGTCGTGTGGCCGTGCAGGCCGCGCTGCAGGAGTTGCTGGCGGATGCCGGAGAGAACCGGCGCGGCCGGGAAGACGATCTCGGATCCGCGGGCGAAGCAGATGTTCCAGATGGACGCCTCGGAGATCTCACCGCCGGCTGTGTGGAAGACCGCGTCGTCGTACCCCTGGAGCCTGGCCTGGCGCCCGTAGTAGATGAGGTCGAAGGTGCCGGTGTGCTTCACGTGTGGAACCGAGCGCTGGTGCTGGAAGGCGAGCAGGCGGACAGGCTCGGTGCTCGGGTCGATCGGCGCGCTGATGCGGATGAGAAGGTGCGGCTCGGTGGTCGCGAAGACCTGGACGCGAAGGGTCAGGTCTCCGGTGCCGGCGGACTCGAGGGCGGCGCGGAGATTGTCGCGGACGAGACCGGCCGGCAGCGGTGCGTCGAAGACTTCGCGGGTGCTGCGGTCGAGGCGCTCCAAGTGCAGGTCGAGGCCGTCCACCCGGCCGGCGCGGACCTGGAGCGAGGAGAAGTGCCCATAGCCGGTTGCTCTGAGCAACTCGGGATCGATGGCCGGTAGCGGTTCACCGTCCAGCAGCAGTGCATCGGTCATACCCTCTAGTCTCCCGGTGTGGATGTTGTCTTGGCTGTCATCGGGTGGGGTGGATCCGCGCTGGTCGTGCTGTCGTTGCTGCAGACCCGGATCCTGCGGCTGCGCCTGCTGAATCTGGTCGGCTGCGTGATCCTGGTCGGTTTCAACGCTGTCATCGGCGTCTGGCCGATGGTCGGTATGAACGCGGTCCTGGCCGTCATCAACGTCGTACACCTGTGGCGGCTGCTGCGGCATCGGCACGACGCGACGGAGTACCAGGTGCTCCAGGTGAGCGAGTCCGACGCGTACCTCGGCTACGTCCTCGAGCGGCATCGGACCGACATCAGCCGGTTCAACCCCGGATTCACCGCCGACACCAGCCCGTACGCGTTCCTCGTCCAGCACGGTGACCGCACGGTCGGTGTGGTGCTGGCGCACGACGCCGGCGGTGGGCGGGCCCAGATCGACCTCGACTATGTGTTGCCGAAGTACCGCGACTTCACGCCGGGTGAGTTCGTCTACCGGCGCAGTGACGTCTTCACCGACCACGGGTTCCGTCAGGTCCTTGCGCCACCCCGGATGCGCGACTCCGCGCCGTACCTGACGAACCTCGGATTCCGGCGCGAGGGCGACGACGTGGTGCTGAACCTCTAGAGACCTTCAGCGAACCTTCAGAGCTGCTTGGCGTAGCAAAGAGAGACGGGCTCGTTCTCGAACGGCGGGTACGGCGGTGTCGGCACGTAGCCGTGATTCGAGTAGAGCGCGATCGCCTCGAGCTGCTTGGTCCCGGTCTCGAGCCGGAGCCGGGTCAGCCCGAGAGAGCGCGCCTGTGACTCGACCGCCTCGAGCAGCAACCGCGAGAGACCCCAGCCCCGGGCGGCCGGCGCGACGTACATCCGTTTGATCTCACCGAGCCCCGGCGTGACCGGTTGCAGGCCGACGCAGCCGACCGGGGCCCCGTCGAGCCGCAGCACGGTGAAGGCGATCTCGGGGTGCAGGGCGACCTGTGGCTGGTCCTCACCGTAGATAGCGGCCAGCTCGGCCTGCTGGGCGGTGACCAATGCGAGGAGCTCGCGGTCCGTCACGGGCGTCGCGTGCAGTTCCACTCCCTCGATCACCATGCCGCCGGACGGTAGCAAGTCGGCATGACGGTGCTGTTTCGGACTTCTCTCCCGCTGGTTCGGCCGGCGTGATCTGATGAGCTCGTGAGGTCGCTGGAGGAGATTGCCGCGGGGGTGCGTGCCGGGTCGTTGAACCCTGCGGAGCTGGTCGAGGACGCGTTGGCGCGGGCCGCCGACGCTGCTGCGTTGAACGCCGTGGTCCATCTGGATGTCGAGGGCGCCCGCAAGGCAGCCGCTGCTCACGACCGGTCCGGGGCGCTCGCGGGCGTGCCCGTGCTCGTCAAGGAGATCATCGAGGTCGAGGGGCTGCCGCACCGGTGTGGATCGGCGTCGCTGGACGAGGTGGGTCGGCAGGACGCCGAGGTGGTCCGTCGACTGCGGGCAGCTGGGGCGATCGTTGTCGGGCTGTCCCACACCCACGAGTTCGCTTACGGCTGCACAGGTACGTCGAACCGGGCCGGACCGTGCCGGAATCCACATGACGTGTCGCGGATGACCGGTGGATCGAGCTCCGGCTCGGCTGCCGCGGTGGCGGCCGGTGTGGTGCCGCTGGCGATCGGAACGGACACTGCGGGCTCGGTGCGTATCCCTGCCGCGTTGTGCGGGGTCGTCGGCTTCAAACCGTCGTACAACACGCTGCCCGCGGATCGGGTGTTCCCGTTGTCGCAGAGCCTCGATCACGTCGGTGTACTGACGCGGTCCGCGGCGGATGCCACCTATGCGTTGGCTGCGCTTGCTGGTGTTGTGGCGCAGGCTCGGACCGCAACGCCTCGACTCGGCATTGTCACGAACCCCGAGTACCTCGATGTCACCCCAGAGGTGGGCAGCGCCTGGTCTGCTCTGGTGGAGCGCCTCCGTGACGCCCACCTCGTCGACGTACGGCTGCCCGACTGGGCTAGCAGCTTCTCAACCGCGGCGAACCTGCAAGGACCCGAAGCAGTCGCCAACCACCGCGGCCGGTCGCAGGATCTCTACCAACCCGACGTCCGCCAGCGACTGTTGGAAGCGTCCCAGGTGCAGCCGGCGGACTACGAGCGCGCGAAAACCGAGGCCGTGGCGATCACCGCCGAACTGGATGCGGTGCTCGCTGACGTCGACGCCATACTCACCCCGACCGTCCTCACCACCGCGCCACTCATCACCGCAGCCGACACGGCGGACGGCGGGCTCGGCGTCCGCAAGCAGCTCCTGAACAACACCCGCCTGGCAAACCTCACCCGCCACGCCGCCGTCAGCCTCCCGATCCCCACACCCGGCCTCCCGGTCGGCCTGCAGATCATTGCTATCAGCAACGAGCAGGCCGCCGGGATCGCCCGGTGGATAGAAGGCATTCTTGCGGTGAGTGACTAGGTCGAGCCGCTCAGCGGTGGGGTGTCCACAATCAGGGCGTGGGAGTGCGCGAAACGGCTCGGTTGTGGCAGGTTCTAGTCATGAACCTTCGGATCGGGATCGCCGGGATCGCCATCGAGTCCAGCACGTTCTCGCCGCACCGCGCGGGGCTGGCGGACTTCGACGTACGGCGTGGTGACCACCTGCTGGAGCGGTACGAGTTCCTCGGCAAGGAGTGGGCGCAGGGGATCGAGTGGGTCCCGCTGCTGCACGCCCGCTCACTGCCCGGCGGCGCAGTTCTACCTGAGGTGTACGACGACCTCTCGGCGGAGATCATCTCCCGGCTCGAGGGTGCCGGCCCGCTCGACGGGTTCTTCTTCGACATCCACGGCGCGATGAGCGTCGTCGGCCGGCAGGACGCGGAGGCGGACCTGGCCACGCGGATCCGGGCGGTGCTCGGTCCCGAAGTACTCATGTCGGCGTCGATGGACCTGCACGGGAACGTGTCGCACGAGCTGGGTACGGCGGTGGACCTGATCACCTGCTACCGGATGGCGCCGCACGAGGATGCGATGGAGAGCCGGGAGCGGGCGGCCCGCAACCTGGCCGAGCGGATCCGGTCCGGGCTGGGCAAACCGGGGAAGGCGTGGATCCAGGTGCCGGTGCTGCTGCCCGGTGAGAAGACCTCCACCCGGCTCGAGCCGGCCAAGTCGATCTACCGCCGGGTTGCGGAGATCGCCGACGAGCCCGGCGTACTCGACGCCGCCGTCTGGGTCGGCTACGCCTGGGCCGACGAGCCGCGGTGCCGCGCGGCCGTCGTGGTCACCGGCGACGACGCAGAGCTGATCACCACGCGGGCCACCGAGTTGGCCCAGGCCTACTGGGACGCCCGCGACGACTTCGCCTTCGTCGCCCCGACGGGAACGCTGCAGGAGTGCGTGGCCGCCGGTCTGGCGAGCACGGCGCGGCCGTTCCTGATCAGCGACTCCGGCGACAACCCGACCGCCGGTGGGGCCGGCGATGTGTCGTGGACCCTCGGGCAACTCCTGACCGTCGACGAGCTGACCAGCGGCAGCGCGACTGCGATCCACGCGAGCATCACCGATCCCGATGCGGTCGGCGCCTGCGTCGCGGCCGGCGTCGGTAACCCGGTCAAGGTCAGCGCGGGCGGCAAGGTCGACCCCGGTCCGTCGGGCCCGGTCGAGCTGTCCGGCACGGTCTTCTCGTTGTCCGAGGACCCGGTCGGCGGGACCGTCGCGGTGGTGAAGGCCGGCGGTCTGCACTCGATCCTCACCTCACGCCGCAAGCCGTACCACCACATCGCCGACTTCACCTTGCTCGGCCTTGACCCGGTCGCCACCGACCTCGTGATCGTCAAGATCGGCTACCTCGAGCCGGAGCTCTACGACCTCGCCGAGGACTGGCTCCTCGCGCTCACCCCCGGCGGCGTCGACCAAGACCTCCTTCGCCTCGGTCACCACGGCGTGCTCCGTCCCCTGTACCCCTTCGACCCTGACATGGCCGCCCCTGACCTCACCCCGGAACTCTTGCCGCCGTCCCAGTAACCGCGTCACGCGGGCAGCCCGGCAGGCGGTCGAGGCGCGGTTTCGGGACATCGAGGCGGCGTACGCTGGCGGGCGGGGGTGCCATGAGCGCTGGCGGGGGCGGGGAGTTGGGCCGGTCGGTCCGGGGAGAGGCCCGGTGGCCGAGTGTGGCCGCCGTGACGGTGGCCATCTTGCTGACGCTCTTGCGGCCGAAGGAGCTGCGGGTGGCGCCGGTGTGGACGCTGCCGGCGGTCGAGGTCGTGCTGCTCGCGGTGCTGATCGTGCGGGACCCCGGGCGGATCGACCGGCGGTCGTCGTTCCTGCGGGGCGTCTCGATCACGGTCGTGGCGGTGCTGGTGCTGGACGCGTTGCTGGCGACGGTGCGGCTCGTCGCAGCATTGATCCACGGCGGGTCGATGACGAACTCAGCCGAGGCGCTACTCACCGCCGGCGGTGTCGTGTGGGCGTCGAACCTGATCGCGTTCGCCTTGCTGTACTGGGAACTCGACGCCGGGGGAGCCGCCAACCGCGCCCATCGGATGCCGCCGTACCTCGACCTCGCCTTCACGCAGCAGCTCAGCCCCGAGGTCGCACGACCAGGCTGGCGGCCCCGGTTCAGCGACTACCTCTACCTGGCGCTGACTACCTCCACAGCATTCAGCCCGACCGACGTGATGCCCCTGGCCCTCTGGGCCAAGACGGCCATGGGCCTGCAGTCCCTGATCTCCCTGGCCGTCGTCGGCCTCGTCGTGGCCCGCGCGGTCAACGTCTTCACCTGACTCTGCCGGGCGCCGGCAGTGTGACCTACAGCTTGCGGAGGAGGTGGAGGGCCTCGATGGCGTGGTCCACCAGGAACGCACCGGAGTACGGGCGCTGGTCCTCCGGGAGGCCGGACCACTCGATGGCCAGGTCCTCGGCGTACGCGAGCCAGGCGTGGATCCGCAGGTACTCGGCGGAGGCGGTGTCGTCGGCGACCTCGGGCGTACCGAGGTAGGTGAGGACGCGTTTGGTCAGGCCGGCGCGAGTCTCGTCGTACACCTTGACGGCGAAGTCGTCGCCGCCGGCGGCGCCGCGGACGAAGGAGATGTAGGCCGGCCGGCGACGCTCGATGAAGGCGACGAACTGGACCAGCATCTCGCGGAGCTTGTCGTCGTCGGGCAGCGACTCGTCGGGCTTGGTGACGCGCAGCAGCCGGCGACCGGCGGCGGAGATGACGGCGACGTAGTAGTCGCGCTTGCTGGGGAAGTAGTGGAACAGTAGACCGCGCGAGATTCCCGCCTGGCCCGCGATCGCGTCGATCGACAGCTCGTGGATCGGCTTGTCGCGCAGCATCATCAGACCGATCTTGACCAGTTGCTTCTTGCGGTCCTCCGCTGTCAGCCGGTGCTCCATGCTATTGAGCATTGCTTAGAAGCTGAGCTACGGTCAAGCCGAGGAGAGGAGTCTTGATGGGGTTCGAACCTTCGGCCCGGGCTCAGGACCTGATCGCCCGCGTGGAAGCCTTCCTGCGCACGGAGATCGAGCCGGTCGAGGCCGGGTTGCAGACCGCGATCCAGGCGGCCGACGATCCCTGGCAGCCGCAACCGATGATCAAGCAACTGCAGGCGAAGGCGCGCGACGCCGGCCTGTGGAACCTCTTCCTCCCGCCGGCCGAGCCGGGCAACGAACAGTACGGCGAGGGCCTGAGCAACCTCGACTACGCCCCGATCGCCGAGCTGACCGGCCGCTCGTTCATCGCGCCGTACATCTTCAACTGCAACGCGCCGGACACCGGCAACATGGAAGTCCTGCTCCGCTACGGCAACGACGAGCAGAAGAAGCAGTGGCTCGAACCGTTGCTCGACGCCACCATCCGGTCCGCGTTCTGCATGACCGAGCCGGACGTCGCGTCGTCCGACGCCACCAACATGGAAGCGACCGCGAGCCTCGACGGCGACGAGGTCGTCGTCAACGGCCGGAAGTGGTGGAGCACCGGTGTCGGCCATCCGGACTGCCGGCTCCTGATCTTCATGGGTCTCACCTTTCCCGACGCGCATCGCTACGACCGCCACACGATGGTCCTCGTCCCGCGCGAGACCCCCGGCGTGAAGGTCGAGCGCCTGCTGCCGACGATGAGCAGGTACGACGAACCGCACGGACACGGCGAAGTCTCGTTCACCGACGTCCGCGTCCCGGCGGCCAACATCCTCGTCGGACCGGGCAAGGCCTTCGAGATCGCGCAGGGCCGACTGGGTCCCGGTCGGGTTCACCACTGCATGCGGCTGATCGGCCTGGCGGAGAAGGCACTTGAGCTGGCGATCCGTCGCGGTACCAGCCGGACCGCGTTCGGCAAGCCACTCGTCAACCTGGGCGGCAACCGTGAGCGCATCGCCGACGCGCGGATCGCGATCAACCAGGCGCGGTTGCTCGTGCTGCAGACGGCGTACCTGCTCGACACCCAAGGGCTCGCGGGCGCGTTGAGCGAGGTGAGCCAGATCAAGGTCGCCGTACCGCGGATGGCACAGGACGTGATCGACATGGCGATCCAGTTGCACGGCGGCGGCGGGCTGTCCGACGACTTCCCGCTCGCGGCCGCGTGGACGGGTGCTCGTGCACTGCGGCTGGCCGACGGCCCGGACGAGGTGCATCGCGGCGTGATCGCGCGGATCGAGCTCGCGTCGTACCTGGCGCAGGGGGTCCGATGAGCCGCGTCCTCGTCACCGGCGGGGCCAGTGGACTGGGCGCCGCGCTGGTCGCCAGGTTTGTTGCTGGCGGCCACCAAGTGCTGTGCACGGATGTCGCGGTCGACGGCCCCGGCGACGGTGCGACGTACCTACAACTGGACGTCCGCAACGCAGCCGACTGGTCCACGGCGGTCGAGTGGTGCGAGCAGAACTGGGGCGGCCTCGACATCCTGATGAACAACGCCGGCATAGCGACCGGCGGCCGCATCGACGTCGAGACGCTCGACGAGTGGGACCGCGTGGTCGACATCAACCTGATGGGCGTGGTTCGCGGTTGCCGCGCGTTCACCCCGATGTTCAAACGTCAACGGTCGGGTCACATCGTCAACACCGCCTCGGCGGCCGGCCTGGTCCACCCCCCGATGATGAGTTCGTACAACACGGTCAAGGCCGGTGTGGTCGCACTCTCGGAGACCCTGTCCCACGAACTGCATCCGTACGGCGTAGCGGTCTCGGTCGTCTGTCCGTCGTTCTTCCGGACGAACCTCGCCGACTCGATCCGCGGCGCCGACACCGCGATGAGCGCGACCGCCCGCCAGCTGATCGAGAAGTCACCGCGGTCGGCGGACGACATCGCCGACGTGGTGCTCGCCGGCATCAAGAAGAAGCAGTTCCTGATCATCCCCGACCGGCCGGCGTTGCTGGCGTGGCGCACGAAGCGCTTCGCCCGGCCGTTGTACAACCGCCAGATGCGGAAGATCGCCGAACGGGCCCGCGCGCGGGCCGAGTCCGGATGAGTGCACCGGACGGTGCGCGGGCGGTCCGGGACGAGGACGCCTTCGACGTACCCGCGGTCGACAGCTGGCTGCGGCAGCACACCGACCTGCCGCCCGGCCTGCCCGAGGTGAAGCAGTTCTCCGGCGGCGCTTCCAACCTGACCTATCTGCTCAGGTACGGCGAGCAGGACCTGATCCTCCGCCGCCCACCGGCAGGTACCAAGGCCAAGGGCGCCCACGACATGGGCCGCGAGTACCGGATCCAGGCGAGCCTCAAGCCGGTGTTCCGCTACGTCCCGTCGATGGTTGCCCTCTGCAATGATCCTGCCGTGATCGGCTCCGACTTCTACGTGATGGAGCGGGTCGTCGGGACGATCCCAGGACATCATGCGCTGGGCCTCGACCTGACGCCGGAGCAGACCAGGCAGCTCGGGTTCACGCTGATCGACACGCTCGCGGAGCTTCATGCCGTCGACGCGAACGCGGCCGGGCTGTCGGATCTCGGCCGAGGTGCGGGGTACGTCGAGCGGCAGGTCAGCGGCTGGTCCGATCGTTACCGCAGGGCCAAGACCTGGAACGTGCCCAGCTACGAGCGCGTGATGGCGTGGCTCGCCGCGAATCAGCCGGCCGACGTCCGGACGTGTGTCATCCACAACGACTTCCGCCTCGACAATGTGGTCCTCGCGCCGGACGATCCGCTCGAGGTGGTCGGCGTACTCGACTGGGAGTTGGCGACGCTCGGGGATCCGCTGATGGATCTGGGCAGCGCGCTCGCGTACTGGGTGCAGGCCGATGACGATTGGGCGTTCCGCCGGTTCCGGCTGCAGCCGTCGGATGTGCCCGGCATGCCGACTCGCGACGAGATCGTCGGGTACTACGCCGAGCGGTCCGGGCTGAAGGCCGACAACTGGGCCTTCTACGAGGTGTTCGGCCTGTTTCGGCTCGCGGTGATCGCGCAGCAGATCTACTACCGCTACCACCACAAGCAGACCCGGAACCCGCGGTTCAAGAACTTCTGGCTCCCGGTCAACCTGCTCGAGCGGCGCTGCCGCAAGATCATCCGGCAGGCGTGAGTGGCCGTCATCTATCTGATCCGGCACGCACAAGCCTCCTTCGGCGCGCGCGACTACGACAAATTGTCAGCTCTCGGAGAACAGCAGGCGCGACGGCTTGGTGAGGCGCTCGCTACGCAAGGGATCAAGCCCGACCTGGTGCTGTCCGGCTCGATGCGCCGCCACGAGCAGACCGCGACGCTGGCCGGCTTCAGCCCCGAGGTGGACCACGGGTACGACGAGTTCGATCACGAGCAGGTGATCATCGCCCACAAGCCGGCGTACCGGATCCGCCCGGTGATGCTCGCCGACCTGGCCCGCACCGGGAACCCGAAGCGCGCCTTCCAGGACATGTTCGCCGCGGCGACGCAGCGCTGGATCGCCGGCGGCGACGGCTACACCGAGTCGTTCCAGGCGTTCTGCGACCGATCCGACGCAGCGGTACGCCGTACTGCCGAGCGACTGGGCAAGGGCCAGACCGCGGCGGTGTTCACGTCCGGCGGGCCGATCTCGGTCGTGGTGAGCCGGCTGCTGTCCGGCGGCGACGGGTTGTGGGCGAAGCTGAACCCCGTGACGATCAACACTGCGGTCACCAAGGTCGTGTCCGGCAGCAGCGGGCTGACAGTCGTCAGCTACAACGAGCACCTCCACCTCGGCAGCGAACTGCTCTCCTACAGATAGGGCTGCGATGCGACGGAACATCCTGATCACCGGCGCGAGTGCCGGCCTCGGCGCGGAGATGGCCCGGCAGTTCGCTGCGAAAGGCCACAACCTGGCGTTGACCGCGCGCCGGACGGACCGCCTGGGCGCGCTCAGAACCGAGCTGATCGAACGTCATCCACAGCTCCAGGTTGTCGTCCACACCCTGGATGTGACCGATCACGACCAGGTCTTCGACGTGTTCCGCAAGACCGACGCCGAGCTCCCGCTGGATCGGATCATCGTGAACGCCGGGCTCGGCAAGGGCGCCCCGCTCGGCACCGGCCGTTTCGACGCCAACCGGGAGACCGCGCTGACCAACTTCGTCGGCGCCCTCGCGCAGGCCGAGGCCGCGATGGAACTGTTCCGGGCCCGGAACACAGGCCATCTCGTCTTCATCTCCTCGATCTCCGCGCTCCGCGGCCTGCCGAAGACGGTGACGACGTACGCCGCCACCAAAGCAGGCCTTGCCTCGCTGGCCGAAGGGCTGCGGATCGAACTGCTCGACAAGCCGATCACGGTCAGCACGATCTACCCCGGCTACATCCGTTCGGAGATGAACGAACACGTGTCGAACACGCCGCTGATCGTCGGCACCGAGGCTGGTGTGCGCGCGATCGTGGCCGCGATCGAGGCCGAGAAGGCGAAGGCCTACGTACCGCGGTGGCCGTGGTCGCCCCTCGCCCGGGTGATGCGATACGCGCCGCTGCCGTTGCTGAAGAGGATGATCTGATGCGCTGGGGCCTGACTGTTCCGCTGACCGGCGTACCGCTGCGGGACCACCGGTCGCTGATCAAAGAGCTGGCCGGACTCGGCTACACCGATCTGTGGTCGGCCGAGGTAGCGGGCGCGGATGCGTTCACCCCGTTGGTACTCGCGTCCGAGTGGGACGACCGGTTGCGCCTGGGGACGGCCGTCGTACCCGTGCACACACGCGGACCGGCCGCGCTCGCGATGAGTGCCGCGGCGCTCGCGGATCTCGCGCCCGGGCGGTTCGTGCTCGGGATCGGGGCGTCGTCGGAGACGATCGTGACCGGGTGGAACGGCATCGCCTACGACCCGCCGCTGGCCCGGACACGCGACGTACTGCGGTTCCTGCGGCAGGCGCTGGCGGGGCAGAAGGTGGACGGGGAGTTCGAGAGCTTCACCATCCAGCGGTTTCGGTTGGAGAAGGCGCCGGACGTGCCGCCGGCGATCATGCTCGCCGCGCTACGGCCGCAGATGCTCAAGCTCGCCGCGCGGGAGGCCGACGGCGCGATCACGAACTGGCTGTCCGCGGACGACGTACGCCAGGTGCGCGCCGAGCTCGGCCCCGACAAGGAGCTGGCCGCGCGGATCTTCGTCTGTGTCACCGAGGACGCCGAGATGGCCCGCAACATCGGCCGCTTCCTGATCGCGACGTACCTGACCGTGCCGGGGTACGCCGCCTTCCACGACTGGCTCGGTCGCGGTGCCGCGATGAAGGAAATGCGCGAAGCCTGGGCCGGCGGCGACCGCAACGCCGCGATGGCCGCCATCCCGGTCGAGGTCGTCGACGACCTGATCGTCCACGGCACCGCCGACCAGTGCCGCGAACACATCGATCGGTACGTCGCGAACGGCCTGGACACCCCGATCATCGCGACCCTCCCCACCGGCACCGACCTCCTCGACACCGCCCGAGCCCTAGCCCCCACGTGAGCCCTCACTCGCCCCGCAGTTGGTTGCCGAGGGCACCGGTAGCACTCTCTTTGCGGACTGGCGGGTTCCAGGGCGCTAGCGAAGCAACAACCTGCCAGTGGGGCGGTCTGCCTGCGAGCAGGCTGATCAGCTCAATCGGTGTTCCTTGAGCCAGGTGGTGGCGCGGCGGTTGGAGGCGCGGGAGAGCCAGGCGTCCTGGATGATCTCGGTCAGCTCCTGCTTGGACAGTTCGCCGAGGCGGGCGGCGCGGACGAGGACCGACGGGTGGCCGTCGAAGTGCGGTGTGGTGAAGAACGGGTTGGACTCATCCGAGACCAGGGCCTGCTTCTCGTCCTCGGACTCGACCCAGATCATGATCACGTCGTCGTACTTCTCCCCGGTGACCGGATCGACGGCGTCCGGACGCGGCGTACGGAAGAACACGAACGACTTCCCGCCGACCTGGTACACGGGCCGATCGGTTCCATCGTCGCGCTCCCATTTGGTGACGTGGGGCATCCCGGCCGCGATCTCGTGCACATCCGCCAGGCGGGCCTTCCGTGGAGCCATGGACCCGAGTCTAGAAAGCTCGGCCGAGCTTGAGTCACGCCGACAGCGTGGCGGTCGAGGGGATCGAGATCGTGAAGGTCGATCCGGAGCCGAGCCGGCTGGTGACAGTGATCCGGCCGCCGTGCGCCTCGGCCAGGTGCTTGGTGATCGCGAGACCGAGTCCGCTGCCACCCGTCGTCCGGCTGCGGGACTGCTCGGCGCGGTAGAAGCGGTCGAAGAGATGTGGCAGGTGCTCCGCCGCGATCCCGGTCCCGTCGTCGGTCACCGTCAGGTTGTAACCGGCATCGACTCGTCGTACGCCGACCACGACGTGACCGCCTGGCGGCGTGTAGCGGATCGCGTTCGTGACCAGGTTGCCGAGTGCTTGCCGGATCCGCGCACTGTCGACCGAGGCGGGAGCGGGACCTGAAATCTCAGCGGTGAGCGCGACCGCCGCACTGTCGGCGGCGGGCCGATGGGCGGAAATCACCTGCTGGACAACCTCGGACAGATCGCGCGGCGCCGGATGTAGGCGGAGCATACCGGCGTCTGCGAGCGCCAAGTCCTGCAGATCCGCAACCAGGTGCTCCAGGAGGTCGGTCTCTTCGAGCAGCGAGGTGACGAGCTCCCGGTCCAGCGGCACCACGCCATCCTCCGACGCGACCAGGTAGCCCTTGATGTTGGCCAGCGGCGTCCGCAGTTCGTGAGCCACGTCGCTCACCATCGCCTTGCGCTGGAAGTCGTGCCGCTGGACGGCCTCGGCCATCTCGTTGAACGCATGTCCGAGCCGTGCGACCTCGTCCTTGCCAGTCACCGGGACCCGGGCCGCGTGATCGCCGTTCCGCATCCGCTGCGCCGCACCGGTCAGCGCCACGATCGGCCGGACCAGGCGGCGCCCGGCGAGGATCATCACCAGCGCCGCGATCAGCAGCACGCCCAGTGCGGTCGCCGCCGTCCGTAGCAGTCCTTCACCCGAGAACACGTTGAACGTGCTCTTCGCGCCTAGGTACAGCTTCGCGGGCGGGGCGACGTACGGCGTCAGAGCTTGAACGCGGGCCTGGTTGGTGCAATCCATGAACTGCTGGGTGTACTCGCCCTTCACCTTCGGATCGACCGACTTCAGCCCCTCGAGGTCATTGATCTGGTACTTGATGCCCGCGGCATCCAGGCACGCCGCCGCGCGCCGGACCTCGTCGTCGTTCACGCGCTTCGCCTTGGCGCTCGGCGCATTCAGCCCGGGCGGCAGGCAGCTGTCGTTCGCCGCGACACCCGGCTTCTCCATCACCCGGACACCGGCCAGCGACTGGGTCGACTCGATCAGCACCTGCGGAACGCTGCCGGCCTGGACCACGCTTGCGTTCTTGCCCTGTGCCGCGTAACAGTCGACGGCCTGCTCGGCCAGCCGGTCCTGCGCCCGCCGTTCCTCCTCGGTCAGACCCCAGGTCGGGTAGGCCACGAACGGCGGGCCGGCCGTAGTGACGATGTCGGAGGCCTTGCCGGCCGCGATCGTCTTGCGGACGGCGTACATACCCATCGGCCCGGACAGCTTGCCGAAGTCGCCGGTCCGCGCATCGATTGTTGCCGCAGGCACCGAGGGGAGGTCGGGTGCGGCGCCGAGCATCCGGGCCGAATCCGCGAGCATCGAGCCGTCAGCGGTGACGACCGCGATCCGGCGGCCTAGCTTGTCGGCCAGGTCGTGCACGAGCTTGTCCACCCCCGACCAGGTCGGATGGTCGGTCGCGTACTTCGACAGCTCGGCGTAGATCTCTCCGTCGACCTGCAACTGCCCGGTGTTCGCATCGATCTCGCCCTGCAGCTTCTCGGACGTGCTGTACGTCGCGATGACCGCGGTCGCGATCACCGCGCCGAGCGCGACCGCGAGCGACAGCCCGAGGAACCGGATCAGCACGCTACGACGCATCCGAGGCCACCACCTTGTCGGCGAGCTTGTAGCCCACGCCGTACACCGTCTTCAGGTACGCCGGTACGCCCGGAGCCGGCTCGATCTTCTTCCGCAGGTTCATCACATGTACGTCGACGGTCCGGTCGAACACGTAATGGTCGAAGCCGAACGCGTGCTCGAGCAACTGCTGCCGGGAGAACGCCCGCCCGGGCGAGGCCGCCAGGCACGCCAGGATCTTGAACTCCGCCGGAGTGAGTTCGATCAGCTTCCCGGACAGCCGCACCTCGTGCCGGCCCGGATCGATCTCCAGCTCGCCGACCCGGTAGACCTCGCCCTCAGCCCGGCTGCGGGTCCGCCGCAGCACGGTCCGCACCCGGGCAACCAGCTCGCGCGGGTTGTAGGGCTTGGTCAGGTAGTCGTCCGCGCCGAGGTCGAGCCCGAGCAGCAGGTCGTCCTCGGTCGACCGCGCGGTCAGCATGATGATCGGGATCTCCAGGCTGGTGGGGGAATCGGCCCGGAGCACCCGGCACACGTCCAGACCGTCGACCTTCGGCATCATCACGTCGAGCACCAGCAGGTCCGGGCTGCGCCGGCGGGCCTCGTCGATCGCGGCCCGCCCGTCGTGCACGACGACGGTCAGGTGCCCCTCCCGTTCGAGATACCGCCGGATCAGCTCCGCCTGCTTCAGATCGTCCTCCGCGACCAGAATCCGCGCCGGCATTTAGTGCCCCAGGCCGGGTGCTCGTCGGCACTGGAGGCGCCCAGGCAAGCGCCTCGCTGCGTTGGAAGAGCAGACACGATAGAACCACATCGAGTCAGCTCTTCCGCCTTGCGATGCACTCACCTGGACACCTCCAGCACTCGACGATCACCCAGCCTGGGGCACTAGACAAATCTCGCCGAACTTGATGAGAATCCGATGAAGATCGGCTGAGAGCATCGGGTGCAAACCGGTCCTTCACAGGTTCTTCACCGCTGCGCAGGCACGCTCCACGGCATGAAGACGACAGCATCTGCCCTCGCGGTGATGGCGGTCCTGGCCCTCGCCGCGTGCGGGAACAACCAGGATCGGGCGCCGGTGGCCGGGGATCACAACGGCGACAAGAGCCCGCTCGCGGAGTACTTGGGCGACGGCTTCGTCAGCTCGTCGGGGAACGGGATCCGGATCGCGGTCCGGGCCGGCGGGGCGCAGCAGCCGACCGAGGAGGAACTGGCCAAGCAGCGCAAGGTCGAGGACGCCACCGTCGCCTGCATGAAGGCAGCCGGCTTCGAGTACGTCGCCGTACCGCCGGAGCAGAACCCGAAGAACAAGTTCAGCGATGCGTTCAACCTGCCGGCGGACAAGTTCGCCCAGCAGTACGGCTACGGCATCAGCACGATCGACTGGTCCAAGCCCGGTGCCGACGACTCCGACCCGAACACCAGGATTCGCAACGGGTTGTCGGCGGCCGCGAAGAAGGCGTACGACAAGGCGCTCAACGGGCCGAACGCGACCGCGAACGGAACGGTCGTGGTCCAAGGCGGCAAGGGCGGTCCGACCTCGAGCGGCAAGCTGGACCTCGGCTGTCGCGGCAAGGCGGTCGAGCAGGTCTACGGCAAGGGCCAGGACCGGGCCGCGGACTTCAAGAAGTTCGAGAGCCTGTTCAAGGACATCGACGCGCTGGCGAAGCGGATCCAGTCCGATCAGCGCGTCGTGGAGGCGACCACCGCGTGGTCGGACTGCATGGCCGACGCCGGGCACGCCGGCTTCAAGAAGGTCGACGACCCGCGGCAGCAGGTGCAGCAGAAGCTCGACGCGCTGACCGGGAACACGCCGCCGGCCAAGGGTGGTCCGAGCAAGACCGTCACTGGTCCGCCGTCGTTCGACAAGGTCGATGCGGCGAAGTTGTCCGAGCTGCGCAAGTTCGAGATCGACCTCGCGGTGGCGGACCAGAAGTGCAAGGCCGGGAAGTACGACTCGGCGTACAAGACGGTGCAGTACGAGCAGGAGAAGGAGTTCGTCGGGCAGCACAAGACCGAACTCGAGGCGTACCGCGACGAGATGGCGAACCGATGAGCGCTTCCCCCAAGTCCCGCCGCCGGGTCCTGGTCGGAGTCTCCACGGTGGCCGTGGTGTCGCTCGGTCTGGGAGTGGCCGTCGGCAGCCGGATCACCTCGCCGGAGGACGCCGCGGCCAAGACCGCAGCGCCGAAGGCTTCGCAGATCACGGTCCCGGTGGCGAAGAAGGCGCTGTCCAGCAAGGTGGTCGGCCGGGGCGACGCGTCGTTCGACGGCGCGGTGAACATCCGGGTCGAAACGAGCGGGTTGAGGACGCCGGCGATCGTGACCGGGAAGGTGCCGGCGGTCGGCTCGACGATCACCGAGGGCGAGGCGTTGCTCGAGATCACCGGTCGCCCGGTGATCGGGCTGGCCGGCGTGCTCCCGATGTACCGGACGCTCTCGCCGGGCAGCAAGGGACCTGACGTACTGCAGCTCGAGCAGACGCTGGACCGGCTCGGGCTCGACCCGGGAACCGTCGACGACGAGTACGACCTGGACACGTCCGCCGCCGTCGAGCGGCTGTACGAGAACGCCGGGTACGACCCTCCGGAACCGGACGAACAGCTTCAGCAGGCCGTCGACCAGGCAAAGAAGCAGGTCGACGCGGCGAAGAAGCAACTCCGGCAGGCGCAGTCCCAGCTCAAGGCGGCCAAGGACGCGAGAGCGAAGGACACGTCGGTCCAGCAGGGTGCGGTCGACGACGCGGAGGCTAACCTCGCCGACGCGCAGGACGCGCGCAACGAGGCCGAGTTCAAGGCCGGCACCCCGCTGCCGGTGTCCGAGGTCGTGTACGTGAAGACGCTGCCGCGCCGGGTCGACGACGTGAAGGTCGAACGCGGCGGCACGGTCAACGGCGTGGTGATGTCGGCCAGCGGTGCCTCCCTGGTCGTCGTCCTGAAGGTCGACGCGGAGACCGCACAGCGATTGAAGGCCGGGATGGCGGCGTCACTCGACCTCGACGGTACGGCGATCGCCGCCAAGGTCCGCCGGGTCACGAAGAACGGGAGCCAGTACGACGTGGTGGTCGCGCCGAATGCATTGACCGCGAGCCAGCTGGCACTCCTGCGCGACGCGAACGTCCGCGTGACGATCCCGGTGAAGAGCACGAGCGGCAAGGTGCTCGCCGTACCCCTGGCGGCGTTGTCGTCCGGGTCCGACGGTGGCTCGCGGGTCGAGGTGCTGCGGGACGGAAAGGTCGAGCTCGTGCCAGTCACGGTCGGGCTGTCTGCCGACGGGTTCGCGCAGGTCACACCATCCGGCGATGCCAGTCTGGCCGAGGGCGATCAGGTGGTGGTCGGACGATGACCGCGACCGCGGTTGCCCTGCCGGCGCCGGTCGTGGAGATGATCGGCGTACGGCGGTTCTTCCCGGGGCCGCCTGAGGTTCGGGCGATCAACGGTGTCGATCTGACCATCGGACCGGGGGAGTACCTGTCGATCGTCGGGCCGTCCGGATCGGGGAAGTCGACGTTGCTGCACGTGCTCGGGTTGCTGGACAACCCGACTGGTGGGGTCTACCGGCTCGACGGCGTGGACACGATGAGCCTGCGGGAGCGGCGACGCGCCGTACTCCGGGGCGAGCGGATCGGGTTCGTCTTCCAGTCGTTCCATCTCCTCGACCACCGGACCGTGCTGGAGAACGTCGCGCTCTCCATGGTGTACGTCGGGGTGCCGCGACGCGAGCGGATCGCGCGGGCCCGGGTCGCGCTGGAACGGGTCGGCCTCGCGCACCGGATGGAGTTCGCGCCGACCACGCTCTCCGGTGGTGAGCGGCAACGGGTCGCGATCGCCCGTGCGCTGGTCGCGGAACCGAGCCTGCTGCTCGCCGACGAACCCACCGGCAACCTGGACAGTGTCAACGCGGAGGCGATCCTGCAAGTGTTCGACGAACTGCATTCCGAAGGCATGACGCTGGCCGTCATCACCCACGACGACCAGGTCAGCCGCCGGGCCCAGCGCCAGGTCCGCATCGTCGACGGAACCCTCCAGTGGTAACCCAAGCAGGCCCCCCGGACCCGACCGGCGGGCCGTCCACGTCCCGGCGGCGCCGGCTCCGATCTGGTCCCGCGGTGCGGGACCTGCTCGACGAGGCGCTCGCCGGGGTGGCTGCCAGGCCGACCCGCCTCATCCTCACGACGCTGGGCACGGTGCTCGGGGTGGCCGCTCTGGTCGGAACGGTGGGGTTGGGGCAGACGGCGGCCGGGCAGATCACGCAGCGGTTCGATCTGGCGGCGGCTACTCGGGTGGTCGTGCAGCCGGATGACAAGGGTGGTCAGGAAGGTGAAGCGGCCACGCAACTGCCCTGGGATGCGCCGGAGCGCATCGAGCGACTGAACGGTGTAGAGGCCGCGGGCACCGTCAGCAACCTCGAGGTCGGCGACGACTTGGTCCAGAACGTCACCGGCCTGGACGGCGGAGCAGGTAAGGCGCTGCAGGTGATGGCCGGATCCGCCGGTCTGTGGGACGCCGTCCGCGCGGTGCTGAGGACCGGACGACTCTTCGACGCCGGCCACGACCAGCGCGCCGACAAGGTCGTTGTCCTGGGCAAGCATGCTGCCGAGCGACTGGGCATCAACCGGGTCGACTCGCAGCCGGCGGTGTTCATCGGGGACGAGCCGTACACCGTGATCGGCATCCTCGACTCCGTCAGCGGCCGCGCCGAGCTCAACGACGCGGTGATCATGCCGAACGGTACGGCGCGCGACGCGTACGACCTGGAATCACCTGACGCGGTCGAGATCCGCACGGCGGTCGGCGCCGCACAGCTCATCGCTCAGCAGGCCCCGATCGCAATCGAACCGAACAATCCCAGCACTCTTCGCGTCGACGCGCCGCCGAAGCAGGGCGCCGTACGCAAGGGGGTCGAGTCCGACCTGAACGCGCTGTTCCTGCTGCTCGGTGCGGTCGCGCTGCTGGTCGGCGGTCTCGGGATCGCGAACGTGACGCTGCTGTCCGTGCTGGAACGAGTCTCGGAGATCGGCCTGCGCAGAGCGTTGGGCGCAGCCCGAAGACACATCGCCGTGCAGTTCCTGGTGGAGAGCGTGATCGTCGGCTTCCTCGGTGGGCTGCTGGGTACGGCGGTCGGCGTCATCCTGACCGTGAGCGTGTCGTGGATCCGGGACTGGACCCCGATCCTCGACAGCCGGCTGGCGTTCGGTTCACCCCTGCTGGGTGCGTTCATCGGCCTGGTCGCCGGCACCTACCCCGCCTGGAAGGCCTCCGCCATTCAGCCCATCACCGCGCTGCGCGGCACGTGAACTGAGCCGCGCGTACCCAGCCGCGGTGACCGCGAAGCCGAGCACGATGAAGGCAAGGACCGGGTACGACTTGCCGTTGTCGGGCAGGATCGCGGCGCC